>Ga0181528_10002697_pt1 | contig 10971 bp, 8 predicted proteins | sample PEATcosm2014_Bin_47_FD_119742 | JGI IMG/M metagenome (GOLD analysis project Ga0181528, IMG submission 119742) | Peatland microbial communities from MTU Mesocosm Facility, Houghton, MI, USA - PEATcosm2014_Bin10_10_metaG | ecosystem: Environmental > Terrestrial > Soil > Wetlands > Peat | place... | reverse complement strand
TGAAACGGCGGTCATGGCAAAGCCGATGAATGACGGCTGGGCACTGGCTGTGGAAGCGGCCGCAGCGGGAGGAACCTCCGCTGCCATAGCTGCAACCAGAAGTGGTTCTTCCTCGGCGGCCATTTCCATAGGATCAGCGGTTAGCACAGGAGCAGGCTGGGCCGAGCCAAACTGCGCCTGGCGCTGCTGGTTGACCTGCCGCCAAACGTCGTCGGCAGTCTCCCCAACGCCTCCCTGTTCGACCAGCTCGCGGGCCATGGCGGACATCATGTCGGTATCCTCCTCGATACCGGCCAGGCCTTCGCCGCTGAACTTGCCCTCCATCATCATTGAAACGAGAACCTTCCGGCCCATGAGGCGGATACAGTTGGACTGCATCGTGTTCGCATAGGAGAAGAATTTCACGCGCACATCGCGCCGCTGGCCGATTCGCCAGGAGCGGCGGCTGGCCTGACGCAATGTGTAGGTGGAATATCCCGTTTCGTAGAAATAGATGGTTGGGAAGGAGAGGAGGTCGAGACCAGTCTCCACCAGCCGTGGATGGCAAATGACAACATCCACGCCCTGCGACAACTGGCGCTCGTACCACGCCTCGCGCTTGTCGGTGGCAACCGTTGGGCGCAGCACGGCCACGCGGAAGCCGGCGCCGCGCAGCACCGTGTCGAGCCGGCCCACCACATCGTGCTTTCCGGTGTAGGTGGCAAAGACCTGGCACTTGCGTCCCTGAGCCAGCTCGGCGCGAATGTCATCGATCAGTTCACGTTCTTTCGGATAGATGACTTCGTGATCGAGAGTCGCGGGGTCCGCGACCTTGATGATCGTGTACTCGCGTGCTTTTCGATCCCACATCTTCCGATAGATCGTCTCGAAGCCGAAGGGGTGGTCGGGGTAGCAGAGCAGCGTATTCAACATGATGCTTCTCAGGCCCTTGTCCTTCGGGTACTGGTTGATGGTCTTTTTGATCTGTTCAGCGAGATCGTCGTAGGCGTCCCTCAACGTAGTGCCGGCAGCCACCTCTATGACGGTCTCGCTGTAGGGCGGGAGCGCATTGGCGATGTCTTCCAAGGAAACAAAGGCCGTGGAGTCCATCAGGTGATTGCCAAACAGCATCGGCGAGCAGCCAGGACGACGCAGAATCTGAACCGACTTCTTGGGATTGCGCGAGCAAGCGTTTTCGTTCTCCGTGATTCTTTCCACGGTCTCAATCACGCCATACTTACGCTGGAACATCTCGCGCCCGGCACCGCCCCACTCGAAGCCTTCGCGAACCATCTGCGGGGCATCGATCCGGTACAGCACGTTGTAAAGGTCGTCGGCATAGCCGCCCATCATGGTTCCGGTGAGCGTGATGACCTTCTTCGCAACCCGCGCCGAAACTGCGAGGCCGTTCCCTTGAGCAGTATCACCAGCCAACTGATGAACTTCGTCGGCGATGGAGAAGTCGAACCAGTCCAGCATGTAGCGGCCCATGTAATCCATGGGAGCCATGCGCTGGATTCGAGAACGATCAGCAGACCAGAGAGGCGAATACAGTTTCGTCCCGCCTTTGCTGAGTTCTACCGTCTCCGAATACTTCCGGCGCTCGTCAAAGTCGTCTTCGGTAAGCACGCCGTTGTTCGCCTTCGCAACAGGTTGGCACGTGTCGATGTTGACGACACTCCCTGCGTGCTCCCTGCTGCTTCGCGGTGCTTTGCCATAAACGTGTTTCCAGTAGTAGCCGAGCTTGCCCTTCTCTTTCCCCACGATGAAGTAGGTCGGATAGGGATGCTGCTGGAGCCAGGCACGCCGGCCCATCGCTCGCAATTGGGGAAGAGTTGTGGCAAGGCCGCGGCGGCGCATGATGCCATTTGCGTACTGAATCTCCACCACGCCATGAGGCTTTTTCTGGTCGCCGCCGTTGCGCAGATCCTCGATGATGTAGGTTCTGGCACTGGGCACAGCGATCAGAATTTCGCGCGCCCACTTTTCGGTGAGGTGCGGCGGGCACATGACTATCGTGGAGAATGGCTTGGAGTGAGCTGCCACATATGCCACGCCCGCTCCGGCCATGAAAGTCTTTCCTGTCCCGCATTCGCCCACGATTTTGACCGCATCGTGATCTGCGAGGTACTTCACGCACCCCATGATGGCGAGCTCCTGGGCAGGCAGTGGCTTACGCATGAGACGCGAAAGCTCCGGAGCGGGAGAGTCGTTGAGTGCATGAAGTGGGGGGTACGTCTCAACGATCCTGCGCCCGAGTTCCTTGGCGTAGATCCTCAAATATGTGGCGATGTCGGTTATGTTCTCATGCATCAGTGAGCGCCTCGTTTGCAATGGATTTGTTGAATGCATGGCCACATAAAAAGGGGAACGGCACATGAGGTCGCTCCCCCGCTTTCACAGCTCCGCAGGCCGTTCAGAGCTTGCGCAAGAACTCCATCAGGCTGGGGTTGTCACGCCACTTTTTCCTGGCTCTGCGGTGTCCTCCTGGGTCGCAGGCCGCCAGGGCCTTTGCTTTGGTCGCCAGGTCTGTCTCCGCGTAGATGTTCGTGGTGTCAAGCGACACGTGACCCAACCATGCCCTGATTGTGTTGAGATCAACACCCGCGCGAAGCAGGTGGGTTGCGGTCGTATGACGAATCGTGTGCGGACTGATACGCTTGGCTTTTAACGTCGGAACGTCTCTCGCCGCAGTTTCAGTATGCCGCGCCACCAGCGCGTGAATCCCATAGCGCGTTATGGGGTCGCCATACCGGTTGAGAAACAACGGGCTGGCTGCGTCTCGTCCGCGGGTGAGCGGCTGGAGTTCTGCCATGGTTCTCTTCCAGAGGGGACAGAACCGGACCTTCCGCCCTTTTCCGTGGATTTTCACCGAACCGCTGCCGGCAGAGTCCCACGTTAGGTCCTCAATCGAGACTTTCGCGACCTCGCTGGCTCGTGCGCCTGAGTTATAGAGAAAAAGGAGAAGAGCGCAGTCCCTTCGCCCCAGGTCGATTGCGCGCCTCGGAGCACGAAGAAGGGCCTCTATTTCATCCTTTTCCATGTACGGGATAGGAGTTCTCCAGGCTTTCTTGAATGGAACTCTGCGTATCTGCGCGCACCATTCCACATGCTCGGGGCTGGATTCGCCCGTGAAACGAGCGAACGCGTGGAGGGTGGCGAGCCTCTGGTTCCTCGTGACGATCGAGCAACTCCGGGCTTCCTCCAAATGTGCGAGAAAACCCAACACGACTTCTGGTGAGAGATCGTCGATTACGAGATTGTCGACTGCTGTCTTTTGTTGGGCAGCGGCAAACGGAAGAAACAAGCAAAAAGTATCGCGGTAGCTCTGTAGCGTATTTCGCGACAGCCCGCGCTCATGCAACAGATGTTCAGATAGAAAACGGCGAACCCAGAAACCGACAGAGGCGTAATCAGGCATTGCGTGCCTCCGCAAACGCGTAGCGTTCAAAACAGCGATTCGCCTCGTGAAGCAGTTCCCGTGTCATTTGCAGATACACGGAGGTTTCATCGACCCTGCAATGGCCGAGGTACGTGGATAGCAGAGGGAGCATCCTCTGGACATCCTTGCCTTGGCGATACCACGTCAAGAGACGAGTCACGGCAAACGTGTGGCGAAAATCATGGAGCCTCGGCTGGTAGCGAGCATTGTCAAATCGCAGCACGCCTGCCTCTTTGCGGAGCCAGTTATACTGATGGTCAGCATGATCGTTGCTGATCATCATGCCGATTTTGGTGGTGAGGAGAGTCGGCGGGCGTTCGTAGCCGAAGCGCGGCCGGTGCCTCATTCGGTAGAGCCTCAATATGCTGGCAATATCACTTCCAATCGGAACCTGCCGCGATTTTCCGAACTTCGTTTCTCGAATCGTCAGCACGCAATTCCTGAAATCCGCGTCTTCATGCTTCAGGCGAGTCGCTTCCCCCAGGCGCAGGCCGGTTCCGTAGAGGACAATGATCAGCGTGCGCATGGTATCCGGCGAAAGGGGACTCGCGGCCGTGTAATACGAGTCAGGCACACCCAACAACCGACGGATATCCTCGGTCGAATAAATGTAGGGAACGAAGCGCGGCGGGCGATCCGGCAACGACGTGGGAAGGATTCGGTGCCGCATATAACCGCGGTCAGAGGCGAAACGAAAAAAGCGGCTGAGGGCCCAGTAGCGATGGAACCAGCCGTTCGTGACTGGGCCGCCTGTGACCGGCAGGAATGCGGCGCCATGCTGGCTGGTGAGCGCCTCCAGTTCTATATCTCCTGTCTTTCGGAGAAAGGACTTGAGGACGTTCGCGGGGCCGCTATACAGGTTGCCAAGAGCCCGTTTGTATTGGATGAACTCCTCGATGGCGGAGGCGAGCTTCATTGGACGCCTCCTAACCGGAAGTTCGAGACCTCCCGAAGTGAGCGCAAGCGTTCTTTGGCCCAGTTCGCGGTGATCGGCTGCCTTTGTGTCCGCAGGCACCCCGCCAAACTCGATATCTCCACGCCGGCAACCTGTCTCAACTTCTTGCGCTCGACTTTCGCGTAGATTTGCGTAGATTGTGGTGAGCGATGGCCGAGCTGATCGCCGATCTCCTTGAGCGAGAATCCTGCGTCCAGAAGATGCGTGGCACAGGCATGGCGCAACGAATGCGGGCCGTAATGCGGTAGCCGCCAGCCCAGCGCTCGAATGCGAAGACCAATGGAGGTCGACGCATTACGATTTATCATCGGTCGAGGGGGTTTGGGCAGCGTCAGGAAAAGGGACCGTGCAGCGCAGTTTGGCCGGACGCTTCGCAGGTACTTCAGGATGGCATTTCCCACCTCCGCGGTCAGCGGAAAATCCTGAACTTGCTTGTTCTTCGAACGGCGTATCCGGATCTTCTCATTGACCCAGTCCACGTCCTCCAATTTAAGAGCGCAAACCTCGCCAATGCGCAGACCGTAGACAGCCAGAAGCAGGATGATCGCACGATCTCGGACGTGACTCGGTCGCTCTGTGTTCAGGCTTGCGATCAGCTCGCGAACCTGTTCCCAGCTCGGACCTTGCGGGAGTCCAGCCAGCGAGTAGATGGTTGGATTCTCTATGGTTTCTGCCAATCCTGCCATGCACCATTTGTTCTGGCCTGCGAAGCGAAAGAAGGCTTTCAGCGACTGACCATAGACTTTGATTGTGGACTTCTTCCAGCCCCGCGCCTTGTGCTGCACGAAGTACGCGGCGACAGTCTCAGGAGAAACGCCTCTCAGAGATGACCCTTGTTCCGTGAGCCATTCAAAGAAGTACTCCAATGCTGACTTGCGCGTGGAGATTGTTTGCTCTGAATATCCTCTTACATCCCGCAGTTCCGCAAGGAAGCTGTCGAGTTGCGGCCTGACCTGGGGATTGCGGACCGGATCACGCCACTTCCCAAGAAAGCAAAGCCACCGCTTGGCCCAATAGATGAACCTCCCCGTCGCCAACTCCCAGGTCTTAGGCGTGGAAGTTGGAGCACACACCTTGGCGGCCCAGCTTTTGGCCGCTCGTACGATCTGCTCTTCGGTCACCTCTCCCGGACGCCGAACATTCACGTGCTCAGCAGCTCCTAGAAGAAGCCTGTTGACAGTCCGTAGGACTCGTAGGTTATAGCCCTTTTCGTTTAGGTCAGAAAGATAGGCGCGCCGCTCTTCGGCAAAACGTCCCATCTTGTAAATCCAGACACAATTACTGCGTTTCGATAGCTGTTCGAACACTTGGCTGACTCCTTAGAGTGAATTTGAAACCAGCCAAGTATGCAGGTTATGTGGGCATCAATACGCAAAGAGGTCCGAAGGAAAGGTATTTCATGGAGCATGAGAACATAACTGACATCGCCACATATCTCCGCTTATGTGGTCGACCACATAATCCAAGGTAGTCATACAACGTGGTCATTTCCATGGCTGATCTCGCTCTGTGGTGAGAGTTGGCGTGGGGCTGCTGCCCTGCCTGTCGTGCGGTTTCGAATCGTCGGTTTGTGGGGTTATGTCTGAATGGATTGGATTGTTTGCGGCAATGGTGGAAAGCGCCAACAGGGCATGGAGACGAACCGATTGAATGAGGTCACTCGGTGTTTGCCAGAAAAGCCCCCTCAGGACCGGGCTTGACTTCTCTAGCTATCTCGGCCATGATTCTTACCACGGCCACGGTAATTATCACGGCCACGGGAATCACTATGGCTTCACGAATTTCCAAGGCGAACCCTGAAAGTGGGCGAGAGGCCGATGACCTCGTCGCCAACCTCTTCCGCCAGCACGGCTGGCGGGTGAAGAAGGAGCATTCACTTGCTGACAAACGAGTGGATCTCGTTGTTTCCCGCGGCGGCGAGCGCTACATCGTCGAATGCAAAGTCGCTTCCGAAGGCCGTCCGGATCGTCTCGTCCCCTTGCTCTCGCAGGCCATCCTGCAGGCCCGAGTCTATGCCCAAGGATTGAGCGAGCCAGCGGCGCCGCTGGCGGTAGTTGCAGCCCCTGCAATCTCGCCGAGTGCTGCCAACAGCCTAAAGGGCTTCCTCGCCCAGTTCGCACCGGATGCCGCCATCGGCATCCTTGATCGCGAAGGCTTCCGGTATTTCGTCGGGCACGGCCTGGAAGAACTCAATGCCGCTCCTCCCCGCAGAGCGCACCGGCAGAAGCTCCCGCCGCCCGAATCGGCGTACCTATTTTCCGATCTGAGCCAGTGGATGCTGAAGGTGCTGCTCGCGCCGCTGATTCCCGAGAATCTTCTACGAGCGCCCCGGGGAGAATACCGCAACGCTTCGGAGCTAGCGGTCGCGGCCGAGGTCTCGGTCATGAGTGCCTTCCGATTCGTGCGCCAGTTGCGGCAGGAGGGATTCCTCGACAGTGACGAGGAACCGCTGCGCTTGGTGCGCCGCTCTGAACTACTGCGCCGCTGGCAGGCCGCTCACGTGCGCGGTGCACCTGAGATTCCCCTGCGCTGGATCATTCCGGGCAAGAGCGAGCGCCAGTTGCCGGCGGCGCTTCAAGCCTACGGGATCCAGCCCAACGTAAAGCGCGACCAGGCTCCACGGGCATGTCTCGGCCTCTTTGCCGCAGCCGAGTCCCTCGGATTCGGATTCGTGCATGGAGTTCCACCATACTTTTATCTCGAAAGCCTCGACCGCGACGTTCTCAAACGCATGGGGCTGTCTCCTGAAGGCGCCGAGCTCCGGCCCGACGTCTATGTCCGAGTGCCTGCTTTCCGGGAGTCGGTCTTCCGTGCAGCAGTCGTTCGCGACGGTGTGCCTGTCGCCGACATCTTGCAGGTCTGGCTCGATGTCGCCTCGCATCCCGCCCGCGGCGAAGCACAGGCCGAAGAGATCCGCCGCCGCGTGCTTGCGCCGATCTTCGAGGAGAAACAGTAATGCCGGGCTCAATCGATGTCGAATATTTCGCTCGCTTGGTCGACGCTCTCGAGCCTTGGCTCGGACATGTCGTCATCATCGGCGGCTGGGCACACCGCCTATATCGCCTGCATCCTCTGGCGCAGATGCTCGACTACGAGCCTCTGGGAACCTTCGACACCGATGTAGCCGTTCCGCTCAACCTCCCCGCAACCGGCGAGCAAATTCACGAGCGGCTGCTCGGAAGGCACTTTCACGAAGAGCTGCTGGGCGAAACGCGACCACCGGCCGCGCACTACCGCGTCCAGAGCGGGGACACCAGCTTCTACGCGGAGTTTCTGACGTCGCTTGATGGCGGCGAAGTTAAGCGCGGGGGCAGACGCGACGTGACGGCACGCGTCTCCGGCGTCTCCGTCCAGAAGTTGCGTCATCTCGAACTGATGTTTCAAAATCCCTGGGACGTGACGATCTCCCCCGCCGTCGGTTATCCGACGCCGGGCGTGCGTCGCACTCTCGTTCCCAACCCGGCGGCATTCCTCGTCCAGAAGATTCTGATCCACGGTAAACGCCCTCGTGACAAGCGTGCCAAGGACATTCTCTATATCCACGACACAATCGAGACCTTCGGTAGCAATCTCGCCGCGGTTCGTGAGCAGTGGAAGACGTACATTCATCCGGAGTTGCAACCGAAGGCTGTACGTCTGATCGAAAATGTTGCGAAAGAGTATTTTCGTGAAGTCGACGACACTATCCGCGAAGCCGCGCGCATCGCAACTGGCAGAAGCCTTACGCCGGAAATGGTGCGGGAACTATGTGAGTTTGGGTGGCAGCAGATCTTCTCTTGAGTAGCCTGCGAGGCCTTTTGCAGATCGATTCAGCGACATTCTACGTGAGGATTTGAGAGCAAGGAGTGAATCTAGCCGCAATGTTTCCACAGGAGATTAGAACGGGAGTTTATGACGCCATTTATTCTTGAGGGTCGAAAAAAGCTGCCGCCTGAGCCAGCACCCTCGGCTAATGAGCAGTTCGATCAGGTTCGGCAAATTTGGATTGACCGCAAAACCGGTGAGCCGTTGGTTGCCCGACTGCTTAGCGGCAAACGAGCCTCCCAGTATGGAGAGACCTCGATCACGGAGAGTGGCGAGGGCGCAGATCAGCCAGAACGCAGCATCGAGGCATCGCCCTACGGCGAAACCTCGCTGACGAAGACACGAGAGGGCGCAGATATGACAGAAATCTCCTCTCTGGATGCCTCCTCATATGGGGAGACCAGCCATACCGCTTCCAGGGAGGGTGCGGACCAACCAGACCGCTCTGTAGAAGCGTCACCGTATGGCGAGACGATCGAGACTCGGACGCGAGAGGGCGTGGATCAGGCAGAGATTTCAACTGAGATTAGTGTCGATCAATATCTGGCAGAATCTCCGGCTTCGGCGTCCAACCCCGCTCAGTTGATTTCTCAGGATCTGCCGCATGCTTCTCATTCTCACTTCTGATAAAGACCTGACCGCGGATTTCCTAATCATTGAGCTGATTGAGCGAAATCTCCCTTACTTCCGGCTAAATGGGGAAGATTTGGCCCGAGCTGAGTATCAGTTTACGAACTCCGGCGTCCAGCGCATCACGGTCGGCCCGAGAACCATCGACCTGAGTGACGTTACGGCTGTTTGGTATCGTCGTGCACTCCAGCCAGTGGCATCAGGCAGGCACTCTTACGCTGAACGCGCGTTTATCGCTGGCGAGATCCGTCATTTGGCCTTCGGGATGGTCTGGAATCCGAATATCCTTTGGGTCAACCCGATCGATCAGGTCTACGTCGCTGAGCATAAGCTTTATCAGCTAAGAATTGCACGCAGCATCGGACTGCCTGCACCCAGGACCATCGTGTCCAGCAATCTACGCGAGCTGGAGGAGTTTGCATCGAGTAATCCCAATGGCACCATCTGCAAACCGATTTTTCATGGACTGTTCGTCGACAATTCTGATGCCTATTCTGTATACACACGGAGGGTTTCAGCGCCTGAATTCGAAGCCATAACCAATCTCAAATGTCCTGTTTTGCTCCAGGAGGAAGTGCCTCGTCGGAGTGATCTCAGAGTTACTTTCATCGGGAAACATTGTTTTGCGGCAGCGGCGCATATGGCACCTTCAACGATCGATTGGCGCGATCCGGTAGCAGCCGCGAGATTCTCTCGCATTGAGATCAGCGCTGAGCTCAGAGTCCGGTGCCAAGAGATGCTTTCGATACTCAATCTGCAATATGGTGCATTCGACTTTATCGAGAAACCGGATGGAGAACTTGTTTTCCTGGAGATCAACCCAACCGGCGAGTGGGCCTGGCTGGAGAACGCTCTTGGGTATCCCATGCGGAGCGCTTTTATAGAACTCTTCTATGGAGAACGCTATGCGTAACCGATTTTTTGCTGACCCACCAAAGGCTATCGGATGGCGGGGTATTCTCGGGCACTTGGGATTGTCGATCAAGCGACTTCTGGTGCAGGTATGGCAGATTCTCGTTTTTTTCGAAGCTGAACCGAAGGACATTGAGCCATTTCCGGAGTCAGACCAGATACATATCGGGGAGCCGACGGTAAAGCAGTGTCAGTGGATTTTTGATCAGACGGAACAGCGAAGAAACCAACTCGAACAAAAGGCACAGTCAACCTTCAGTTTGATGCTCTTCCTGGTGCCTGTTCTGATCTCTGCTTTTGTCTTTATAGCCGGCAAAATCAGAGATGGCTTTTTGCGCGATCTAACGATCGTCCTGGTAGGCCTGTCGGGCCTTTTCATACTTCTCGCTTTTGTCGCGGCAATCAGGGCAGTCAATGTGAAGTCCAACCAGACGTTGTCTCTGTCGTCAGTTATCCAACCCAGCGGGGAGTTTCGCGTATACAGCGAGTCTTTTCATGCAAAGGGGCTCTTGTATTGCGCATCTATGAACACAGCTACCAACGATCATCTTGCGCAATTTGTGCGAGGTGCTCACTCAATGACCGTAATTGCCGTGCTGCTGGTAATTCTGGCGGCGGTGCCCGCGAGTTTCACCGCAGCAACTCAACCCGCCGAGGTCACACGAACCGCGATCGTGGGCTCAGTACAGATTGATCCGTCTCCCGCGCAACCCGTACAGACCCTGCAAGAGGAAAACGCCAAGCTGAAGGCGAGAAGTCAGTTAATTGAGCAAAGGCTTGCCATTCTAGAGAAGACGGTAGCGGAACACGAGAGCTCCTCTCCGGACAAGAATCCAGGAAAGAGCTCCCGACAACCCCGTTAAGGTTGAGACTAGATTCGCATTGGCGTGACCACGTATATCTGTTGATTCATGCACTCACGTTGACGGACTACATCCTTGCCGTTGTTTGCGCGCCCCAGTAGGGCTACTCTCGCTTGAGGCAGGGCCCCGACCGTACCCAGAATCGGAGGTCTCATAGTCGCGAGTCGATCAGAGAGATTATCCCTACGCCCTTAGCGCAGATCATCTTCCAGAAACTCTACGGAAGTAGTCACCAACGGTGAAGGTTGGCCACTGCACCGGTCCGTTCGTCTCGGGGAAACCAAGGTTCATGCCTCGGACGCCTTGGCTCAGAAAGTTGAGCAGCTCGTCGCGTGTCGCCCGGATGCTGCATGGATTGCAACCGAAGCCGGTCAGCGGAAGGATCC
>Ga0181528_10002696_pt1 | contig 10971 bp, 8 predicted proteins | sample PEATcosm2014_Bin_47_FD_119742 | JGI IMG/M metagenome (GOLD analysis project Ga0181528, IMG submission 119742) | Peatland microbial communities from MTU Mesocosm Facility, Houghton, MI, USA - PEATcosm2014_Bin10_10_metaG | ecosystem: Environmental > Terrestrial > Soil > Wetlands > Peat | place... | reverse complement strand
TTACAGCGGGACAGCACGGCACGCCGGTCCTCCTCCTGCAACGAGTCCAACAGCTGCCATTGCACCGTGGAGCCTCCCTGCCGGCGGCGAATTCCAGTCGCGCGCGTGGCCAGAGTATCCCACCCGGGGCACTAGGAACCATCCCGGCCCCGGTCGGGCGACGAACCTCCTCAGGCGCCGCTGTGTCGGCTCGGTGACACTCCCACTGTCGGCGATGCGACAGACAGCGGCGGTCAGGAGCCGCACACTGGGGCGAGACGGATGTCGAGGGGTGACCACCATGGCTGATCAGAAGAGCAGTTGCCGGAGTGACCGGATGCGGTCGGGGGCCTCCCCCGGATCCCGACGACGTGCGATGCCACCCCCCGGGCATCGCACGTCGCCGGGATCCCCCCTCCCCGGGACCGCGGGCCGGCGAATGGCACCCCAGCGGTCGGGTGGGATCCTCGCATCGGAACGGAGTGCGTCATGACCCTGCAGCTGACGACGATCGAGGACGACGACGACGGGCGGACCGCGGGGTTGTCGTCCACCGTCACGCTCACGGCGGTGGACGACGACAGTCGACACGCGGCCATCCGGGACGTCCTGCGACTCCTCGAGGCCAATCAGCGGCTCCGGGTGGCGCTGGAGGTCAATGCGGAGCGGTGCGAATCGGCCCTGCTCCGCCTGCTGGACGGCACGGAACCGGGTCATGTACTCGACGACCAGGACGTGGCCGGTGGGCGGATCGAGCTCGCCGACTCGATGTCACGGTTCGAGCGGGCCCGCCACGCGGCCCGCGGCACGCTCATGGCCGCCCAGTTCGGGGCGGGTATGAACATGAAGGAGATCGGTCACCGCTGGGGTATCTCCCGCCAGCTGGTCCACCGGTTCCTCAAGGAGATGCAGAACGGCGACTGACGTGCGCTCGGCGGTTCGACGAGCGGTCCCCGGCTCGCGGATCCTCTACGCGGGTCTGTCGCCCAGGCTCTCCAGCTGCGACCGGATCGTGGCCAGCACGGGCGTGGCTCGTCCCTCCGCGCACCGTCCGTACCACGTGGCCAGCAGCCGACGGCCCTCATCGGGCTTCCCGATGCGGTGGAGCAGGTTCCCGTAGCCAGCTGCGGCCCGGGCCCCATGGAGGGGAAGCGCCATCTGCTCGGCCGACGCGAGCGACCGTGTCCACGAGTCGGCTGCCTTCGACCATGGGTGGCGTGGATCGGTCAACGACGACGCGTCCCCCGCGCTGGCCTGGTCGAAGTGGAGTTCGGCTACCTGGCGATGGAGGGCCGAATCCCACCAGGGTTGACCGGTCTGCTCCGAGATCGTGAGCGCGGTCTCGAGCAGGCCCGCGGTCATCTCGTGATCGCCGGCGGCCCGGGCGGCCTCCGCCATCCGGGCGAGCACGTTGGTGCCGCCGCCGAGACTTCCTGAACCGCCGGCCGTGAATCCCGCCTGGAGCACCTCGTCGAGGGCCGCGTGGTCGCCGGTGGCGACCCGTTCGGTCGCCTCCCACACCCCGCCGATTCCGGCCCAGAAGCTGAACCCCTGTTCCTCGGCGAGTCGGCGGGCCCGCTCGGCCCAGCGGAGGGTCTCGGTCGACTCGCCCCGCTCGCAGTGACCGGTGGCGAGGAAGGCCTGGGCGCAGACCTGGTTGAACGGGTGACCGATGGCGTCCGCCAGTTCGACGGCGTCCACGAGATGGGCGAGCCCCCGGTCGAGGTGGCCGAGAAGCAGATGACTCCATCCGGCGAAGACGTGGGCGGCCACGCCCTGATCGGTCCCGAACCGGTCGCCGAGTACCCGGTGGCGCTCGGGTCGGTAGACGACGAGCGCCCGGGTGGCGTGGTCCAGGGATTCCCGGGGACGCCCCTGCCAGCTGCGGGCGAGGCTCAGCTGGACCCCGCCCAGGACGGCCAGCATGTGGTCGGCACGGGCCTCGGCGATGGCGAGGACACGTTCGGCGAGCTCGGCGCCGAGGGCGATGTCACCTCTGTTCAGGTAGTAGATCGACAGTCCGCCCAGCGACAGGCCGACCCGCTCGTCGTTGCCCAGACCCTCACAGAGCTCACGGGCACGCTCGTAGGCGGCGGCCAATTCGGGATCGGCGTACGAGCGGGCCGCCAGGGCGGACCCGAGGGAGAGTTGCAGCTCCACCTCGAGCTCCCGCTCCCGATCCCCGTCGCCCGACCGGCCCACGAGTTCGATGGCCCGGCGGAGAAAGGCCACGGCCTCACGGTGACCCGAGCGGTCGGCCGCCACCCGGGCCGCCAGCTGGTAATACCCCGCGGCCTCATAGGCCAGGTCCGCCGCCTCGTAGTGCCAGGCCACGACCTCGGGTGCCGTCGACGCCCCCGACGCCAGGCCGGCGTCCAGCACCCGGGCCACCCGCTCGTGGATGGTGCGCCGGTTGCGGCGCAGGAGCGAGTCGTAGGTCGCCTCCTGCACCAGGGCGTGCTTGAAGGCGTAGGTGGCGTCGTGACCCGGGTCGTGGAGGATGAGACCACTCCCCACCAACCGTTCCAGGAGCCGGCCGAGAAGGTCGGGCTGCATGCCGGAGACGGCGGCCAGGAGGTCGAACGAGAAGGTCCCACCGACGACGGAGGCCAGCTGGGCCACCGCCTTGGCGGGGCCGAGCCGGTCCAGTCGGGCCAGTAGGGAAGCCTGCAACGTCCCGGGGACGTCCAGTGTGACCGGGGACGATCGAAGGTTCCAATCGTCCCCCTGCCGGACGAGCAGGTCCGACTCCAGCACGGTGCGGCCGACTTCCTCGACGTAGAGGGGGATTCCTCCGGCGCAGGCCACGATGCGGTCCAGGACCTGTTCGGGGAGGCGGGCATCGACGCCGAGGGCGCCGGCCAGAGTCCGCACGTCGTCATCGGCCAGAGGCTCGAGCTCGAGCATCGAGATCGCCGATGGCGAGGACCACCGGTGCCCGAAACCGGTCCTCGCGGTCAGTAGGACGAGGACCGGCACGTCGGCGATCTGGTCGATCAACCGTTCGATGGCGTCGAGTGTCGTCGGGTCGCACCATTGCAGGTCCTCGATGCAGAGCACCAACGGATGCCGCCGGCTGAGGGCCACGATCCACGCCACCCCTGCCGCGATCGTCCGTTCGAGCCGAAGCTCACTCCCCAGTGAGTCGACCCTCTCGGTCGGGATGCCGAGCATGGCCGTGACGAACTCGTAGTCATCGGGAACGTCGGACCCCGCCTGCTGGAAACTGGTCCGGACCTGGTCCATCCGCCACGAGGTGTCGGCATTCTGGTCCAGTGCCAGCTCCTCCTCGATCAGGTCCACGATGGGCCGGAGCACGGACATCCGGGTGTGTGGGGAGCATGACGTCTGGAGCCACAGCGGACCGTCATCGCGGACTCGGTCTCGGACGTGTTCGGTGAGTCGTGACTTCCCGACGCCCGGTTCACCGGTGAGCAGGACTCCGCACCCCGATCCTTCCCGCACGGTTCGCCACGTGCTCTCCAGGAATTCGAGTTCCTGTGCCCGTCCCACCAGCGGGCTCGTGCGGTCGACCGGCGCCGCCGGCCCGCTCGGAACGGCCCGCAGGCCGTGGACCCGGAAGGCAGTGACCGGATCGGGTACCCCGCGAAGCTCCACGGGTCCGAGCGGTGTCGTGACGAACCGATCACCGACCAGCTCGATGGTGGCGGAACTGGCGACGACCGAACCCGGATCAGCGATCCCCTGCAGGCGGGCCGACACGTTCAACGTCTCACCCACCGCCATGGTGGCCCGACGATCGGCCCCACCCAGCTGCCCCACGACGGCAGGGCCGCTGTGGACGCCGACCCGGACGGCGAGCCCCCGGGTCTCCTCGGCCCGTTGCAGGGAATCGAGGATCTCGAGCGCGGTCGCCAGGGCCCGGGATGCGTCGTCCTCGTGGGCCTGCGGCCACCCGAATCGGAACAGGATGCCATCGCCGCTGTACCCCTCGACATCACCGCCGAGGCGACGGGCGATGGTGACCGCCTGCTGCTGGTAGGCCTGGATGAGGTCGCTGTACTCTTCGGCGTCGGTGGTGGAGGACAGCTCGGTCGAACCGACCAGGTCGCAGAAGACGACGGTAAGGTTCCGGAGTTCGACCGCCAGGGCGTGACTGATCTCCTCGTCGAGGGCTGTCGTCGACAGTTCGCCGTCGGCCCGGCGCCCGCAGCCGGGGCAGAACCGGGCGGTGTCGGGCAACGGGTCGGCGCACGCGGCGCAGAGTCGGGAGATCGTCACGGGATGCCCCCCGGGGCCACGGGGCCCGGGCCCCGCGCTCCCCGTGTGCGAGTCCGGTCGGGAACGGCTCGCCGTCCGGGCGGTCGCGCGGGAGCGTCGCCAAGGCGCACGACTCTGCGCTCACCCGTACGATCCGCCACCGGTGCCCTCCCGCCGATCCTGCCTTCCGTCCCGAATTGTATCGACACGGCACGGTCCCGGCGGGCGGCTGGGGCCGGTTCCACCAGGTGAGCGCGTGGATCGGGCTCAACGGACAGCTGATCGTCATGCACCCGTCAGGTTCGGTGGCGAAACTGACGCGGTTCCGGGCCGCTCGTGTAGGGCCGTCGCCAGCACCGTGGGTGCCACCGGCTGTCGGTGGTGCGCTCCATCAGTGAGAATGGCCGTCCATGAGAGTGCTCGTCGCCGAAGATGATCCCGGGTTGAGCTCGGTCATCGAGCGGGGACTCGAGGAGAACGGCTACGTGGTGGATGCGGTCCCCGACGGCGCGGCCGCGCTGTCCTACCTCTCGTCCTACGACTACGACGTGGCCGTCTTCGATTGGCGGATGCCCACGATGAGCGGTCTCGAGGCGATCACCGCGATGCGCCGTCGGGGGGACCGTACGCCGGTGCTGATGCTGACCGCCCGCGACGCTACCGAGGATCGCGTGGAGGGCCTGCTCCGGGGCGCCGACGACTATCTGGTCAAGCCCTTCGATTTCAGCGAGTTGCTGGCCCGGCTGACGGCGCTGCAGCGCCGCCCGGCCCTCCTCCTCGACCCCGTGCTCCGCTGCGGCGACGTCTCCTTCGACCCGACCACGAGGGTCACGAACGTCGGGGACCGGCACGTCTTCCTCACCGCCATCGAGACCGGTCTCCTCGAGCTCCTCCTCCGTCGGACGCCCGCGGTGGTGAACCGTCGGACGATCGCCACCCAGGTGTGGAGCGACGAATCGAGTGCGGTGGGCTCGAACACGATCGACGTCCACATGGGCCGGCTCCGGTCCAAGCTCGAGGGTGCGACCGCGAGGATCGAGACGGTGCGGGGCACCGGCTACAGGATCTCCGACGGATGACCGGCCCGCGCAGGCGGTGGGCGCATGCGGCACGCGTCGCCCTGGGGGCGACGGCCGTCGTCGCCGTGCTCGCCTTGGGGGTCGCCCTCGTAGCCAACCTGGTGATCGTGCAGCGGCTGGACCGGGACGTGGACACCCGGCTGACGGCGCAGCTCGCACAGGCGGCCTCCGGTGCATCGGCGCCGCTCCAGATCGTTCCCGGTGCGGATCGTGACGGCGACCTGGACGATGCGCCGATCTTCATCTGGCACGTCGACGCCGCCGGAAGGGTGACGGCACTGACCGCGGGCGCACCCTCCGTCCCCCACTACGACTGGTCGACGGGGAGCGCGACATTGCGGACCGGAGGGAGTACGTTCCGATTCACGACCGCACCGTCGGCGGGGGGCTGGCTGGTGGCCGGCGAGAGCGTGGTCAGGATCGGCCAGATCCGTGACGACCTCATCGTGGTCGAGCTCGCCCTGGGCGCCCTCCTCCTGTCCGTCACCTTCGCGGGATCGTTCATCGTGGGTCTGCGGGCGTCAGCGCCCATCGAGCAGATCCGGCGTCGACAGGCGGAGTTCACCGCCGACGCCTCCCACGAGCTCCGCACGCCGTTGAGCGTCATCCAGGCCGAGGTCGACCTGGCCCTGAGCCGCGATCGTGACCCGACGAGTTACCGCGCCACCCTGGAGCGGGTCGCCTCGGAGAGTCAGCGCCTGCGTTCGATCGTCGACGACCTGCTGTGGCTGGCCCGGTACGACGGTGATGCGCCACCGAGCGCCGCCCCCACGGTCACCGACGTCGCCGCCGCCGCCGGGCGATGTGCCACCCGGTTCGACGCAGTCGCGGCGGCCGGTTCCGTCGAGTTGGTCCTCGGATCGGATCCGGGCACCGTGGCCCCGGTCCTGGCCGGTCCCGAGGCGATCGACCGGTTGATCTCGGTCCTCTTGGACAACGCCTGTCGGTACGCAGGTGCCGGGGGCAGGGTGGAGCTCCGGGTGACCGGATCGTCCGGCCGGGTCACCCTCAGCGTCGACGACTCGGGTCCGGGCATCCCCCCCGACCAGTGGGACCTGGTGCTCGACCGCTTCCACCGGGCCGACGATCGACCGGGAGGCACCGGCCTCGGGCTGGCCATCGCCGATGCGGTCGTCCGCTCGAGCGACGGCACCTGGTCGATCGGTCGCTCCCCACTGGGTGGCGCCCACCTCTCGGTATCGTGGCGGGCGGCACCCGGCCAGGGGCCGGTGGTCGACACGGACGCCACGATCGGTGCAAGAGATGACAGGGTCCCGGTCCGGCCCGAGGTGCGTTCTTCGTAAATTCTTAGGTCCGCGTCATGTCCGCGTCAGGCAGCCGTCCCTACCATCATCGTCATGGCCCCGCCGTCCGATCGCCGAAGCCGACCGCAGGTCGATCCGTTGCACGTGGCCCGCCGCGAGCGGGACACCGCGTTCGTGCGTATCCGCAGTGTCACCCGGACCGTCACCGTCGCCTCGCTGGCCGCGGTGGCGGGCCTGACGGTCTACTTCAGCCAGGCGCGGCCGGGCCATACCACCCGTCCGGCCGCCTCCTCGGGTACGGCGCCGTCGACCGGGACGACTCCGGGTTCGCCTGCGGCGGCCCCGACGACGGGCGGTGCCGTTGCAGCCGCGGGTGGCTCCACCGTGAACCCCTCGGGATCGCCGTCGGCGTCGAGCTCCGGCTCCAGCGGGACGCCGTCGGACGGGGGCTCCGGTGGCCTCAGCGCTCCGTCCAGCGCGCCCCAACCGTCGCAGCAGCCTGCGCCGGTCATCAGCGGATCCAGTTGAGCGCGGCGGCCGTCCGACCCCGGACTCCCGGGGCGAGGCTCTACCGCACCAGCCGATGGTCCACCCGCATCGACCTCGTCGTGGCCGAAGCGTCGGCGCTGGTGGGAGCGGTCGAGGTCCTCCATCGGCAACTCGACCTCGTGGAGGTCGTGGCCAGCCGGTTCCGACCGGACTCGGAGCTCTGTGTCCTGCACCGCGCCATGGCCCACGCCGGTGGCCGACCGGTGCCGGTCTCGCCGTTGCTGGCGGAGGCTGTCGAGATCGGTCTCCGGGCTGGCGCGCTGACGGACGGCGCCGTGGACATCACCGTGGGCGCCGCCCTGGCGCGACTCGGCTACGACCGTGACATCGCGCTGCTGTCCGACGGGGTGGACGGCACCGTGCCCGATCCCCACCCCCTCCCCGGCTGGCGGAGCGTGACGCTCGACCGTGAGGCCGGCACGGTCGCCGCCCCACCCGGGGTCGTCATCGATCTGGGTTCCACCGCCAAGGCTTGGGCTGCCGACCGGGCGGCGCAGGCCATCGGGAGAGCGTTCAGCTGTGGTGTCCTCGTGTCCCTCGGTGGTGACATCGCGGTGAGTGACGCCCCACCGGGCGGATTCACCATCGGGATCGCCGACGACTGCGACGCCGACGGGGCCGACGCCACCGTGTCGATCGCCACCGGTGGGCTGGCGACCTCGGGCGTCGGGCGCAGGTCCTGGACGCTGGGAGGTGAGCCCGTCCATCACCTCGTCGACCCCTCGACCGGGCTGCCGGTGGAGACGCCGTGGCGCACCGTGTCGGTGGCGGCGGCCACCTGCATCGACGCCAACACGGCGTCCACCGCCGCCATGGTGATCGGTGCCTCCGCCGTCGACTGGTTGGGCGCCCACTCGCTCCCCTCCCGACTGGTCGGACGGGACGGGTCCGTCGTGACCCTCGCCGACTGGCCGGGCGAGTCCGAGAAGGTCCCGGGATGATGCCGGCACCCCTCCTGGGCTCCACCGGCGGCACCGCGCTCTGGTACCTCACCCGGGCCACCGGCGTCGTAGGTCTGGTCCTGCTGACGGGCACCGTGGTCATCGGGGTCGTCGCCTCGGTGGGCTGGACCCGGGACCGCTGGCCCCGCTTCCTCTCCCAACACGTCCACCGCAACCTGTCGCTGCTCTGCCTCGGCTTCGTGGCGGTGCACGTCGCGACCACGGTGGGAGACGGCTACGTCCCCATCGACGTGGCCGACGCCTTCGTCCCGTTCCGTTCGCCGTACCGACCACTCTGGGTCGGATTGGGGGCGCTGGCCCTGGACCTGCTCCTCGCCGTTCTGGTGACCAGTGCCCTGCGTCATCGCATCGGGTACGCGAACTGGCGGTTCGTCCACTGGTTGGCGTACGCGTGCTGGCCGATCGCCGTGCTCCACGGGTTGGGCACCGGGTCGGACGCCTCCCTCGGCCCGGTGTTGGCCGTCGATGCGGCCTGTACGGCCGTGGTGCTCGCCGCGGTGGCCTGGAGGCTCGCCACCGGCCGGACGTTCGGAACGGCCCAGCGCTTGGCCGCGGCCATCCTGGCGGTGGTCGTGGTGGTGGCCATCGGTGCCTTCGCCGCCCTGGGGCCGCTGAGTCCCGGTTGGTCCCACCGGGCCGGTACGTCGAGCGCGCTGCTGGCCCGGATCGCCGCGAAGAACACCGGTGTCCCGGTCGTGCCCGCTCCCTCGACGACGGTGGCGACCTCGACGCCGGTGGCTCCCGTGACGACCTCCGGCCAGGTGCCCGCGACGCCGTTCACGGTGGGTGTCACCGGCTCCCAGACGACGACGTCCCTCGGGGGTGGCAGGGTGCGCATCACGCTGGCTCTGCACCTCGGCGACCCGACGGCGCCACCTCTCACGATCGTGCTCGAGGGCGCGGCGGCACCGGGCGGCGGCGTGTCGCTCGCCGACGGCTCGGTCGATCTCGGTCCCGACCACGGCACCGTCGCCTCGCTCCACGGGGACACGGTGGTCGCCGTCCTGGCGGGTGACGCCCCGATCGAACTCGTGGTGACACTCCGTGTCGACCAGGGCACCGGCGCGCTGTCCGGCACGGTCACCGGGACCCGGTACGGGACGGGGCCGTGACGCCGACTGCGCACCGTGCCGACCGTCGGACGTCGGTCCCGGCCCGGCCCGACCTGTCCGCCGGACCGTCCGGACCCGTTCGCCTGCTCCTCGGAGCCGGACCGGCCGATGCGGGTGTGTCGCTGGTGGATCACCTGCAGCAGTGGGGGCCGGTCCCGGTGTGGCGGGCGACGCCGTTCATGGACGAGCTCGACCACAGCGGCCTCCGCGGTCACGGTGGAGCGTGGTTCCCGGTGGCGACGAAGTGGCGCTCGGTGGCGGCCTCGGGCGGCCGGGACGTGGTGGTGGTCGCCAACGGCGCCGAAGGTGAGCCTGCCAGCGACAAGGACCGGTACCTCCTCCACCATCGGCCCCACCTCGTCCTGGACGGTGCCGCCGTCGCCGCGTCGACCCTCGGTGCCGGCCGCGTGGTCGTGCACGTTCCGCCCCACGCCGTCGCGTCGATGAGGTCGGCGATCGGTGAACGACGACGGGCCGGACTCGATCCGTGCCCCGTCGACATCGTGGTCGCCCCGGACCGCTTCCTGGCCGGCCAGGAGTCATCGGTGGTCAACACCATCAACGGCCGCAACGTCGGCATCCCGTCGTTCGTCGGCCTCCGCCCGGTGCGCGAGCGAGGGGTCGGAGGGCGCCCGACGCTGGTCCAGAACGTCGAGACCCTCGCCGATGTGGCGCTCGTCGCCCGCTTCGGACACGAATGGTTCCGCCAGGTCGGGACGCCGGGATCGCCCGGAACCGCACTCCTGACGGTCACCGGGTGGTGGCCCTCCCCCCGGATCGTCGAGGCCCCACTCGGCGTGAGCCTCGCCCAACTCCTCGGACTGACCGCCGATGACGTCCATTCCCTCCAGGGCATCCTGTTCGGCGGTTACGGGGGTGGGTGGGTGACTCCCCGGGAGGGCGGATCGACGCCGCTCACCGAGGAGGCGATGCGATCGATCGGGTCGTCGCTGGGCGCCGGGGTCGTCGTGGTGCTACCGAAGGGACCATGCCCGCTCGCCGAGACGGCCCACGTCGTCCGCTATCTGGACGGAGAGGGTGCGGGCCAGTGTGGTCCGTGCGTCCACGGGCTGGGGGCACTGTCCACCGCCATGGCGCAGTTGGCGTTCCGTCCCCGGTCCCTCCAGGGGGGAGTACCCGCCATCGAGGCACTCTGCGGCCTCGTCGAGGGACGTGGGGCCTGTCGCCATCCCGATGGTGCCGCCCGCTTCGTACGGACCGCCCTGCGCACCTTCGACGCGCACGTCGGTGACCATCTGCGGCGGGGCCCGTGCGGACCGGGGCGACCCGTGCTGTCGTTGCCCCTCCACCCGAGGTCGGCGTGATGAGCCGTCGACGCTACCGGCTGGTCGTCGATCCGGTCGCCTGCGACGGTGCCGGCGTCTGTGCCGAACTCCTGCCCGAATGGATCAGCCTCGATCCCTGGGGCTTTCCGATCGTCGATCCGGGTGAGCTGCCGGCGTCGTTGGTGGACCATGCCCAGCGGGCGGCCAGTTCGTGCCCCCGGCTCGCCCTCGCCCTGGTCCGGGTCCACGCCTCCGAGGGTGACATCCGCCGCTCGAGGGCGTCCGCACCGTGACACCGTCGCGTCGCGGCCGGCAGCGATCCACCCCTCCGAACGACGGGGCGAAATTCCGCCGTGTCCGTCATGTGGATGTCAGGAACGGTTCTTATCCTGGCCTCATGGACGCATTCCCGCCCCGTCCGGCGCGCCGGTCCGCGTCCGGGGGTCCCTCCCGCGCCGGACGCGGGCGCCCATCGACACCGATGCCCACCGTGGCCCGGGCATGAGCGTGGATCCGCA
>Ga0181528_10002693_pt1 | contig 10977 bp, 7 predicted proteins | sample PEATcosm2014_Bin_47_FD_119742 | JGI IMG/M metagenome (GOLD analysis project Ga0181528, IMG submission 119742) | Peatland microbial communities from MTU Mesocosm Facility, Houghton, MI, USA - PEATcosm2014_Bin10_10_metaG | ecosystem: Environmental > Terrestrial > Soil > Wetlands > Peat | place... | reverse complement strand
GTTGCCATCGGCTCGCGCACCGGTTGCCGGTCGATCACGCCGGGAGCAATGCGTTCCAGAGCAATATACTGATCGCTGGCAATTGGCCCCTTGTCGTCGATGGGACGGCCGAGGGAATCCACCACGCGCCCGATCATGGCGTCGCCCACGGGCACGCTCATGATGCGCCCCGTGCGTTTGACCTCGTCGCCTTCCTGAATCTCGGTATATTCGCCGAGCAGCACAACGCCCACCTGGTCTTCTTCCAGGTTCATGGCAATTCCGGCCACGCCGTGCGGAAAGGAAAGAAGTTCGCCGGCCATCACTTTATCCAGGCCATACACGCGCGCGATGCCATCGCCCAGGGTGATGACCGTGCCGGTTTCGTCCACGCTGATCTTAGTTTCGTAATTCTCGATCTGCTCGCGGATCAGTTTCGTAATTTCGTCTGCTTTGATCTGTGCCATAAAATCAGCTTTTAGCCTTTAGCTGTTAGCTCTTAGCTTTTTTTCTCCCGCTTGCGCGGCCTTCTCATCCTGCTTATCGCCGAATCTTTCTCGAACCAGCTTTCACCGAACTCGATGCTCAACAAGCCAAAAGCTAACGGCTAAGAGCTGATAGCTTCCTTGATCTTCTCCAACTGCCCCTTTACCGAACCATCGTAAATCGTGCTGCCGATGCGCAGCACCGCGCCGCCCAGCAAAGAGGAATCCTGCGCATAGTTCGCGCGCACCTTTTTTCCCGTCAGCTTTCCCACCTGCGCTTCGAAGTCGCGCTTCTCGGCTTCGCCCAAAACTCGCGCGCTGGTTATATCAGCCTCCGCAAATCCCAACCGAGCATCCAGCTCTTTTTCCAGTTGCCGAATGACCGGCTCCAGAAAATGCGTTCGCCGGTGATCGATCAGCACGGCGACCAAATTTCGCACCTGCTTCGTGATTCCGTCCCGCGCAGCGATCGCGTCAAGCACCCGCCGCTTCTGCTCCGCGGGAACTGCCGGATTCTCCCATACCCGCCGCAACTCCGGGCTTTCCTTAAGCAAGCCTGCAATCGACCGCAGCTCGCCGATCGCGCGATTTACATCGAGATGCGCGCCCAGAATCACATCCGCAAACGCGCGCGCGTACGTGCTGGCCACCGAAGCCATGTGCTAGTTCCGGTCCTTTCCCCGCGCATCCGCCGGCACGGCCGAATCCGGCGCAGTCAACAGTTGCCCGGCAAAACTTCGCACTAGATTCTCATCGGTTCCAGCATCCACATGAATCTGCTTCTGCGCCAGCCCCACCGCCAAATCGGCTGCATAAGCCGTCAGCGACCGCCGCGCGGCTTTCGCCGCCGCATCGATTTCGTGGTGCGCCGCTTCCACCATCTTGCGCGCATCTTCCTGCGTCGCCGCTTGAATCCTCGCCTCTTCCGCCACCGCTTCTTTTTCGGCGGAATCGCGCATCATGCCAATTTCCACATCCAGCTTCATCAGCCGCGACTCGATCTCCGCCAGCTTCCGCCGCGCCTCTTCGCTGGCCTTCTGCGCCTCCTGCATCGCCTTCTGGATGGCCGCGGTACGCTCACGAAACGCCTGGGGCAAAAACTTCCCGCCCGCCCAAATGAAGACCCCGGCAATCACCGCAAAATTTATCAGAAACGAAAGCAGCGACGTCGTCTCCGGACGGATACCCAGTTTTTTCGAGAGGAACTGGATGGAAGGCGACTGCTTAAATTTCTTCTTATCGTCGCCACTATCTTCGCCCGCAGCCTCGCGCGTCTCGGTGGCAAGCTGCCGCGCGAAGCCCGGAGGCTTCGTGGAATTCTGACTCGGAGAATTTCCTTCCTCAGAGGTTGGATTCTTAGAGTCCTGCGGCTGCGCTGAACTCGCCGGAGCAGTTTGATTCGCCTGCGCTTGATCTTGAGCGCGCAGGGTTCGTAGGGCACCCGGCATGCCCAGCAGCAGCAGGCCAAACAAACCAAGTCTCAGAAATTTTGCGGCAGAGATTGTCTTCGAATTCATCCCCGTCCTGCCCCCGCCGGCTCCAGCACCCGCCGCATAATCTCCACCGCCAAGCTTTGCGCCTCACCTTGCAACCCCACTTGCGCCGCCTCGCGATCCTTTTCAATGTCCGCTTTGGCCGATTGCACCTGCGCCTGCGCCTTGGCGCGAGCCTCATTCATGGCCGCCGCACGAGCCTCCACCGCCGCCTTGCGCCGCGCCTCCTGCGCCCGGAACACTGTGCCCCGAGCCTCTCGCAACCTCTGCTCATACTCGGCCGTGCGCGCCTCGGCCGCGGCAATATCGGCCTTCGATTTCTCCACCGCGCCTTCGGTCTTGCTCCGCCGCTCCTCCAGCACCCGCCGCAACGGCTTATGCACAATCACGCTGTAAAGCAGATACAGCACCGCCAGCAGAACCACCGTGGGCACGGCTCCAAGCAGTAATTCGCCTAATTGATGTAACGTCTGATCCATGGAGCTGGTTGCTATATGGGAAAAAGAGGGCTTTCGAAACTGTTAAGTCTAACGTTGGGAAGGAGTTTCTGTCAACGAACTGGGCGGATTTTTAGCCATTTACTGAAGATAAACATTCTCAGCTTCTAATCTTCTATCTCGGTTTTGCGAATTCAGTTCCCGTTAGAGGAGTTCCACTCTGGTCCGGGTTGCAAGAATTTGCAAACTATCGCTTGACTTCCGCCCGCCGAGGACTAGCATTGAACTATCACCTCCGATCCAATTCAGGATCGAATGGGCCGATAGCCAAGGAAGTGTCACCGCTTCTTGGTTGCCGGCCCATTTAAATTGACTGGAGTCTTCACCACCCACCCCCGCACCTTCCGGACCACCGACTCCGCCGCCTCCACTTCCATCTCCACCGCGCCATCTTCGTAAGCCCGCGAAAAAATCCGCCCCTTTGCTTCCAGCAGAGCCAGCAGCTTCCCTTCTTCCTGCGGAATCCGCACGCGCACCCGGCCGACCTTATCTTCCTCGATCATCGCGTCGATCCGCGCCAGCAGCCGGTCCAACCCCACGCCCTCCGCCGCCGAAACATACACCACATTCGCATCATCCCGCCGCGCATCCGCCATCAACTCTTCCGCCACTTCCACATCCAGCAGATCGACTTTGTTCATCACGCGCAGCCGCGGCTTCTTCTCCGCTTCCAACTCCTTCAGCACGATCTCCACCTGCGCGTCCTGCTCGGCGGAGAGCCGGTTGCTCGCATCGGAAACATGCACAATCAGCGACGCCCGCTGCACCTCCTCCAGGGTCGCGCGAAACGCCTTGACCAGCGTGTGCGGCAGGCTGCGGATAAATCCCACCGTATCGGAGAGCAGAATTTTTCTTTTCGAAGGCAGCACCACGGCGCGAATCGTAGGATCGAGCGTGGCGAACATGCGCGGCGAGGCCAGCACCGCCGCCCGCGTCAGCGCATTGAACAGCGTCGACTTCCCCGCATTGGTATAGCCCACCAGCGCCACAGTCGCCACCGGCGCGGCTTCCCGCCGCTGCCTCTGCTGCGCCCGCACCCGCCGCACGTTCTCCAACTGCTCTTCCACGTGCCGCACCCGGCGATAAATCTTCCGCCGGTCGGTCTCGAGCTGAGTTTCTCCCGGACCGCGCGTGCCGATGCCGCCGCCCAGTTGCGACATCTCAATGCCGCGCCCCGCCAGCCGCGGCAGCATGTATTGCAGCTGCGCCAACTCCACCTGCAGTTGGCCTTCGCGCGTCCGCGCATGCCGCGCAAAAATGTCGAGAATCAATTGCGTGCGGTCGATCACCCGCCGCTTGACGATCCTCTCGATGTTGCGCTGCTGCGAGGCTGTCAGATCGTGATCGAACAAAAGTAAATCCGCATTCACCGACGCCGCCGCGCCCGCAATCTCTTCCAGCTTTCCCGCGCCGATCAACGTGGCCGGATCGGGCCGGTCGCGCCGCTGCAAAATTTCCCCAACCACCTTCGCGCCCGCACTGCCAGCCAGGGTGCGCAGCTCCGCCAGGGATTCATCCGCATCGAATTCCGGAATGCTGGGCTTGTGGGAGGATTTCGCCGAAGCCTGCGCCGGCAGACCAACTCTCGATTCGCCTGCGTCTGAAGCCGACGAAGCTTCGGCCGCATCCCGCGCCGCCTGAGCCTGCGCGGTGACTTTCGCCCCGCTCCGGCCGCGGGTTCGCACTTCCACCCCAACCAGGAAGGCTCTCTCCTGATGACTCTCTAACGCAGCTTCGGGCTCCCCAAAAGGCACACCCCCGCCCGCAGGCGCGCGGACGCGAGTCTTCTTGGGATGGGATCTGCGCAACCGAGCGCGCCTTATCCTTCGCCGCCGGAGGCGCTGGCCGCCGAAGCCGCATGTCCGGCCGATGCCGAGGCACCCATGGCCGTGCCCACTGGCCGCACGTCGCTATGCGCCCCGTGCGCCATCGCCCGGCCCATGACCACGGTCGAGATGGCGTGCTTGAAGATCAGTTGTTCCTGCCCGTTCGCCTCGAGCACCACCGAATACTTGTCGAAGGAACGGATCCGGCCCGTCAACTTCACCCCGCTCATCAGATAGATCGTGATGCTCAATCTTTCTTTGCGGGCCGTGTTGAGGAAGGAATCCTGTATGTTTTGCGCCGGCTTACTATTGTCCATTCGCCGATCTCCTTGACCACGGGAGTTTCATCCAGTACTCCCCGATCTGTTTGGACCTCTTACAAGCCAACTCGCGCCTTCCCTTTGCGCAAGCAACTTACTAAACTTCCTCGCGCGGCCATCCGCCAAGGAACACCAGGAATTCAGCCTGCCTTTTTCGCCGCCCTTTCCTATCCAGGCAACGCCGCTCGACAGGTCAACTGCCTGTACAATACGTCCTCTCTCCGATCTTTTCAACCGCCAAGTGCAACTAAAATGTTGGATTCCGGGATGCGGAACCCGCTCTCCAAAATGGGCCAATCCTCTTTGTGTACAATCCCGCCTGTAGCCCAACGCTAAAATCATCACGTGCACGTTAGGAGCCCTCATGACCACCGATCCATTCGCACTCTTTCTCGATCCGCTCGTCCATCTCCCCCAGGACTTCAACACCAACTTCCTCATGCTCCTGCGCTGGACCCACTTCCTCGCCGGCATCACCTGGATCGGACTGCTCTATTTCTTCAACCTGGTCAACGTCCCGCTCATGGAGGAGCTCGACGCCCCCACCAAAGGCAAAGTCATGCCTCCGCTGATGACCCGTGCCCTGTGGTGGTTCCGCATGTCGGCCATTCTCACGGTCGTCGCCGGAATCATTTATTGGGGATCGACCGTAGCCTCCGACGCCCACAACGGCCAAGCCATGGGCCTCCACGCCACCAGCGGCACCGCCATGGGCAGCTTCTTCGGCATTTGGACCATCGTCTGGGCCATCCTCTACGCCGTGCTAATCCCCGGCAAAGGCCTCTTCGATAACGGTTGGTTTATTGGCGCGGTCTACGCCATAGTGGTGGTCGCGGCGGCCTGGCTATTTCTAACCCTCAACAGCCACGGCTGGGAGAGCAATCGCCTGCTCGCCATCGGCATCGGCGGCGGCATCGGCTGGGTCATGCTGCTCAACGTCTGGGGCGTAATCTGGCGCATCCAAAAACGCCTGATCCAGTGGACCCGCGACCACGCCGCCAACGGTACCCCCATGCCCGACAAAGCCAAATCCATGGCCCGCCAAGCCTTCCTCTGCTCGCGAGCCAACGCTTATCTGTCGATTGCACTGCTGTTCTTCATGGGCGCAGCTAGTCATTACCCGATGTTCGGAAAGTAGAACGAAAATAAACAAATCCGCAAAAGAAAAAGGGAGCCAATATCGGCTCCCTTTTCTTGAGTAAAGCGGGTGGTTAGAAGGAGAATTGAACGCCTAAGCGGATCTTGCGTGAGACCTGCCAGAGGTTCGGTTTACCATACTCTGAGTTAAGAGGCACGCCGGAGGCCGTAATTGCCGCCTGCGGATTGTACCCCGTCTCCACCTGTTGGTAGAACGACGCACCACTGAAAATTCCATACTGGAACAACGCGGACGGGTAATAGTCGGAGTTGAGACCCTCCCAGTATGACGTAACCGCATGCTGGTTCAGGACGTTGAGAAGAGTTGCGTTGAAGCTCAACACCTGGTGCTCGTTGTTTTTGTTGATCTTGATGGCGTGAGCGATGTTTGCGTCGGTCTGCGTGTACCACGGAGTCCGCCGCGAGTAAACTTTGCCCAAGTCGGTGTTCCCAGAGGCATCGCTGCTGGCGTTCACCCAGTTGCCGCGGCCCCAAAGGTATGTGGCTTCCACCGGGGACGACCCGTCACCGTACCCAATGTCAGCATAAGAGCTAACGGGGCTGCCCTGGTAGGCCACCTGGAACAAGCCGAAGGTGGTGGTGTTGCCGTTGAGTTTACCCTTCCAAGGCAGATTGTAATAAACATTGCCCTTCAGAGTGCTCGGACGGTCCGTCGGCAAAGGTCCGTCGTTCGATTGGCCATTGTACTTAAAGTAGTAGAACGGCTCGTCGAACGAACGCGTCGTGTCCGGCGAGTTTCGACCGGTCGAGCCGCCATCAATCTGGTCGGTGGTGGTGAGGCCAGTGTAGTTGCCCCAGAGCCGGCTCCAGGTGTAGCTGAACATTCCCGCCCAGCCCGAGCTGGTGGCCTTGGTCAACCGCAACTCGACGCCATCGTAGTTGCGGATTGCCTGGGGGTTGTTCGGGCATCCGGCGCAGAGACCTCCCGGACCAGTGCCGGTATCAAAATTGCCGGTGGGGTTGAATGCGGAGGTGCCAGGTCCGTAGGCATCGCCGATAGAAGTCAGGTAGTTGGCATAGCCGTTGAGTGTCTTGTTCACGCCCTGCCCTGGATTGACAATGGTGTAGATTTCGAAAGCATTCGGGTCGGCCAGCGAAGCATCTTCGATCGCGTGATCCAGACGACGACGGTCATAGCGAGCTTCGAAAGCCCAATGGTTGCCCAGCGCGTAATCCACACCACCGACAACTTCATGCTGGCGGTAAGGTTTCACGTTCGGGGCCACCGGCTCTTCCGGGCGGAAGTTCAAGTTTTCAATCAGGGATACGCCAGTCGCAGCGTCGGTCAGGGACGGTGGTGGCCCGCCTCCGGCGAAACTCGCTTGGACGTTAGAGACACCCGTGGGGCAGGCGCGACCTGCGGCGTTGGCAACAACGTCGATATCAGAGTTGACGAACGTTCCATTCGCATCCGGACCCAGGGCATAGGCGCAAGTCTCGTACCCCTGCGCGCCGAACGAGGTTTGGGCAAGCAACAACTTCATTACATCGTTGACCACGCCGTAGCTGCCGAAAATTTTCAGCTTGCCATTCTTCGATCCCCAAGCCGCTCCTAAACGGGGCTCGATTTTATCGCTCCATGAGAAATTGATCGACCGAATGTCTGCAACGCCGATTCCAGAGGGTGCCGGCAAATTCTCTTTCTCAATCCGCAGGCCCAAGTTCAGGGTTAGGCCGTGGCCCACCGTCCAGGCATCCTGCACGAACAGGGCATGGTTCCAGTCTACGGCTGGCGCATAGGCACCGGAGGCCGTCTTCAACACGGTGGCGAAGTCTGTCACCGTGGCATAGCCGTACTCGCCGGCGCAGGTTGGTGTTGGCTGTCCATCTACAACCGGCTGATATTCCTTCTCCAGCAGGGCGCAGTTGGCACCGCCGAAAGCCGTGGATGCGCCGTAAGAAACGCCCGCGCCGAGTGTTAACGAAACGTACGGCACATTGCCATGCTGATTGATAATGTTCGAGAGATGATTCAGCTGATATCCAACTTTGATGTTATGCGTACCCCACCAGCCGCCCTTGAAGAAGGCGAAATCCTGGTCAAACTGATAGTGCTTGCTGGCATTAACCAGCGTGTAGCTTTGATCGAAAGGTGCAGTCGCCGAGCCTGAAGGAAGATTCAGATCCGGCTCGTTCGTATAGGGGTTGCCCAAGTTATCCACCTGACCGGCGCCACCATTAGCCAAGGCTATGTCCGCCTGCGAGGTGGGCCAGCCAAAATCATGATAGTTGGTAAAGAAGTAGCCAAACCTCGTGGTGGCGATGATCTGCGGAGTCAGGGTGATATCAGCGCCCACGTTGTAAGTGGCATTCGGAGCCGAATAGCCCAAGCCGTGCGAGTATTGCGTCAAGGGGCTGAAGATCGAGGTGTTCAGCAAACCGTAAACGGAATCCCGTCCCGGCAGGCTGTCGCCCGTCTCCCGCGTGTACTGGTAAAGCCACGAACCGAAGACGCGAATCTTCTGGGTGGCTGCGAAGTCCAGGCGCGCCGTGCTGAAATACTGCTGATTGTCGGTGGTGAACACCTGATTGCCCAACGCCGCATTGGGGCACCCAAGATTCTCCGTCGTACAAATCGACGGTCCAAAGTTGACATTCCTACGCGTCGAATTATATTCCGGCGCGAAGCCCAGGAAGAACCAGAGTTTATCCTTCAAAATCGGCCCACCAATGGTAAAGCCGGTCTGTACGATGCTGAAGTGATCTTTTTTCGGAACGTAAGTCTGAGAATCTACGTCGGGGGTTGTAACCAACGGAATGGGATCGTAACGCAGCGAAGCATTGGTACCGCCATCCAGCGGATCGGCTTCATATGTGCCAAAGAACGAACCGTGGTACGCATTGCTTCCCTTTTGCATGACAACGTTAACCACACCGCCCAGCGCTCCACCGTGCTCCGCTTCAATGCCAGACGTCTTAACCTGTAGCTCCTGAATAAACTGGAAAGGCACGTTCGCTTGGGAAGCGCCGCCGGAGATGTTTTCCGTATCTTGGCCTTCCACCAGGTAGCTGCTTTCCGAGTCGGCCGCGCCGCCCACCGAATAACCGACTGAACTGCCGTTTCCGCTGCTGCCCGGCAGGAAGCCGCCCGTGCCGCCAGCGCCCACTCCGGCGGAACCGCCCGCCAAAGGTTCGGCGCGCGCCATCGGAGCATAAGCAATTACGGATTGGAAGCTGTAGGCATGAGGCGTATCATTCAGCTCCTCATTGCTAAGGTTGGTTTGATTCGTATTGGTGGTGACGTCAACCACGGGTGCCGCTTCGGTCACTTCTACAACCGTGCCGGCCGCGCCCACCGCCAGGGTCAGATCAATGGTCGGAAGGTGTCCCACTTCCAGCGCGATGCCCTCGCGCTTGAGTTCCGAGAAGCCCGGAGCCTTAACCGTGATGGTGTATTTGCCGGGCGGGAGATTAGCGAACCGGTAATAGCCGCTGGAATCGGTATCCGCGGTTTTCTCGCCTTCCAGCGCCGGTCCCGTCACCACTACATGCGCCTTGGCCACCACCGCGCCGCTCGGGTCCTTCACCGTGCCCTGCAATCCGCCCGTGGTTTCCTGCGCGAAAAGGCTGCTGCCCAGCAAGAATAAAGTGATGGCAGCGACGGCTAGTACTCCAAAAATCCTCGACACACGACTCATATGGCTCTCTCCAGGGGAATCAAGAAATTTGTACTGTCTTTTGCTCGCGTTTAATGCGCTGAAAGGCTTTACTGGGAAATCTCAACGGCTATGCCAGCACTGACACCCGTCTACGGCTAGCAAATTGTTCGCGAAAGTGGAGCCGAAAGCGAACCTGTCAACCTCTACTCGTGCCACTTATTGCAACCAGCGTTCCAAAATGAATCCTAGTCTAGCTCAACCTTTGCAATAGGTTACGTGAATCCCCCGCCAAACGTCTCTCTATAATTGTAGATTAGAACCGCTCGTGAATATGAAAATTGGTATCTCGGTTGGACTTCGTTGATTCGACTTCATCGGCCTCCCCAGCCAGATGCTCTGCTATTCTCTGTACGCAGCGACCGCAATCGCAATGACCACCAATCGCACCTCTACCGTAGACTCGGCGGCCGCTGGCGCGGGCTCAACTCACCCCGCACCGGACGGCGTTCCCATGCTCGACCTGCACCGCCAATACGAGGCAATCGCCCCCGAGATCCTAGCCGCAGTCGAGCGCGTCTGCGCGTCGCAGCATTACATTCTTGGCCCGGAGGTCGAAGCCTTCGAGTGCGAACTAGCCGCCTTCTGCGGCGCTAGCCACGCCGTCGGATGCGCCTCCGGCACGGACGCACTCTGGCTCGCCCTCGTCGCCGCCGGCGTGCAGCCCGGCGACCGCGTGCTCACCACCCCTTTCAGCTTCTTCGCCTCCGCCAGTTCCATCGTGCGCGCCGGAGCCCAGCCGATTTTCGCGGATATCGATCCGCTCACGTTTAATCTCGATCCCGCCCAAGTTGAAATCGCTCTGCGCCGCCATGCAGACCACAAACTGCGCGCCCTGCTCCCGGTTCATCTGTATGGCCAGTGCGCCGACATGGACCGCTTCCGGCAGCTCGCGCAGGACTTTAATCTGGCGTTGATCGAAGACGCCGCCCAGGCCATTGGAGCCGGTTGGAATACATCCTCAGAAAATGCATCCTCAGAAAATCCGCGGCGCGCCGGATCGATGGGCGTCTGCGCCGCCTTCAGTTTTTATCCCACAAAAAATCTCAGCGCCTATGGCGACGCCGGAGCCGTCACCACCAACAATCCCGAGATGGCCGAGCACCTGCGCCGCCTGCGCAACCACGGCAGCCCGCGCCGCTACGTGCACCAAGAGTTCGGCTGGAACAGCCGGCTGGACGCCCTGCAAGCCGCCATCCTGCGCGTAAAACTGCACTACATCGACGAATGGAACGCCGCCCGCCGCGCTCGCGCCGCCACCTATGATCGCCTGTTCGCCGAAACCGGCCTGGCCCGGTCTCAATCAACAATCGAAAATCGGCCATCGGCCATCCCCGACGACTTCCCCATCCACCTGCCGCTCTCCGCGCCGCCAGCGCATCACGTCCTTCATCAATACGTGATCCGCGCCCACCGCCGCGACGAACTCCGCGAATTCCTCACCGCCCGCAAAATCGGCACGGAAATTTACTATCCCATCCCGCTGCACTTGCAGGAGGCGCTGAAGGTACTGGGATACGCCGAAGGCGATTTTCCCGAAGCCGAACGCGCCGCGCGCGGCGT
>Ga0181528_10002690_pt1 | contig 10990 bp, 10 predicted proteins | sample PEATcosm2014_Bin_47_FD_119742 | JGI IMG/M metagenome (GOLD analysis project Ga0181528, IMG submission 119742) | Peatland microbial communities from MTU Mesocosm Facility, Houghton, MI, USA - PEATcosm2014_Bin10_10_metaG | ecosystem: Environmental > Terrestrial > Soil > Wetlands > Peat | place... | reverse complement strand
TTGATAGCCGTTTCGGTTCACCAGGGATTCGCCTTCATAGTTGGTGGCGTTTTCCGGTAAGCCGTGGCTGACCCAGCCGACGCCGACGTCATAGGCGCCGTATAGCGTGATGCCGTGCCAGGTCAGCGCACAATCGGTGGTGGCGAACTCGTGGCCGCTCGCGCAGGCGTCGGGCGTGCTCGGATGCATTTTAATGTCAGCCGTGGCGTCCTGGCCAACCGCCAGACTGATTCCGGTGCGCGTTTCATCGGCCAACCCTTGTTTGGCCGCTCGGATGTCGAAGCGGCCCGCAGGCAGGCCGGACACCTGATAGTGGCCCCCGCCGTCGGTTGCGATGATGCGCGTGGCGCCTGTGCCGGCATTCCTGATTGTCACCGCGACATCGCGAAGGGCTGCGCCGGTTTGGTCCGTTACCACGCCGGAAAGGCTGGCTCCCGTTTGGGCCCACGCCGGGAACGCCCCCATCGCCAGCCACAAAAGCAGCCAGCAGGGTTGGGCCAGCGGCAGTGAGGCAGCCGTTGGAACGAAGCCGGCGGGCTTCAGAGCTTTCCATCGCCTCCCGCGCAAGAGGAGGATCTGCGAGCGGTCAGAGCGTTTCACGGTGGATCACCTTTCCTGAGAATCCGTCTCGACGAGGCTGACCGATAGATCCCAAGGCAGCTTGTGAGAGGTTAATTGGAGTTGCTCTTTCACGATTGCGACTGACCAGTATACACGACATTGTATTGCAAGAAAGTCAATGCCGGCTAGGATATCGCGCGATTGGGACGCGGGCGACTTCATCTTGTCGGCCGCCGATGAACGCAGATAGAACAAGAACTATCGGCGTTCATCAGGGTCTAGAACAGCGCATGGGGCGAGCCGGCCAGGAATGGGAATGAGCCGCTTTTCCCCCCGAACAAAACTCAGTCAAGGAGGCATGAATGCCTGCGCCACGTCGAGTGGTCATCGTGCACGTCGGTTAATGCGACGACTTCAGCACCATCAGCAGGACGATGAAGACCACGATCACCGCTACCAGCGCCGCGATCTTTGCCGTGCTGTACGGCCTTTCGCCCTGCACCTCGCCTGTGCGGGCATTCACCGCCACCTGGTACACCTTATCGCGGAAGCGGTAGGCGCCAATCCAGACGGGCAGCAGCAGATGCCGGAACATCACGTTGGCGTACCGAGTCTGGATGTCGTCGATGCGCTGCTCGTCGCCGCCGATATCGCGGCGCACGTCGTCGGCGATGGTGCTACCCATGACGCCCTGGGCTTTCACGAACCCGTCAGGCAATTCCAACTGGTAGCGCTGCGCCTTGAACCCCGACAGATAAGCCGGCTCGTAGGGGCGCATCGCATCCAGATCCCAGGGCTCGAGCGCATTCAATTTGGCTTCGTTCAGCGATTTCGATGCCGCCACCAGCACGCCGTCGAAATGGCGCGACACCTCGCCCGCGCAGGGATACCAGGCGGTGCGCTGCACCTGCCGCTCGCGCTGTACGGTGTTGCCCTTGTCGTCCGTCTCGGTGTAGTATTCCGTCTCGTAATAGTGCTGGCCGCGCGCGCCGGTGTAGCGGCTGCCGGTATCGGCGTCATAGTCCCAGAAGGGCAGGTAGACCCCGTTGATGCCTTCGGGCCGCGCGAATCGCTTCAGGGCATTGGGGGCGAACCAGCGCGATTGCAGCCACTGCCTGATCTCCGCGCTGGCTTGCTTTTTGGGTACCTTGGCGGGCAGAAGACCGTCGGGAGCGATGAGCGGATCGGCGGTCTTGGCCTGCGCCACCAGAGCGTCGCCGCAGAACGGACAGATGCCGGCGACCTGCGGAGGCTCGAACGCCACCACGCTGCCGCAGCCGCCGCAACTCACCTGGAGCGCCTGGCCGGTGAGCGGCGCTAACTTCGCGGCGCCCGCGGCCACGAACTCGTCGAATCCATGCGGGGACACGGACTCGCGGCCGCTGACCCCGGCCAAAGCCATCGTTTGGCCGCAGAACGGGCACTTCATTCCGCCCGTGGCAGGGTCGAACTGCATGTCGGCCGCACACCCCGGGCAGGGGAACTGCGCGGCCTTCTTTTCAGGCGTCATGCCGGAGGTCTATTGTTGCGCGCCGCCGCATTCCGAGCAGAAATGCGCCGCCCGCGGAATGGGCTTGCCGCACGAGATGCAGAATTTGGTGGCGCCGCCGGACGCGGGTGCGGGCGGCGCTGCCTCGGGCGCCGCCGGGGGTACGGGCGAGGGCGGGTGCATGGCGCCTATCATCTGCTGCGCCATCGCCAGGCCGGCGCCCAGTCCGACCCCGGCCCCTGCGGCTCCCCCACCTTCATTGGCCGCGGCGATGGGCAGCGATTGAGCCACCTGGAATTGCGTGTAGCGGCCCATGTCGCCGACCATGTTCATGCCGATGCGCTGATCGAGCAGCCTCTGCAGTTCCTCCGGCAGCGAGATGTTCTCCACCACGAAGCTCTCCAGCAGCAGGCCGAGGTCGGCAAATACCGGCTTCAACGCCGCCAGCATATTGGCGCCGAACTGCTGCTGCGCGGCTGCCATATCGAGGAACGAAATGGCGCTGCCGGCGAAAGCGCTGGTCATCTGCCCCACGATGGTGTTGCGCAACTGGCCGTCCAGATCGGCGACGGCGTAGGTTTCGCGCGTGCCGCTGACTTTTTCATAGAACACCTTCGGGTCGTTGATGCGGTAGGCATAGATTCCGTAAGCGCGCAGGCGGACCGCGCCAAATTCTTTGTCACGGATGGTGATGGGAGTGGTGGTGCCCCACTTCTGATTGATCTGCAGATGCGTGGAGAAGTAATAAACGTCCGATTTGAACGGCGATTTGAAGGCCTTGTCCCAATTCCGCAGATAGGTGAGGATGGGAAGCGTGTGCGTGGTAAGCGTGTACAGCCCGGGCTGAAACACGTCGGCAATCTGGCCTTCATTGACGAAGATGGCCATCTGTGAATCGCGCACCGTCAACTTGCCGCCGTTCTGGATTTCCATGTCTTCCATGGGATACCGGTAGGCCAGAATGCCTTCGCCCGGTTCGGTCCACTGAATGACATCGATGAACTGCTTAGAGAAAAAACTCATAGGTTTGCCCGACCACTCTAAGAGAAGAGTATACTGCATGGCGAACGCGTGTTTCGGAGCCGCGACCGTAAGGGAGCCGGTTTTTCATGGGAGCGGCAAATGCCACTCCAGCATCGGCCAAACCGCTCGCTCACGCGCGCGGCACGGTATGAGCTGCCGTATAATCCGGAGAACCATGCTCGCATTCTCGAAGCTCATCGCCAGACTGAAGAAGGCCTATGGCGAACCTGCTTTGCCGCCGGCCCGCGGACCGTTCGAGCTGGTGATGTGGGAGAACGCCTGCTATCTACTCCCCGACGAACGCCGCGCGCTCGTCTTCGAGGGCCTGCGGCAACAGGTCGGAATGGACGCGGAATCCATCTGGAAAGCCGATCAGGCCGTGCTCCTGCCGCTGGCTAAATTGGGTGGCATGCGTCCCGAAACGCGCGTGTTTCGATGGCGGGAAATCGCGCGCATCACCATCTCGCAGTTTGCCGGCAATCTCGACTCGATTCTCGAATTGTCCTATGACAAGGCCAAGCGGGCGCTGCACCAATTTCCCAACATCGGGCAGCCGGGGGCCGAGAAAATCCTTATGCTTTGCGGAATGAGCGCCGGGCTGCCGCTCGAATCGAACGGCTTGCGAGTGCTGGAACGTGTCGGCTATGGCCGCGCGCAGAAAAATTACGGCGCCACCTACCGGTCCGTGCAGGATTCGCTCACCGGGCAGATTCCGAAAGATGCCGCAGCGCTCACGCGCGCGCACTTGCTGCTGCGCTATCATGGGAAGTCCGTTTGCCGCAACAACCGGCCGCTCTGTGAGGAATGCGTGCTGGCGCCCGACTGTACGTTCGCGGCGAAACAGCTGTAACCCTCGTTCCTGCCGGGCCGTCGAGTGACAATAGTGGGTAAATTCGCGTTTCCACAAAAGATATACCGCTCAATGCGTTACGTCTGCTTATTTGGGGTTTTTCTGACTATTGGCACGGCATCGGCCGCGCAGGTGGAGAAGGTTGACAATGAGGCCGCCCTGCAGCGCGCCTACAACCGGCTCTACAATTTCGATTTCAAAGGCGCGCACGAGATTCTGGACCACCAGCGCCAACTGGACCCCAAGGAGCCTTTGCTGCCGGCCACCAACGCGGCGGCGTATCTGTTTTCCGAGCTCGACCGGCTGCGGATCCTCGAACTGGATTTTTTCACCGATGACGATAAGGTGGTCGACCGGCACAAGCTCATCCCCGATCCGGCGATCCGCGCCAAATTCTTCCAGACGGTCGATGAATCCGACAAGTTAGCCAACGCCCGCCTGGCCACCAATCCCGAGGATCCCGACGCGCTGCTGGCCCTCTGCATGACCACCGGGCTGGTGACCGATTATGCGGCATTAATCGAGAAACGCCGCTTCGGCAGTTTCTCCCTGGCGAAGAAAAGCCATGTCTGGGCCAAGAAACTGCTTGATTTGAAGCCCCCGGTGGTGGACGCTTACATGACCTTCGGGACGGCCGAATACATTGTCGGAAGCCTGCCGTTCTTTCTCCGCTGGTTCGTGCACATGGACAACGTGGAAGGCAACAAGAAAAAGGGGATCGACGAGCTCGAGCTGGTGGCTAAACAGGGCAGGTATTCCGGTCCGTTCGCCCGCATGCTGCTGGCGGTGATCGCCATGCGCGAGAAGCGGTCTCGCGACGCCGAGGCCATACTGGCGGGATTGGCCAACGATTACCCGCAGAACCCTCTGATTCGGGAGGAATTGGCGCGCGCGCGCAAGGACGCTTATCCGATTGTTACGGGCCCGGGCACAAAGAAGTAGAAACATTCTGGGAGTGCCAGCCATCACATAGATAACGATCATGATAGAGCAGCGGGTGGCAGGGGGATTGAGGATTCTGGCGGTCGTGCTGGCGGTGGCGCATCTGGCCGGGGCGGCCGATGGGCGGCTGGTCGAGGCGCAAAAGCTCTATAATTCAACAGATTTCGATCAATCGCTGAAAGTATTACAGGCGATCCAGCCAAAGGATGGACCTGTCTTCGAACTGATGGGCCGTGACTATTACATGCAGGCCGACTTCCGGCGGGCTACCGAGGTCCTCGAAAAAGCCGTCCAGTCGGATCCCGCAAACGCCGAATACGCCTTGTGGTTGGGGCGCGCCTGGGGCCGGCGGGCGGAGACTTCCGGCCCGTTTACGGCGCCGGCTTACGCCTCCCGGGCGCGTCAATATATGGAGAAATCCGTACAGCTAAATCCAACAAATCTCGATGCTCAGAGCGATTTGTTCGAGTATTACCTGGATGCACCGGGATTCCTCGGAGGCGGCTTGGACAAGGCGGCGACGACGGCCGAACGGATGACCCAAATCAGTCCTGCGGAAGGCCAGTGGGCAGAGGCCAAACTGGCCGAAAAGCGGAAGCAATCCCGCACCGCCGAGGCCCACCTGCGCAGGGCGGTGGAATTGGCCCCGCAGCAGGTAGGCAAGATCATCGATCTGGCACGTTTTCTCATGAAGCAGGGCCGCTATCAGGAAGCTGAGCAAAGTTTCGCGCGCGCCGAGAAGGTGGCGCCGGACAGCCCCCGGGTGATCTATGGGAGAGCTTCGGTATATGTAGAAGCCCATCATAATCTTGAAATTGCCCGTGAATTATTAAAGCGCTACATGAGTATGGATCTGCAAGCCGACGACCCGCCCAAACGGGAGGCCGCAAGGCTTCTGCGAGAGACGTACGGCGGCTGACCGGTCCATGTTCCTCGGCGAGTCTCTCCGCTTCAGCGTACAGGCGCTACGCGCCAACCCCGTACGATCGCTTCTCACCAGCCTCGGCATGGTGATCGGCACCGCCTCGGTAATCCTGGTGGTGACCATCTCGCTCACCAGCCGCGATTACGTCCTGGAGCAGGTGGAAGGCGTCGGCTCGAACATCATTTTCGCCTACTACGCTACCAGCGGGCCGTCCCGCCCGGCGGCCGACGGCGACTACGTCAAGATCGCAGACGTGGCGGCTATCCGCTCGGAATTGGCCCCCGACATCACGGCGGCCACCGCCGTGATGTCGAACTACGACCAGATCCTGATTGGCGGCAAGCTGCAAGACGTCAAAATTAATGGAACGGATGAGTATTACAGCACAGTGCGGAACCTGGTGATCGCGACCGGCCGGTCCCTCGACGCGGGAGACCTCGCGCGCCGCGAAAAAGTGGCGCTCCTCACCGACCACCTGGCGGAGCGTATGTACGGCAGCGCGGCAGCCGCACTGGGCCGTGTTTCGCGGCTGTATGGCTTGCAGTTTACGGTGATCGGCACATTTCATGAGCGGGTGGAGACTTTCGGCCAATCGGAGGTGGATCGCGATACGGTGGTGATTCCGATCACGGTACTGCGCTATTTTACGCCAGTGGAACGCGTCGATCCGCTTTACGTACAGGTGCGCCAGGCGCCGGAGGTGGAGCGGACGGCCACGCGGGTGCAGGAAATCCTGGAGGCGCGCCACCGTCCGGGAGCCACCTACCGGGTGGATACGCTGACGGCGATTCTGAATGCGGCCAAAAACATCTCGCTGATCCTCTCGCTCGTGTTGGTGCTGGTTTCGGGCATTACGCTGCTGATTTCGGGTATCGGGATCATGAACATCATGCTGGTGACCGTCACCGAGCGGACGCGCGAAATCGGCTTACGGCTGGCGGTGGGGGCATCGGCCAAACTGATCCTGCTGCAGTTTCTCACCGAAGCCATGATGGTGAGCCTGGCGGGCGGGCTGATCGGCATTCTGGTTGGAGTGGCGATTCCGGTGAGCGTCGGGTTGTTTGAAGGTATCCGCATTCCCATCAGCTGGGTGGCGATCGCGGTGGCTTTCGGAGTGTCGTGCCTGGTGGGGCTGGTATTCGGAATCCTGCCGGCCAACCGCGCGGCGCATTTGAACCCGACCGAAGCGCTGCGTTACGAGTGACGCCCTGGTGAGTCTCACGTTAGGCATTACGGTGACGTATGCCGCGGAGACCGCTTCCCTAACGGTCGCGGCTCGGAACGGAGCCGCGCGCGTGAGGAAGCGGGCCTTCGATACGTAGGCGAGATTCCAAAACCCCTAGCCGCGCGGCGCCATCACCAATCCGGCGGCGCCGACGATGCCCGATCTGTCGGAAACTTCTTGCTCGATAATCGGGACTTCGCGGCCCAGCAGATTGCGGGAACGGTCCCAAACCTCTTCCTGCAGGGGAGTCAGCAATTCGGCCCCGGCGTCTACCACCTGTCCGCCAAGGATCACCACCTGTGGGTCGAAAATGTGCAATAACCCGGCGATGGCCCCGGCGAGGACATGGATGGCTGTTCCGACGATGGATTGCGAGAGCTCATCGCCCTCGCTGGCGGCCTGAAAGACGGTTCTACAAGTGGCCAGTTGCGGTTGCTCGCGGAATAGACGAGTGAGCGTCGATGGACAGCCGCGATGAACGGCGGACCAGGCTTCGCCTTCGATGGCGCGCGCCGAAAACACGGTCTCCAGACAGCCGCGATTGCCACACGAGCAGGGCAGACCATCGGCATCCACGGTAATATGGCCCAGATTGCCCGCCATCCCGGTATGCCCCCGCAAGAGCTGTCCATTGGCGATGACCGCACCACCGACACTAGCACCTAGAGTGAGCATGACAACGTCGTCGTACCCTTTGGCGGCGCCCCAAACCATTTCGCCGGCCAATGCCACGCGGGCGTCATTGTCGGCAAATACCGGCACTTCGACCGGCAGCCCGACCAGATCGCTCAAACGGAGACCTTCCAGATAATGCAGCGCGCCAGGCAGCACCTCAACTAAGGTGGTATCGGGATTGATGATGCCTTTGCAGCCTACGCCTACTCCGGCGGGCAAGCTGGTGGCTTCCAGCAGCCAGCGGATGGCATCGTGCAGCGACGGGACGAAGCCTTCCAGATCGGGCGGTGTCTCCACGGTCCGGGACGCCAAAACCGCGCCCAGTTCGTCGACCATCCCCGCTCTGATTTGCGTGCCACCGATGTCGATGCCGAGTACTACCAATAAGCTCCCTCCGCCGTATGGCGCGCGCGGCGCCGCCCAATTTCGGGCGAAACGGCCTCTCCCAATGTTACAACCTCGGGGAAATGGGATGGATGCGGAGCTATCCTTTGGCCGAGCTACACCACCGCTTTTTCCTTCAGGAAAGGCGCATATTTCTGATCTGATTCGGCGATGTGATGCTTTAGCCAGTCCTTCAGGAAGTTCAGGAGTTGGACCGTCACGAGAGCTTTGCCGGTCTCGAAATCGGACTGAAACGCAACCACTTTTTGCGTCAAAGACCGATGCTCGGCGATGTGCGCGTCCAAATCCGGGTAACAATGTGCATGCATCAGCCGCTCTTCATGAGCAAAATGCACCTGGGTATACTGGACCAGGCGATCCAGGGTCTTGGAGAGGACGGCCTTTCCCTGCCCGGCATTCATCGCCGCATACAGCTCTTCGGCTATACGGAAAAGATTCTGGTGCTGGCCGTCGATGCTGGCAATCTTCACGCTGTGATCAGGCTTCCATTCGAACATGTCCTTCAGATCGGCCGTTTCCAAAAGCTTCTTTAGGCCGGCGGTAGAATCAAGTTGTGCGCATCCTGCTCTTCAGCGGCAAGGGAGGCGTGGGGAAAACCAGCCTGGCAGCGGCTACCGGCCTGCAACTGGCCCGCCTGGGCTATCGGACGCTGGTGATGAGCGTCGATCCGGCCCATAGCCTGGGGGACTCGTTCGATCTGGAGACTGCGCTCTTCCACGGCAAGACTGGCGACCCGTACCGGGTGGACGACGGCCTGGACATCCACGAGGTCAATATCCAGCAGGAGATCAAACGCCACTGGCGGGAAATCTCGTCTTACGTGATCTCGGTGCTGCGCACTACCGGCGTGAGCGACGTGGAAGCCGAGGAACTGGCGATCCTCCCCGGCATGGAAGAACTGAGCGCCATGATGTACGTCAATCAGTTCCGCCGCGAGGGACGCTACGACGCGATCGTGCTCGATTGCGCCCCTACCGCGGAATCCATGCGCTTCGTCAGCATGCCGGCCACGCTCGACTGGTACATGAAGCACATCTTTCCCTTTCAGCGCGGTTTCCTGAAAGCCGTGCGGCCGCTGGCCAACCGCGTCTCGCCGGTGGAACTGCCCGCCGACAGTTATTTCGCCAATATCCAGGAGCTCTTCGGAAAACTGAATGGAATCGATACGCTGCTCGAAGATCCGCAGACCACCAGCGTCCGGCTGGTGACCAACCCCGAACGGATGGTGTTGCGCGAGACGCAGCGGGCGTTCGTGTATTTCTCGCTCCATGGGCTGGCGGTGGACACGGTGATCGTGAATCGTGTACTGCCGTCGACGGTGACGGACGCGTATTTCGAGGCGTGGCACGTGTCGCAGGCGCGCATCCTGGAGGAGATCGACGCCTATTTTGCACCCGTGCCGGTGAAGCGCGTCCCGCTGTTCACGCATGAGGTGTTGGGGCGGGAACGGCTGGAAGAACTCGCGCGGAGCTTGTACGCGGCCGAGGAAGATCCCGCGGTGGTGACCCGCACCGAAGCTCCTTACACGTTCACCAAGCAGGACGGTCATTACGAGGTCCGCCTGCAACTGCCGTTTGCGCAAAAGGGCGAGGTAAGTCTGTTTAAGAAGGGCGACGAGCTGGTGGTGGAGATTGGAACGCTGCGGCGGCACATCGGCTTGCCGGCGTCCATGACCAGCCTTTCCCCGGTGCGCGCAAAATTAGACAATAAAGTATTGATCGTGGAAATGAAAGAGGCATGATATGGACGCAAAACCGGCCGAGAATGCAAATGGTCCCGGGAAGACGCAGGGATGTTTCGTCTGCGATACCGCGATGCCGCTGCTGGAGCGGTGCCTCGGGGGCGCCACCGTGGAGCACTTCCGCAATTCGCGCATCGAATTTCTGAAGGGAATGCGGAGCCTGCTCGACGAGCGCATCGCCCAGCTTTCCAGGCAAGGGGAGCACAAAGGCACGCACGTTACGGTGGAGTGAGGTGGGATAAGCTTTAGCTTAGCCCTGCGAGCGAAGCTCGCCGCCCTTAGGGCCCGCGGAGCCGGAGGTACATCGCGGCAAACGTGAAGAAATTTGTTGGGCGGCGTGGAAGCCGGCTCAGGGCGTGCTCCGCTTGCCAGGCAAGCTTAATAGCATGTCCCACGAAACGGCGCTATTGCCGGCCGCGATGCGCGTTGCCCAGGCGGCGTCAAGCGTGAAATCTGAATCCCGGCGCAGCGCTAGTTACTGGGACCAAGTTGGTCCGCACGTTTTTCGGAAGTCCTTTAATGGCAACGCGCGCTCGCGATTTTCGGCTCATTTTGGTCCGCCGGCCGGCTGGATCGCGGCGTTTTCCCACTCAATTTGAGAGAATAAGGGAGAAATGAATGTTTTAGTACTGAATGCGGGAAGCTCCAGCTTGAAGTTTCAAGTAATCGCCACGGATCCCGACCGGATTCGTCAGGACACCGACGAACGGCTGTGCCGCGGCGCCATGGAGCGAATCGGTGGCGAGGCCATCGTGACCGTAGAAACGAAAAATGCTCCCCGGCAGAAATTCACCGCCGCCATTCGCGATGTCGCCGCGGGACTCGATTATATTCTGCGGTACCTGGCCTCGGACCGGTCGGGGATCGACGAGATCCGCACGCTGGCCGATATTCAGGCGGTGGGCCATCGCGTGGTGCATGGCGGCGAAGTGTTCCAGGAGTCGATGCTGATCGACGACAAGGTGCTGGCCGGGATTGAAGACTGCATCGACCTGGCGCCGCTGCACAATCCCAACAACCTGCGCGGGATTAAGGCCGTGAAGGAGCTCATCGGCCGCGAAACGCCGCAAGTGGCGGTGTTCGATACGGCATTCCACAGCACCATTCCGGAACCGGCTTATTTGTACGCGCTGCCGTATCACCTGTACCGGCGC
>Ga0181528_10002688_pt1 | contig 10993 bp, 6 predicted proteins | sample PEATcosm2014_Bin_47_FD_119742 | JGI IMG/M metagenome (GOLD analysis project Ga0181528, IMG submission 119742) | Peatland microbial communities from MTU Mesocosm Facility, Houghton, MI, USA - PEATcosm2014_Bin10_10_metaG | ecosystem: Environmental > Terrestrial > Soil > Wetlands > Peat | place... | reverse complement strand
CTACGGCCGCGTTTTGACGACCGGCTATGGCGACGTTCATACGCTTTTTGGCTGGCAGTACGCACCGGCGACGGTCGCCCTGTATTTCGTCTGGCTGCCCTTGGTGCTAACGCCGCTGGTGCTCCTGATTCTTGGCCTCCCGCTGGTAGGACGATCTGGAGCAAATGGAAAAATTGCCTGGCTCGCAGTCTGGGCCCTCATCTTCCCGACCTTTTATCTATTCTATTGCTACACGCACAATGAATGGTGGGGGCTGCGGTTCGCGCTGCCTGCATTTCCAGCGCTCATTGTGGGCGCCCTGCTTGTGGGAAGCTGGTTGTTGTGCCGGCTTAGGCTTCGCTCCCAGGCGTGGTGGTTGGCGCCTGCTGCACTCGCCGTGATTGTCCATGGCACGCTCTGGTCGCGCGCCCTGCATGCATTCAGTGTCGGTCGGAGCGAACAGGTTTATCCCGCAACGGCCGCCTGGCTTCGGGATCATGTTCCCGCCAACGCCGTGGTGGCGGCGATGCAGACGAGCGGCTCCCTTTTCTATTACACCAAATACCCGGTCATTCGCTGGGACGCAATTGCGCCTGACGATTTTCATCGTATCGCTGCGGCCTGCACGGCCGCCCATCTGCCGGTCTATGCAACCCTTTTCCCTTTCGAACTCGAGGATGCGCGCTGGACTGCGATTGAGCGGCGCTTGCCCGGACACTGGACGCAAATCGGCTCCGTGCGTCACGTGAGCCTCTGGCGCTACGATCCACCGACCGTGGCTCAATGACGCGCCGTTGGGTTCTATTTGCCAACACCCGATCGCCACTTGTTTATTGTTGTCGTGCAAGAAACCCTGAAACGCGTATTTTCCCGGCCTCCGCTTTGGCTGTTTATCATGGTCGGGACCGCCGCGTTCGCGATTCTGCTGAGCATTTATGTGCGCGTTTATTCGCCCGCTTACGGCCTGACCCGTCTGATCGTCGTCGGCAGCGAATTCAATCGCCGCGGGATTGCAGTTTATCAGGCGACCCCAAAATACATTGATCCTTATCCGCCGCACCGCTGGGGCTTCGACGGTCAACAGTATGCGCAGATCGCCCTCGATCCGCTCCTGCGCGATCCCCGGCTCAAGACTGCGATCGACAATCCGCCCTACCGCGCACGCCGCATCCTGCTTCCCTGGCTAGCGTGGCTGGGCGGGCTCGGGCATCCGTTCTGGATTCTGAATGTCTATGCCGCGCTCAACCTCGTTTTCTGGCTCGGATTTGCCGTGACGATGACGGTGCTTTTCCGTCCCCACGGATGGACCGGGCTCGCTGGCTTCGCTGCGATGCTGCTGACGTGCGGTGTCATCGAATCGATGTGGGCGTCGCTTGCCGACTTTCCGGCATTCAATCTGATGACGCTCGCCGTTTTGGTCGGCGGGGGCGGCGGAGCAGGCGTGCTCGCGCTCGCGGCGCTGACGAGGGAAACCAGCCTGTTCGGTCTTGTGGGCCTCTGGGATTTCAAGCCGCCATGGCGGGAGACGTTGAAACGAAATCTGCGACTCAGTTTTATCGCAGCCGTTCCTATGGCGCTTTGGTTCGCGTATGTTGCGTGGCGCTTGCGAATGTCGGAGACCGTTGACGGCGACAACCTCGACTGGCCTCTGCGCGGCATCATGGGCAAACTCGGTGAATTCAGCATCGTGGCGGTGCACGGCCACATTCGCTGGCACCGCTGGTTTTTCGAGATCTACAAGAGCCCGGAGTTGCACGCCTTGCTGACCATCATCGCCCTCCTGACCCAGTGCATCTACATCCTCACGCACCGCGCCTGGGAAAACCGGCTCTGGCGGGTCGCAATTTTTTTCGTGCCTTTTTTCCTCTGCATCGGCGCGCCCTCGTGGGAAAGCCATTTCACCGTCACTCGCCATGCCCTGCCCATAACCCTTGCGTTCAATCTGCTGCTGGCCATGCGTCCGAGTCGGAGGTGGCTGGTCTGGTTTCTGTTGGGCAACTGCTTTGTGCCGTTTGGAATCTACCAGTTCTATAATTACCTGGGCGCCAATCGCGTCCCCCCGCCGCCTCCGCCAGAGTGCCAAATCGTATTTCCAACAACGCTTTCTCAAATCCCGGTCTCCATCAGTTTTGATCAAGGGTGGTCAGATCACCAGTGGAACGAAAAAGGCGGCTGGCGCTGGGCCACCGGCGCCCGGGCGGATATGCTGATCACCAACCCGACAAACGAGTCGTTCAACGCCGAGCTGTCGTTCCTCGCCGAGAGCGCCAATCCGCGAAACCTGAAAGTTGAGGTGCTTGGCTCGAACGTTTGGGGTAATTCTCTGCCGGCTTCGCTGCTGCAGGTTCGAACGACCAGATTCCTGCTGCCACCTGGCGTGACCCGCGTCGATTTTTCAACATCGCAAGACCTGGCGCCTCCCGAGTCCGGTGACAACCGCATGGTCGCATTTAGAGTGCAGGACATGCAATTGAGCCTGACGGATATTCCCGTCAACCGGAAGACGCTCCCATGATCGCCGCGGTCGCGCTGTCCGAAAGCCAAGCGTCGCCATGGTGGCGGCGACCCGGCCCGTTGCTGGCCGCTCTCGCGTTGGGCGGATACGCCATTTTTCTCGCGCTGTATATAGGGACTTACGCCGCCGGATCGGATTGTTCGGGCTACATGAACCACGCCCGGTTGCTTGCCGCCGGGCACTTCCACGCCGCGCCCCGTGTCCTGCCAGGCCTGACGCCAGAGGATGAGCATGGCATGCTCTTCGTTCCGCTCGGGTTTGTGCCGGCATCCGACGGAAACGGAATGGTGCCAACGTATCCGGCTGGCCTTCCATTGCTCGTGGCTGCAGCGGCCCATGTTGTCGGCTGGTCCCACGCAGGTGAGGTTGTGCTGGTGCTTCATTCCCTGCTCGGCCTGCTGCTCGTGTATGCGCTCGGCCGTGCGATGGGCCTGTCTCAGCGGGGCGCAGTGCTCGGCGCCACGATCATCGCCGTCAGTCCGCTCTACCTGAATTATTCCCTGCAGATGATGAGCGACCTGCCGGCGCTGGTCTGGACGCTGGCCGCCGTCCTCGCCGCGTGGCGCAGCAGGGAGCGGGTGCCGTGGGCACTCGCGGCAGGCGCAGCGGCGGCCATGGCGGTTCTTATCCGCCCCACCAATGTGCTCATCTTCGCGCCGGTCGCCGCGGCTCTCGGTCTTTCTCCGCGCCGGTGGCTCCTGCTGATCTCCGCCGGACTCCCGGGAGCGGTCTTTTTCTCCATTCACAGCCTGTCCCTCTACGGACACCTCTTCACGACGGGCTATGGGAATTTTACCGGATCATTTGACCGCCATTGGATTCTTGTGACCGCGTGGCATTACGCGCGCTGGCTCCCGGCGTTGTTTACCCCGGTCGTGTTGCTCATCCTCGGTCTGCCATGGCTCGCACGCAAAGAGCCGCGCAAAGTCGCCCTGCTTGGTTTGTGGTTCCTGGTCTATGCGGCCTTCTACGCGACCTACGATTGCACCCACCAGACCTGGTGGTATCTCCGTTTTCTGCTTCCAGCCATTCCGCCGCTCGTAGTCGGCGGGCTGTTGGTCGCAAGGGACGCAGCAGCCCACCGTTATCTGCCGCTGCTTCGAACGCGCGTGTTCTTTTTTGCGCTGACTGCGATCATCGCCAATTCCGCCCTCTGGAACAAACGATTGCCGTCTCTGAATATCGGTCACGACAATGAGATCTATCCGGAAGCCGCAGCCTGGCTGCAAGCCCATGTGCCGGGCAACGCGGTCATTCTGTCCATGCAGATGAGCGGCACGCTTTATTATTACACCGACTTCACGTTTCTTCGATGGGATTTCTGCAAGGCCGGACAACGTGCTCGAGTGCTGTCCTCCTTGCACAATTCGCATCGTCCGCTGTATGCCGCCCTGTTTCCGTTCGAACTCAAGGATGCGATGGAAGTTCATTTTCCGGGATTGTGGACCCGGGTGGGCCGCGTCTCCGGCGATGTCGAGATCTGGCGCCATGAGCCAGCCGGGACCGAGGCGCGCCCGGCCGGCGCTGCCACTCCGATCGACAATCCTTCGGACTTTGTCTGGCGCCTGCCGATTGACCAATCACCGTCGATTCGTGCCGCATGGATGGTCGCCAACGGACTCGCCTGGATTCTGCTCGCCGGATTGTTGTGGCGGCTCATTCCAGGAAACGACTGGCGCGATTGGGTGGCACGCGCAGGAATCCTGTTATCCGCCGGCGCCATCGGCAGCTTCCGGTTTGCGCTCACCGACCTCATCGCGCTGGCGCTTCTCGCTGGAGCAATGCTGGCCGCCGAACGACGGCGTCCTGGTTGGGCGTCTGCTCTGCTGGGTGTGGCAGGTCTCGGCCGGGGGGCCGCACTGCTGGCTTTGCCGGCGGTCGGGAGCGCGCCATGGACCTCGAAGTCCAACCTGAGGCGTTGGATTGCGGTCGTCGCCCTGGTCGCGCTATCGGTGGCCGGCCTTTGCTGGCACCTGGGCACCGCCAAACTGATCTACGCAGATTTCGCATGGCCGTTTGGCAGTCTTTTGACGCGTTGGGCTGACAGCGTCACCGCGATTTTTTCAGGCCAGGGTCTTGGACTGGCCTGGGTCGGATTCATTTCTCTCTTCGGCTTCACTGTGCAAATCGTGTTCTTCCTTTGTCATTGGGAGAACAAGGAGCCTTGGTGGAAGCTGGGCGTCTTCTATGCAGTGCTGATGTGTTTTCTGAACGATGCCGCCTGGATGGGCGCGGCCGGCGGAGCGGCGCGCCTTCTGCTGCCGCTCACCCTGGCGTTCAACGTTCTTGTGCGCCGCACCCGTGCATCATTGACCTGGCTGCTGCTCGGCAACCTTGCCGTCGCGGCCGGACTTTGCAGTCTGTTTCTTCCTCTGGAGGCTCCCGCCGACATGGCGATGATCCGAACCGCCGGATACGCGCAACTCAACGACCCCAACAACACCTGGTATTGGGTTGAGCAGAGCGCACGGCACGCCCGGGCCTGGAGCCGGGGGTCCGCCCGCCTGGACATTGAAACATGGCCTCATTGCTCACGTCCTCTCAAAGCGTCGTTCTCCCTGCACAGTCTCACACCGCGCTCAGTAATCATCCGTCAAGGCGGGCAGATACTCTGGTCGGGCACGGTAAACCGTGATTATGCGCCCGTCACCTTCTCCTGCCAGCTCACGGAGGGACGCGCCATCCTGGACCTTGCATCGGATGAACCGGGAGTGACGGAAGGCTCCGGATCCGACACCCGCACACTTGCTTTCGCGATTTTCGATCCGATCCTGGCACTGCCATGACAATGACTGGCTGCCCGATCGCAAAGAAACGGATTGATCTAATCTCCGGAAAGCGAACAAACGACGGCGCCAGCCCGCGATGACAAAACCACTCTCCCGTCAAACTTTGCCCCTAACCGCCACGCTTTCACGCATTCGTTGGGCCCTCTGGCTGCCGCTGGTCGCATTTTTGCTCTATGGGTGGCTGTTGATGCATTACTCCGCCGCCTATGCTGCCGGCTCGGATTCGTCGGGGTACCTCAACAACGCCCGGATGCTTGATCACGGAAGCCTGACTGCATCGATGCGCCAGGTGGAGGGATTGAATCCGGACACTGTGTCGTCGTTCGCCTACGTCCCGCTAGGTTTCATACCAAAGGCAGACCGCGTCAGCATGGTCCCCACCTACCCCATGGGCCTGCCGTTGTTGCTTTTGGCAGTGGCGCACCTCGTCGGTTGGAATCTGGCGCCGTCAGTGTGCATCGTGCTTCACTCGCTGCTAGGCCTCTGGCTGCTTTATCTTCTGGGGCGCGAGCTTGGACTGGAACCGGGCTGGGCCTGGCTGGCGGCGATGCTGCTCGCGGCGAGTCCCCTGTATATTCTGATGTCGTTGCAGTTGATGAGTGACGTGCCGGCCTTGACCTGGGTGACCGCTGCGGTGCTGTGCGCATGGAAGAGTCGGGAGCGGCCCTGGCTGGCATTCCTGGCGGGCGCCGTCGTCTCGCTGGCGGTATTGGATCGTCCCACCAACCTTCTGGCTCTTGTGCCCGTCGGCATCGCGACGGGTGCCGATATGCGAAGGTGGCTCCTGTTGATCGCCGGCGGCATTCCCGGGGCGATATTCCTCGGGATGGTCAATCAGACCGCCTACGGCCACGTCTTCACGACCGGCTACGGAGGCGTCGGCGGATTGTTCCTGCTGAGCAACGGTCCGGTAACGCTGCTCCATTATGCGAAATGGCTGCCTGCATTGTTCACTCCGCTGATCGTTCTCTGCCTCGGCCTGCCCGTGTTTTGGCGCAGCCAGCGGTTGGTGGTTGCGTTGCTCACCGCATGGTCCGCCATCTTCCTGGGGTTCTATCTTTTCTATTCCTGCACCCATGAAACCTGGTGGTATCTTCGTTTCATTCTGCCGGCGATTCCTCCCCTTCTTCTGGGCGCGCTGATCGTTGCACGCAGAGTACTCGCAACCCGGCGCAAGCTTCCACCGCCTGGCTGGTGGCTGGTGTTGGCGGCCCTTCCCGTCTTCGTGTTCGGTCTTTTCTGGTTCCGGCATTTCGGACTCCGCGACGTTAATTCGGGCGAACGGACCTACATTGAAGGTGCAGCCTGGATGGAAGCGCATCTGCCCGCCAACGCCGTGGTCCTGTCGATGCAGACCAGTGGCTCGATCTTCTACTACACCCGATTCGCTGTGGTGCGTTGGGACAGCATTTCTCCCGTCGAGTTCGAGCGAATTGCGGCGGCGTGCGCGGCGGCTGGCCGCCCGCTCTACGCGTCACTCTATTCGTTCGAGATCTCGGAACAGGGCGCTTTTCGCAAGCACCTGACCGGCCACTGGACGAGGATAGGGTCCGTTCGCGACACAAGCATCTGGCACTATGATTCCGCGGGAGCGGTCCCATGAATCGATTCCTGCGGTTGGCCCGCCCTCTCCCCCTGGTCGCAAGCTTTGCGGTCATGCTGTTTCTCTGGACCGCATTGCGCTGCTGGCATCCGATCTACGGGTTCACGGCGTTTCTGCAATTCGACGAAGCGCACAAGGCAACCGCAATCGCAGCCTTCCGCGAATACCCGGTTTTCACGTACCCGGGCCTGGCACCCTACGACGGCATGCAATACGCACAGGTGGCCTATCACCCCCTGCTGAATGCCGCTGAACTGCGTCCCGCCATTGACTCACTCGCCTACCGAGCCCGGCGTATTCTATTTCCGGCGACAGCCTGGCTGCTTGCCGCGGGGCAACCGGCCTGGATCGCCCAGGTATATTCCTTTCTAAACATCCCCTGCTGGCTCCTGCTGGCCGCAGTCTTCTGGAAGAAACTTCCGGTAACGGACCGTCGCGGCGCCATCGCCTGGATCGGACTGCTCTTCTCGGCCGGTGCGATGAGCAGCGTGCGCCTCGCGTTGGTCGACCTCCCTGCGCTGCTCCTGATCGCTTTGGGGTTATGGGAGGCGGAGCGGGAGCGCAACCGAAGTGGCGTTGGCTGGCTCGCTGCTGCGGCGCTGACACGTGAAACCTCGCTTTTGGCTGCAGTGGCCTTTTTCAAGTGGCCACCCAAGTCCCGTGCCAGCCTGACCCGCGGGTTGTTATGGATCGCGGCCGCCGCCCTGCCGTTCTTTCTATGGCTGGCCTACGTTCGCTGGCAGGCGGGGGCTGCGGCGGATGCCGGCTCGCGAAACTTCTCCTGGCCTGTCGTGGGTCTGTTGGAAAAATGGCACGATTGCCTTCTCGCCCTGATCAACCCCGACACGCGGCCGATCGCATGGCCCACCGCGCTCGCAACCGCCGGGCTGACCGTTCAGGCCGCATTCATTTTGTGCCGCCGTCGACCCGCAGATCCCTGGTGGCGCGTTGGCGCGGTGTTCACCGCTTTGCTCCTTTGCCTGGGTCCTGCCGTCTGGGAGGGTTTTCCAGGCGCCGCCGTTCGGGTGCTTCTGCCGCTCAATCTTGTTTGCAACGTTCTGGCCGTGCGCACGCGGGCGCCCCTGGTCTGGTTGCTGGCCTGCAACCTCAGTGTCTTTTCCGGCGCGTTCGTGTTTAACGATGTACCCCCTTACCACGATCTTGCCGTTGCCCGCAGCGGGGGTGCGGCCGTCCTGGTCAAAGCCGGCCCAGGCTGGTTCGATGACGAACACAATTCCCGCCACCGCTGGATTTGGGCCGAGTCTCACGGCCGCCTCACCCTCCACACCTGGCCCCGCCAGGCAAGGGTCGAGGTTTGCCTGACACTGAAGATGCGGGGCCTGACGCCGCGCACCATTCACGCAACGGTCGATGGACGCGAAATCTGGAGCGGCCCCATCACAGCACAATTGGCCAGAATCACGCTTCCGCCTTTGCTTGTGACCGGCGGAAACATGGAGTTGGAGCTGACGACGGACACTCCGCCAGTTCCGGAAAACGCCCTGCCTTCCGGACGCCGGCTCGGATTCATGATTCTCGACCCGACAGTGGCGGTCTCGGAAAAGCCTTCTTTTGCTCAATGACCCGAATTCTGATTGACCAGACCCATACCAGCCACACGCGTGCTCACACCGGCATCCAGCGCTTGAGCAGGGCGCTCTGTGCGGCAATGCGCGAGCGGCAGGACAAGGAGATCCTGCCCGTTTGTTACGATCCGTATGAGTCCAGGTGGCGTCCATTGAGGCGCTCGGAAGAGAGGAACCTTGCAGTGCCTCGTGGAGATATCGTTGGAGGGCGTGGCAGCCGGTGGCCGCTGCACGCGAAAATTGCAGGGCGCATCAGAAGATTCCTCGGCCGGCACGCGCAGTTTCGTTCCGCCCCGATTCCTACTGGGGACTGTCTGATCGTGCCCGAGATATTCTCCCCGGGTGTAGCCCGCGCCCTCCCTGATCTCCTATCTGGAATCACCGGTCCCCGTGTCGCGCTGTTTCACGATGCCACGGCGCTGCGGATACCGGAGCTTTCACCGGCAAAAACGGTGGCGCGTTATCCCGCATACCTGCAGGAATTGCTTCGTTTCGACGGCGTCGCCGCGATTTCCGAGGAATCCCGTGCGGTCCTTGTCGACTACTGGCGCTGGCTTGGAGTGGCCCGCACTCCGGTTGCAATAGGCCTGCCGCTCGGCGTGGACCGGCCCGCCCCGCCGCCCTTCGGACACACGACGGCGATTCAAGCTGCGCCCGTGGTGCTATGCGTCGGTTCGATTGAGGGACGCAAGAACCACCTGGTTTTGCTCGACGCCTGCGAGATGCTCTGGAAGCGCGGTCTCCGGTTTGACCTTCAGATCATCGGTCTTGCGCAACAGGAAACCGGCCGTCCCGCGCTTGACCGACTGCGAGCGCTGCAAGCCGCCGGCCGGCCTCTCGCCTACGATGGTCCGGCAACCGAGTCCGGACTCGCTCATGCCTACCGAAGCTGCGCATTCACCGTCTATCCATCGTTGATGGAGGGCTTCGGTCTCCCCGTGCTGGAGAGCCTGAGTTATGGCAAACCTTGCATCAGTTCCGCGCAGGGGGCATTGGGCGAATCCACGAACGGCGGGGGCTGCCTGGCGCTTCCAACGGTCGACGCCCCGACCCTCGCAGAAGCCATTGCCCTGTTGCTATCCGATCGGGAGCGGCTGGAATTCCTGACTGCGGCAGCGCAAAAGCGAACGATCAAAACCTGGTCCGTCTATGCGGGCGAACTGCTGGACTGGATCGCCACCTTGAAACGACTCGCTTAGGCCTTGATCGAGGAACTCCTGATTCTCCGGGCTTCAGCTGCGGAGCCGGCCGCCGGCCTCTTCGGCCAGAAAACTGGAATATGTTTCACGAATCCCTTGTTCCAGTGATATTCTGGCGCTCCATCCCAGGCGGGCGAGCTTTGAAACATCGAGGAGCTTGCGCGGCGTACCATCCGGTTTTGAAGAATCCCAGTTGATTCGTCCCGCAAAACCCACTGTGCGGGCCACCAGTTCCGTCAATTCCCGGATGGTGATCTCCGAACCCGTGCCGACGTTGATCCAGTCGGGCGGGTCCGAAAGCCGCAGGAGAAACGCACAGGCGTCGGCGAGGTCGTCAACATGCAGAAACTCGCGCCTCGGACTGCCCGTGCCCCAGGCGTTCACCTCCTGGCGGCCTGCGCGCGCGGCCTCGTGGAAACGCCGGATCAGCGCAGGGAGCACGTGGGAATTCTCGGGATGATAGTTGTCGCCCGGGCCATAAAGGTTTGTGGGCATCGCCGAATGAAACAGCACACCGTACTGCCGCCGGTAATACTGGCACAGTTTCAGCCCGACGATCTTGGCGATGGCGTACGCCTCGTTGGTGGGCTCGAGCGCGCTGGTGAGCAGGCAGTCCTCGGGCATCGGCTGCGGCGCCTGCTTCGGGTAGATGCACGAACTGCCCAGGAACAACACCCGCTTCACTCCGTGCCGGAACGCGGCATGCAGCGTGTTCGCGCCGATCGCAAGGTTTTCATAAAGAAACTCGGCCGGGTATGTATTGTTGGCATGGATACCGCCGACGCGGGCCGCGGCGATCACCGCCATCTCCGGTTTCTCGGCCGCGTAGAAGGCCTCGACATCCGCCTGGCGGGTCAGGTCGAGCTCCTTCGAGGTGCGGAGCACGAGCGAAACGCCGGGCTCGGACCGGAAGCGCCGGACGAGGGCGGAACCGACCATGCCCCGGTGCCCTGCGATGAAAAGCTTCATGGGAGCTGCGCTATCTGCGCCTCGCGCCTGGCGAGCTCCAAATCCGATTCGACCATGATCTTCACGAGTTCCTTGAACCGCACCTTGGGTTCCCAGCCCAGCTGGCGCTTGGCCTTCGCAGGGTCGCCGATGAGGAGGTCGACCTCAGACGGGCGCTCGTAGCGGGCGTCAAACTGCACATATTGACTCCAATCGAGTCCAAGTATGCCGAACGCCTCCACGCAGAAATCCCTGACGCTGTGGGTTTCGTTCGTTGCCACCACATAATCGCCGGGCTCGTCCTGTTGCAGCATCAGCCACATCATCTCGACATATTCCTTCGCATAACCCCAGTCGCGCTTCGCCTCGAGATT
>Ga0181528_10002687_pt1 | contig 10994 bp, 3 predicted proteins | sample PEATcosm2014_Bin_47_FD_119742 | JGI IMG/M metagenome (GOLD analysis project Ga0181528, IMG submission 119742) | Peatland microbial communities from MTU Mesocosm Facility, Houghton, MI, USA - PEATcosm2014_Bin10_10_metaG | ecosystem: Environmental > Terrestrial > Soil > Wetlands > Peat | place... | reverse complement strand
CTCGGATTGATCTCGTTATAATTCAGCAGCTCGGATTGCAGGTGGTCGCCCAATACTCCGTTGTAAGCCACCTCGGCGACGGTCGAGCTGCCGAGCTGCCGCTGGATCGAGAAATTAAAATTGTCGAAGGCCGGAAGCTTGGTGGTTTCGTTACCCTGGAACCATGCCACGTTGGTGCCGTTGGAGACCGAGGGGTTGATGAAGGGTGGAGCGGTCCATGGCGGCATTCCGCCGTCCATGGTGAAAGTCGGCAGAATGCCCGCGTCGCTGCTGGCGAACGTCTGCGTCAGCGTGTAGCCCATGTTGTGAGTCGAGCCGCTTACCGACGTCAGTGATCCGAAGGAGCGCGAGTAGGAGCCGCGAATCACCGTCTTGGTATCCTTCGAATAGGCGAATCCCAGGTGCGGGCCTATACCCTTCGTCCATAGATCGGCCAACATCTGGGAACCAACGCAGCCCGAACAGTCGCCGGCGAACAGCACCGCGCCCGGTATGCCTCCGGCGGCCGGATTGGGCGTGGTTGGCGAAAAATCGCTCCAGCGGCTATTGAGGCCCGTGGGCGGCAGGTTGATGTCGTAGCGGATTCCGTAGTTGATCACCAGCTTGTCGGTAACCCGCCAGTCATCCTGAATGTACCCGCCGAAATACCAGAAATGCTGGCCAATGAAACGGATGGTATCGATCTGCCCGCTGTCGGCATAGCCCAGCAGGAACGACGCGAAGGCATTGCCGCCGGCGTTCGGGTTGGATCCGCCGGCAACGCCCGTTTCCTGGTAACTGAAACCGACGCAGCCGGCCTCGCACTGGCGGCCGAAACCGTTGTAGTGGTTGATCTGCAACATGCCGCCGAATTTGATGGAGTGGCGGCCCTTCAGCCATGTGAAGTCGTCATTGAAACCGTACACCGTGTTCTCCGAGCCGTTGTCGGCCTGGCCGCCCCAGGTGCTGTAGGTATCGCCGGTGCCGCCGGAGAACAAGTTCACCAGGTTGTCGTTGCAGTTCGGAACATTGACCATGCAGAACTTGCTCTGCCAGTTGCCGGTGTACTCCTGTGGCGGTTTGTGGTCCTGGCGCCAGTTGTTTCCACCGGCGTAAAAGTTGTTGATCTTGGTCGGGCTGAACGTCCAGATCCAGCTGAGGCGATACACATCGGTCTGCTGCAGCAGGTCGTTGTAGTTGGTGTACAGGCCGGGAAGCGTGGGCGGCCCGTCGGGACCCGCGGTCTCGTGTTCCTTATCGTGCCCCCAGTAGGCGGAAATCCGGTACTTCTCGCTGAAAATGTGATCCATCTTGACGCTGAGCTTGTTGACCGGGTAGACCTGGGTTCCCGACGTCTCCAGGTAGTTGTTGTTGACGTAGGCCGCCGTCCCCGGAGCGGCGCCGTTGTTGGGCGTCAGGTTGCCGCTGCCTTGAAACACGCTCAATGCCTTCATGGACGCGGCGCTGAACATGGTCTGCGGAATCACATTGCCCGGAAAAGCCGTGCGCGTATAAGTCCCATTGGAGTTCAGCACCTGGCTTTCCGGATTGTAAATGGGAATCTGGGCGCCGCTTGAGGTGACCCAATTACTGAAGTTGCCGGTGTACATTTCCGGGGTCGGAACGGTAAAGGCCGTGCCGTTGGCGCCGACGCGGTTGCGAAATCCCTCGTAGGAGAAGAAAAAGAACGTCTTGTCCCTGCCGTTGTAGACCTTGGGAATCCACACCGGTCCCCCGGCGGTGGCGCCGAAATCGTTCTGCTTGTAGATCGATATGGGAATCCGGGCAGCGTTATTGAAGAAATTGTTGGAGTCGAAATCGTTGTTGCGCAAAAACTCGTATGCCGAACCGTGGAGCTGATTGGTGCCCGACTTGGACACATAAGTCAGGTTGCCGCCGCCGGCGTGCCCGTATTCCGCCTTGAACCCGTTGGACTCGGCGGTGAACTGTTCGATGGCTTCCACCGAGGGCGAGTTGGAAGCAACCCAGCTCATCGAAAGCGCGCGGCTGGTATTGGTGGATATGCCGTCGAGCGAAGTTCCGTAGGCCGCAGCCTGTCCGCCGCCGATCATAAAGCCGTTATCCCCGCCCAGGTTCTTGGCATCGGGGGTAAGGGCCGCCAGATCGAACGGGGTCCGGACCGTTCCGCTTACCAACAACGGCAGGTCGTTGACCAGGGTGTTCTCGATCGAAGTGCTGGACGTGGCGTCCTGCGTCTGCAACTGAACGGCGGCCGCTTGCACCTCGACCGTCTGCCGCGACTCGCCTACTTCCAGGTTGGCGTCGGTGCGGACGGTGGTAGCGGCGTCCAACGTGACGCCGGCGAGGAGGAACGTTCGAAAGCCCTCCTTTTCGACGCGTACGTCGTACTTTCCCGTGGGCAGGTCGGGCACGGTGAACTCGCCCGAGACGTTGCTTGCGGTCAGTATGGTAACGTTGGTGGCTTCATTGGTGATTTTGACGTTGGCCGCCGGCACGACCGCACCCGAAGAATCGTGCACGGTGCCAGTGATCGTGGCGCGTTCCGACTGCGCCAGGAGGGCGCCTGCGCCCAACACCCCCATCAACGCGAACACGGCAGAACAACTTCGGACTCTCGACATGGAGCCTCTCCTCACCCCGCCTCGTTACGGTCTACGAACCAAGACCTCTCGGCCACCCCCAGGATGTTTTCCAATTGGCGCCCGCGAAGCAGCTATGCGGTAGACGTTATCCCTTCTGCGCGAGAAAGTCAATAATTGTTTTATTGTTTTTTTGCGGAGGCGCTGTCTGCAGCGATCTGGCGGTGTGAGCACCTGCCGACGTGTTCAGGCGAGGCGGAAAACAAGGGTCTGGATGATGAGCGCTTAAAAGCCATCGCGGCGCGGTGTGTCGGCGGTCTTGTGCTGGGACTGGTCGCGCGCGGTCCGCGTGCGGCGTACTTCTTCCTGTAATCCCGGCTCTTCCGGAAACTCGGCCATCAGCCGTTCCACCGCCCTCAACGCACCGTCGAAATCGCGATTTCGTACCAGCTCTTCGAAATCCTGTCGACGCCGCGTATAATCTTCCTTGCGTGCCGCCCGGCGGGCCTCGCGCGCGCGATCCAGGAGATCCACCAGTTCCGGTTCCTGCGGGAAAATTGCCATGAGCTCCTGGGTCTTGTAGACAGCCTGTTCAAACTCGCGGCTCAACACGAGCCCTTGCAGAGACTCGCGCTCTTTCGCGAAGGCCGCCTTCCGCGCCACCTCGTCCCGATGGGCGATGGCGCGGCGCAAGTCATTCTCGACTTGCGGCTCGTCCGGGAAAGCCGCGGCCAGTTCCCGCAGCCGGGAGATGGCATCGTCGATGCGGCGGTTTTTCATCAGCTCCAGGACGTCGCGGCGGCCCTCCAAATAGGCTTCTCTGCGGGCATCGGCCAGACTCTGCGGGCGTTGCTCCCTGGTGGCGAGCGTGCGGCGCAGGCGGTCGCCCAGATCGCGAATGATCCTCTGAACCCCGGGGTTATCGGGATGGCGCTTCCACAGCGCGCGGGCGCGTGTCTCGGCCTGCTCCAGCCGGCCTTCGTCCATGAGATCCCGGCATGCTTTGAGCTCGCCGTCAATCGCGCTGGTCTGTTCGTCCCGCTGGCGGTTGGCGAGCACCGTCTCTTGCAAGCGCAGCGCCTTTTCATTGGCCGGTGAAAGCTCCAGCGCGCGCGCGATCGAAAGCAACGCCCGCTCGTAATCCGTCCCGGCCGCCGCCGCTCCAGCCAGTAGTTGCTCGATTTCCGCTTCGCGCTGCTGCTGCTCCCGCTGATCGCGGGCGAAGCTCAACAACTGCAAGACTTGTACGTTCCGGCCGGCTTCCCGGTCCAACGCGGAGAGCAGATCGATGGCTTCCTGGATAGCGCCCTTCGATAGATACTCGCGACTCTGGGAGAGAGCGGCGGCCACCCTCTTCTCCGCCGCAGCGGCCGCTTGCAGGCGCTCCGCTTCCTCGATTCTGGCGCGTACTTCGGAATCGCCGGGATATTGCCGGTCCAGTTCCTGCAGCGTGAGTACGGCGCCGTCATAGTCCTGAACCAGCAACTGCCCGCGCGCCCTGCTCAAACCGGATTTGCGGCGGGCGGCATTCTGTTGTTCGATCGCCTGCCGGATCCGGTTCAGAAATTCCGGCGCTTCCGCACTGGCGGGATCGTTTTGCGCGGCTTCGCTCGCGCGCTCGAAAGCCCCCTTGAAGTTCTGACGCTCCCATTCGACGCGTGCTTCCACCAGCAGGCGTTGCGCGTGCGCCTTCTTCTCGCGCACCTCGTGGATTTGAACCAGGCGCGGCCGGGCAGCGCTATTTTCGGGGTCGATTTGCAGGGCTTCCTGGAGCCGCGATTCGGCCGCCGGGAAATCCTGGACGGCGATCCTCTCGTCCGCTTCGTCGATCAGGGTTTTGATGCGCGATTCTTGTTCTTTCCGCCGTTTGAGGTCCCGGAGTTCGGAACGCCATTTGCGGGCCTTGACGTTCCTGTGATCGAACCTGAGAATGCTGGCCGCCATCGCCAGCGCCTCATCGTATCTGCCGGCACGGATCAGCGCCTCGGCATCCTTTTCCATACCGGCGACCTGGGCTTCCCCGAATTCCTGGATGACCATGCTCAGATCCACCCGCAGATCCTCCATGCTGGGGTACCGATCCGCCTTTTTCTTGGCCAGAAGACGCCGCAGGATAGGATCGAGACTGCGCGGCAGTTCGGGAGCTTGATCGCAGACCGGCGGAGGATCTTCGTGAGTGACTTTAAACATGATTACGCCGGGAGCCTCGGCGGCAAAGGGGTTCCGGCCCGTGAGGAGCTCGTAGAGGACCACTCCGTACGCCCATACGTCGACCTGCAAATCGGTCGTCTCGCCCATGAATTGCTCCGGCGCCATGTATTCCGGAGTTCCCACCATGTATCCTACGGCCGTGAGGCTGGTGGTGCGCTGGGTGAGACGGGCGATTCCGAAATCCATGATCTTCACCGATCCATCGCTCAGCCGCATGATATTGGCAGGCTTGATATCGCGGTGAATGACGCCGTGCTCATGCGCGTACTGCAAGCCTTCGGCCACCTGCGACATGATGCTCAGCTTGTCGATCGCGGAAACCGCATTTCTGTTTCCGACAAAATGTTGCAGGTTCTTGCCGTCGAGGTACTCCATGACCAGATAAGGAATACCGTTCTGCTCTTCAAAATCGAAAATAGTGACGATGTTTTTGTGACGTAGTTTTGCGGAAGTGATGGCCTCGGCGCGGAACCGGCGAATCATGTTCTCGTCGTTCTGGACGTTCAGAACTTTGATCGCGACGATATTGCCGATGGCGGGATCCTCAGCCTTGTAGACGTGGCCAAAACCGCCTTCCCCGAGCGCACCGATAATCCTGTACTTGCCGATTGTTTCCATTTCTCAAGGATCGAAAAGCCGACGAATAGCCGAATTATATCGGAGTTTGCGGAGGGACGGAACCCCTACAATTGCTTGGCGTACGGGTACTCGATTTCCAAGAGTGTCCCGCCCTTCGTGTGTCTCGCAACCCGGAATTGCGCCTGACAAGTGGGCCTTCCGTAGAGCACCCGGGCGGGTTCGGCGGAGCGCTATCCGATCTCCTGGCCTGCCCGGCAGCGTCATGAAGAATCGGTTTGAGACACAGGAGCATGGCCGGGATGGTGACTTCGGGCTCGCCATGTCCTTAGCCGCCATCGGATAACGGGCAGGCAGGGCGGATGCGTCAGGGCGGACCGGCACAGCCGTTCGCGCGGGAAGACCTCCTTCTGCGCCCTTTCCCGGTTTCACCACCTCAGCTCAGATCCGAGCAAATTATTGCGAAGAACATTCCGTCTTAGGTTCCGCCCAGCAAAAGCCAGGAGATTACGCCGTCTGTCACCGCCCGCTTGCGAGGGTTTGGCGCAAGTTCCACACGGGTTGTCGAGCCGCTGCCCCCTGCCAAAGCTTGTAAGTTTGAGTATCAGATGACGCCTGCGCGCCGGATCATGCTCTGAGATGCAAACGCCAAACGCCACAATTCTCGGCCTTGGGAAAGTCAGCCTCATCAGACGCTTTCTGAATTCATCTGCCTGGATGCGGAGGCAAGGCGACTGGATCGGGAAAACACGGTCTGGCTGACCTTCACTGGCAAAGCTCTTAGCGGCTATCGTAACTTACTATCCGACAATCCGGCTTGGATGGCAGGTTCTCGCCCCATGGACACGATCCAGGATCCAGCCAACCGACCAGATAAGCGCTCCCGCTAGCCAGAGTCATATCCAAAGTTAGCCCCCCAAAGTAGGTCGGGATAACCCTCGGAAGATTCCTTCAATATGTTCATAAGTAGCGCCAGAATGAAAACTAATGAAAGAGAAAGTCGCGACTCCACGGCAGAATGGCGAAGAGCGGTTTATGCCGGGCGCTGGCAGAATCGCGCCCCGGCTTGATGGAAATAGCCATATAGCGGTAATTGACGTCGATCTTGTCGGCGATGACTGCCAGATTCCGCGCTCGGCGGCCGGCGCGCCCACCTTTTCCGACAGAAAGCCGGTTCGGTTCCGGCAAGGCATTCATAAAGATATGAACACGGGAAGCCAACGATTACTGATCACGGGCCTCGCCGCACTGTGGATTACAGCCACGGCGAGCTTCGGCCAGCCGGCCCAGCAGGCAAACGTCTCCCCACCGCAAGGCGGAGCGAGCGATCCATTCGCCATGGACCTGGACGCATTGTCGAATACCAAGGTGACGACGGCGTCGAAGTTCTCCGAGAAGCTCTCCGACGCGCCGAGCGATATCTCGGTGGTGTCGAAAGATGAGTTACGGCGCTTTGCCGGACTCACGCTGCTCGAAATCCTGGAGCGCGTGGCGGGACTTACCGGCAGCAGCGCCTTTTTCGCCGACCACAACACCATAGCGGCGCGCGGAGACCAGACCCGAACGGACTCCGGGCACATTCTCATCCTCATCAACGGGCGGCCGGTGCGGGAAGTCCTGGAAGGTGGAGTCAGCAACGACATCCTGGAGTCTTTTCCGGTCAGTGTTCTGGAACGGATCGAGGTGATCAAGGGTCCCGGTTCGGTGCTCTATGGTACGGACGCGTACTCCGGGGTGATCAATTTGATCACCCAGAAGGCCGAGGGCAAGGGGTTTCAAGCCAGTGCGGCCGGTGGCGGCGCCGGCGAGGCTGCCGGGACGGAACAGTTCCTGTTCGAGCGGGGCGATCTCAATATCGTGGAGGGGGGCCAGTACCATCAGACGCCCCAGTGGGACACGGTCTTCCGCAGTTTCCACGTCCCATCCAACCTGGCTTACGCGCAGAATGCCGACATGCGGGACGATGGCGAAGGGGCGTTCCTGGGCCTCAATTTCAAGGATTTGAGTTTTATGACTTCTTACACCGGGGTGGAAGATCCCTCATTCGTCCGCGGCATCGTGGGCGACGTGCGGTCGAAGAGGGGATTCGGCGATCTGGGGTACGCTCTCGAAGCGGCCCCCAAATGGAAGATGACTTTCAATCTCACCTACACCCGCGAGGTGCTGGACACCCCGGACTATCCCGATGCTCATAGAAACTCGAGTGAAGCCGATCTCGAATGGACCAACTACGTGACCTTCTCGCCGAGCGACCGCCTGACGTTTGGAACCGTGGTCACGCGGATTCGAGGCACGGAGACGTACTCCGGCGAGACGCCGACCCTCGTGGTGGAAGACGGGCACCGGTGGGGAACCGGCTTCTACGTCCAGCATGAGCACAGGCTGACCGACGATCTGAAACTGGTCGGCGGTCTGCAGGCGAACAAAATCGGCAGCATGGCGCTGAATGTCGTTCCGCGGGGCGGCGTGCTGTGGAATCCGGCCACGCACGTCACCATGAAGGCGCTCTATGGCGGCGCGTTCCGCGCTCCCAGCCTGGACGAAACGGGGCTTCAAAACCCCGGGCTGAGGGGCAACCCCAACCTCCTTCCCGAGAAAGTGGGGACTCTGGACCTGCTGACCAGTTATCAGAGCAATCGGGTAGAGTTGAGCGTCGACTATTTTCACAGCAAAGAGGCCCAGCTTATTTTTGAGGACGGCAGCACGCGGCCGGCGCTTTATTACAATCTCAGCACTCCCGCCTATTTTCAGGGCGTCGATTCCGAGGGTAAATACTACTTCCGGCGAGACTGGTTCCTGATGGGGTCGGTGCTTTACCAGACCAACCACGATAGCGCGATCGCCAATCTAAGTGCGATTCCGAGTCTGGGCGCAAAAGCGGGCATTAGCTATCTGGCAAGGAACGGAGTGGATGTCAGTGTATTCGATGCCTATCAGGGTCACCTTGCCGGCTATGCGGCGGCGGTCAACCCGTTGCCGGATGCTTTTCATTCCGTGAATGCCCATGTGCGCTTCGATCTGACGAAGTATTGGTTGAAAAACTGCCCCGAAGGCTTTGCCCTGTTTTTGCACGGCGACGACCTGACGAACCACCAGGAATGGCTCCCGGCTCTAGGCACCAACTCGGCGAATACCATCCCGGTACTCCGGGGCCGGACGATCTATTTCGGATTGGAGGTCTGGCGGAAGCAATAACGCCGCGGGAATCATGCTGACCCGCTTGCTGGCAACCGTCCTGATCGGCGTCGCATATCAAGCCGGCGCGGCGGACCCGGTGGCGGAGGAATATGCGGTTAAGGGGGCGTTTCTGATTAACTTTACCAAGTTCGTCATTTGGCCGGCGCAAGTGTTCAAAGCGCCGGGCGACCCCATCGCCATCTGCGTCCTGGGAGAGAATCCCTTCGGCCCGGGGCTGGAGCAGGCGGCGCGGGAAACTGTGGTCTCCAACCGGCCGGTGAGCGTGCGGCAGGTTGCCGACGGGCAACAGGCCAGCCAGTGCCAGATCGTCTTTATGGGCGCATCCGAGCGCAGGCGTTCGCGCGCGTGGCTGGACGCGCTACGCGGCAAAAGCGTATTGACGGTGGGGGAAAATGAGGGTTTTCTCGCGAGTGGGGGCATCATCGATTTCACGTTGGACGGGTCGAAGGTGCGCATCGCCATCAGTACGGCGGCCGCGGACCGCGCGGGACTGCAGATCAGCGCCAAATTACTAAGCCTGGCGCAGTCGGAAAAAAAGTGATCGGTATGCGGGCAATCGACGTGGCGAACACCTACCGGAACCTGCCGGTAAGACAGAAGCTGCGGCTGGTGATCATGGTCACGGTGACTGTGGCTCTGCTCTGCGCCTGCGCCGCTGTCCTGGCATACGACCGCATGGAGGCGCGCAACGCCATGCGCAATGACCTGGATGTGCTGGCGGAGATGCTGGGCGCCAATAGCACCGCGGCCCTGAGCTTTGACGACGCGCGCGTGGCGGAGGAAATTCTCTCCACGCTGCGCGCCAAGCGCCACATCGTAGCCGCCGGGGTATTTGCCGCCGGGGGCCGTCCCCTGGCAGGCTACCACCGGTTGTCCGCGCCGCCGGCGGCTTTGCCCGCCGTGGGAAAAGACGGCGCGTGGTTCCAGGCGGGGCGGCTGGTTGTTTTCAAAACCGTCACGCTGGAAGGGGTGAAGATCGGAACCATCTATCTCGCATCGGACTTAGAAGAACTCGATACGCGGATCCGGCGATTCGCCTGGATTGTCTCAGCCATCCTGCTGAGCACATGGCTTCTCGCCTTGGCTCTGGCCTCCCGCCTGCAGGGCATCATCCTCCACCCGATCGCTCATCTGGGGCGCGCCGCCAAGATCGTCTCGGAGCAGAAGATATATTCCACCCGGGCCGTGAAGGTTGCCGATGACGATCTGGGACAATTGACCGACGTCTTTAACGGAATGTTGTCGGAAATCGAGCGCCGGGATCGAGATCTGGTGGGTCACCGGGACCGTCTGGAGCAGGAGGTGGAGGCTCGGACGGCGGAATTGGTGAGATCGAACGCGGATCTGCGGGTGGCCAAAGAGAAGGCCGAGGCGGCCAGCCGCGCCAAGAGCGAATTTCTGGCTAACATGAGCCACGAGATCCGCACGCCCATGAACGGCGTCATCGGCATGACCGATCTGGTGCTCGACACGGACCTCACTCCGACGCAGCGGGACTACTTGGGCACCGTCAAGACATCGGCGGATCTGATGCTCGCGGTAATCAACAATATCCTCGATTTCTCGCGGATCGAGGCCGGCCGGCTGGAACTCGATCCGATTCCCTTCAATCTCCGCGATCTGGTGGAAGAAACCATCCGGACACTGGCGGTGAAGGCGCATGAAAAGGGTTTGGAACTGGTTGGCGGCGTACGGGCGGAAGTCCCCGAGTTTGTCATCGGCGATACCACCCGGCTGCGGCAGGTTCTGGTGAATCTGATCGGCAATGCGCTCAAATTCACGGATCGCGGGGAGGTGGCGCTGACCGTGAATGTGGCGGCGAAACGCGAAGATGCCATGGATCTCGAGTTTGCGGTCCGCGACACGGGGATCGGCATCGCGGCGGAGAAGAGGGAGATGATTTTCGAAGCTTTTGCGCAGGCCGACGGCTCCACGGTCCGCAAGTTCGGCGGCACGGGTCTTGGCCTGGCGATTTCGGAACGCCTGGTGACGGCGATGGGAGGGAGAATCTGGGTGGACAGCGAACCCGGCAAGGGAAGCCAGTTCCATTTCACCGTCTCCGTGGGCTGCGTGGGCGAGCCTTTCGGACGGCTTGAGACTGGCGACGCCCCGCTCGACGGCACGTCCGTTCTGATAGTAGACGACAACCCGACCAACCGGTGGGTTCTGGTCGAGCAATTGCGAGGATGGGGGATGCGGCCGGAGGCGGCGGAGGGAGCCGAGCAAGCCCTGGCCATGATACAAGCCCACGCGGAAGGCGGAGATCCGTTCCGCATGGTGGTGACTGACCTCCACATGCCGGGAACCGACGGGTTCGGGCTAGTGACAAGCATGCGAGAGCGTTGGGCGTCCCAGCAGATGGTAGTTCTGATGGTTACTTCCGGCGAACACCCTGGCGACCTGGCGCGTTCGCGCCAACTGGGGATTGCGGCCTACCTGACCAAGCCGGTTCGCCGCAATGAGTTGCGG
>Ga0181528_10002686_pt1 | contig 10997 bp, 9 predicted proteins | sample PEATcosm2014_Bin_47_FD_119742 | JGI IMG/M metagenome (GOLD analysis project Ga0181528, IMG submission 119742) | Peatland microbial communities from MTU Mesocosm Facility, Houghton, MI, USA - PEATcosm2014_Bin10_10_metaG | ecosystem: Environmental > Terrestrial > Soil > Wetlands > Peat | place... | reverse complement strand
GAAGATCGCGATGATTGCGGACCTTCGATGACAAACTGCTGATGAAACAGTCTTGCCATTCGATCTGTTTGCCGTCGACGTCGCGTGTCCGATAGATCGCACCGATGGTTTGGATATTCGGCCGCCGCGAGAAGATTTTCGAATTCCTCGGTGCGGGCATGACCACGACTTGTCGCGTCTCATCACGGCCATGACTCGTTTCGGTTGAGGAACATTGTCGCAGGTGAGAATCATGATCTTCGAAGGCTTGAGCCAGCACTTCCCGGATTTCTGATTGCAGCGTGTCAAGAAAAGGTGTCAGGTACCGTTAAATAAACGGTACCTGACACCTTTTCTGGTCCCTAGACGTTGCTTCCAACGCCGATTCGATTGGTTTCCAGTGAAAAACTTATAAACCTCACGAATCAGCGTGCGCAGCATTTTTGGGAACCCTTCGAGACAACCGAATCGAAAATGAATCAATCGACGAACACAAGAACACCGCGTTGTACCCCTTAAGATTAGGGCCAGCGGGTCGTTTTGTTAAAATAGTGAAGTAATTCTGATCGCAATAACTGTACCGGTGCATGCACGCCGCTGCAAGACAATCAAATTCATTTATCCAAAAAAATGCAGCGATGAACTTACTAGCTCAGAACCACAGAAACTCCACCCGAGGATTCCGAGCGAAAGCATGTCCCCGCTCTGCATCGGAGGCTCATACCCGTCCCCTCTGGAATTGGATCGTGGTCGATACGACGCCCACCGCGGCTGGATTCCCGTCTCTAGTCACGATCGACAAGCGATGCAAAGCGACGTGTGGACCGGATGTCAACAAGATCGGATGCCGCGAAAGCAATAAAGGGGTTCTGCCGCTGTCGGCGGGGGCAGGTGTCACGCACCTTTTGTATAGTGGTACCTGAAACTTGGTAAGCGTTTTCCCCTTCGATGAACCAAGCAAACCTGTCTACCGTATCGTTTCAAAACCGCCGACACTACCTGCATCGAAGGGAAACCTTTGCAGGCTACGGAGGATGATTATGGCCGAGAACAATAATTTGCCTGTTCCCTATTCGGCAGCGCAAGACCCAAATTCATTTGAGCTACTCCGCATCTGGATTGCCAACAAGGACCAGCGCGTAAGTTTGCGTTCGAGCGTTTGGAAGGATCCAGCCGCCTGGGGGATTATGTTAAGCGATCTAATACAGCACATCGCCAATTCATACGAACAGAGCGACGGACTCGACCGGATGAAGGTGGTACAACGGATAAAGGAAGATTTGGCAGCGGAAATTTCTACACCGACTGACCAGCCGAGGCGCAAGTAATAGCTTAACCAAGGGGCAACGAAGGTGCGTTGAGGAAAAGGTTGGAGCAATGACGGAAATAATTACCGTACGGGCCAGATCCTCACGGCACCATCGCGACCGCCGGAGGCAAGTAGTTTCCCATCCTGGTTGAATGCAACCGTGTGGACCGCGACTTTGTGCCCGACAAAAGTTGACAGAAGCGATCCGGTTTCCGCTTCCCACAATTTCACGGCGCCGTCGTATCCGCCGGTCGCCAGCGTCGCACCGTCGGGCGAAAAGGCCACACCCCAAATATCCGCGCCTTTTCCATCCCACGATTTGATCAGCAGGCCGCTGTTCGCATCCCAGACCCGTACGAGTTTGTCCCAACCGGATGAAGCCAAACGGCTTCCATCGTTGTTAAACGACAATCCGTAGATAGGCCCTGAATGCCCGGTCATCTGCAACTTCAGAGTGAGATCCTTCGCATTCCAAAGCCTAATCGTGCTGTCGTTCCCCGCCGTCGCCAGAGATGCGTCATTGGGTGAGACAGCGATCGTGTAAATGGCACTGGGTTGTTGCGTTTCCAATAATGGCTGATCGGCATCAATTGCCCAGGCGCGCAATACCCCGTCTCGATCACCGGCAAAAAGAGTTCGGTCGTCATGTGAAAACCCGATGCTGCGCACGGAATTCGAGTGTTTGAAAGTTTTGAATGGCTCGGTATGTGACGTTTGCCAAAGTTTAACCAGACCATCATCACCGGCCGTGGCGAGCAGGTCGGCGTGATAGGCGAACTTCGATGCCCAGACCGCTCCGCGATGCGCCTTGAACGTCGATTTCACACTTTTGGTCGGGAGATCCCACAAACGGACCGAGCCATCTTCGACAGCCATTGCGACCGACGGCCCCGATGGATCGAACGCGACCGACCAGACACTTCCTGAACTCGCACTCAGCAAAGCGATCGGTTCGGCTGAAGAAGTCAGAGTGCCGATCGGATTCGGGCGATTGGCAATCAAAACCCCTCCCACCAAACCCACCAGAAGAAAACCTATTGCAATCAAGGTAGCCGTCCGGCGACTGCGCTTCACTTGCCGTTCGGCCTCATCGCGGCAAATCGTCGGCACGTCTTCCGAAGTCTTCATCAACGCCAATTGAAAATCAAGCAATTCGGCAAGATGAGTTGCGCTCTGTATTCGGTCTTCGGGCTTCTTGGCAAGTAGTCGATCGATGGTTTCAGACAGCCATTCCGGTATTTCCGGGTTCAATTCTCGCACCGGCCGATGTTGGGTGTCAGTGATTTGTTTGAGAATCGCGAGCGCCGAGTTTCCCGTGAACGGCGGTTGACCGGTGCACATCTCGTACATGATGGCACCGAGGCTGAAAAGATCTGACCGATGATCGGCCTCTTCACCCATCGCCGACTCGGGTGCCATGTAAAGCGGCGTCCCGGACACGAATCCAGTACGAGTCAGTTTGACATCGTCGGCGACTCGAGCCAATCCGAAATCAGTCAATTTGACGCGATCGTGCGACGATTCCAGCAAGACGTTTCCCGGCTTGACGTCACGATGAATTAACCCGTGGGAATAGGCTGCGGCAAGACCGTGTGCGACTTGAGCGCTAATCCGCAAGATTTCACGCAGCGACAGCTTTTTATCCCGTGACAGACGTTCATCGAGTGATTCCCCGGCGATGAGTTGCATGACCAGATATGGCAAGCCGTTTTCGCCGGACTTTTCGACCTGATGCACGGCCACAACGTTCTCGTGCGTGATTGAAGCAGCGGCACGCGCCTCACGACAAAAGCGCTGCCGCGAAAGCTCGTCTCCGGCGAGGTCGGGATCGAGAACTTTCAAGGCCACATTTCTTTGCAAACGCGTGTCAAACGCTTCCAGCACCACACCCATGCCGCCGCGACCTAGTATCCGCATGACATCGAATTGCGCTAATCGCCCGAGATACGCCGAGTCCGTCGCAGGCTCGAGGAAACTGAGCGAAACATCGCGGCGAGTGCTACGCGCATGGGGGACAAACGTCTCTTCCACGGCCGCGTCGAGCAACTGTGCCGCCGCCCAATACCCCGAGTTGGCTGGGGGCTCGGATTCGTGCAGACTTTGCAGAACCTGCGACAGATTCGTCCCGCCGGCCGCAAGTCCTTCCAATTTCGTCTGACAGCACGAACAGGTATTCATGTGATCGGTGCATGCTTCCTGACGGTTTTCCGAAAGCGTGCCGTCGAGCAACTGTCGCAGATCATCATCATGAGGACAGACTGCATCGGAATTCATCTTACACTCTCCTCTTGACGCCTGATGTCCTCGACTTCTTCTTTCAGGCGGGCTAATACGCGACTTTTGGCGACATACACAGCCCCGGGCGAAAGAGCGAGTTCGGCAGCCACCTCCGATGCGGCGCGTCCGTCTACCGCAGTCAGATGAAACGCTTGCCAAGTCGACTCTTGAAATTCATTTTTGATTCGTTCCATTGCCAGCGATGCCAGACTACGTTGATATTCCAATTCCCAGGTATCGGCGCTGTCACCGTCATCCGATTGTATGTTCAACAAATGGCTCGCCGCCGAATCGCTGGCAGTCAACGGGCGATTTCGACGTGCGGACAGAAAACTGAAAATCTTGTTGCGAGTTATCGTAAACAGCCAACCGGCGAACGAACCTCGCGAACGGTCGTAGTCGAGTTGCCGGATTGCCGAAGCAACCGCCCGCATGACATCCTGCATCAGATCCGCGGCGTCCGCATCCTGTAGTCCCCTCTTGCGGGCGAAGCCATAAACGACGGGGCCGTACAGATTCATGAATTCTCGCCAGGCGCCGGAATTGCACCCGTCGCGAATTTGAATCAACAGACTGGCTCGAGTAAGTGGCGAATCGTTGACAGTCACTATGGCTCCTGACGGTACCATCCACATTCGCAAACCGGATCGGTGTGACCCGGGTTAACGAAGTCGCAGGAAATGATACGCGGCGTGAGCGGTACGGACTAGGGAACGTGCCAGCGCGGTTAAGTTTTTTATTTTGCGTTAAGCGAAAAACAGCGGGCGCCGAGGTCGATTGTCGGTTCGCTGAAGCGTTCGTTTGAGACCTGAAGGGGAGTCCGGTGCATCCGAAGACGGATTGCCCCGGACTCCCTTCGCGCGAGCTATTCACGTGGCCTGTAGAAAGATCTTTTAAGACTTGGAACATCGGATGTCTTTCCGTTGATTGGAACGCCGGATTTTCTGATCTTTCCGCGGGTTCCTGGAATCATTTGTGTCAAGCCATTGGCCGCGCGGTGCCCGAACCACGTCAAAAACTGAACCGTCCTGCATCCCAAAAAAATTACGAGTTCGATCGAGAACAGCCGTTCGCATCTTCCAATCCTTTCCACTCGATTGTGTCGTTGACCACTACCGGGGATTACTGCTTGTCCAAGAAAACCTTACACGCATTTGGAAAAAAAGAGAAAAACAGAAATTCGTGTAAGAATGAGCCGGAAAGCCAGTAATTACCGGTGTCAGTACGAACGATGCCATCAACGAGCCCGCTGAAACGCTTCGTATTCCAACGAGAATTTAAGGAACTTTGTCTGTTTTTTGAAAAGGAAAAACCATGACGACTCGAATTTCCCCCGTCGACCCTGCTGTAGTTCAAGGCCAAACAAAAGAGCTGTTGAACGTCGTGAAGTCGAAATTTGGAATGGTGCCCAACACGTTGAAGACGATGGCTCACTCGCCCGCGGTGCTGGAAGGCTATTTGTCGCTGAGCGCTGCCCTTGGCAAGGGAATGCTGCCATCGGCAACGCGCGAGCAAATTGCCCTGGTCGTGAGCCAGGCCAACGGCTGCGAATATTGTATTTCCGCTCACACTTTGACCGGTAAACTCGCGGGGCTTCAGCCCGAACAGATCGTCGCCGCTCGACAAGGGAAGGCAAATGACGCCAAGGCACAGGCCGCCTTGACGCTCACTCAGAACATCCTTGAACGACGAGGAAATGTTTCCGACGAACAACTTGAAGCGGCACGAGCGGCGGGGTTGACCGACGCGGAACTTGTCGAGATCGTCGGTCAAGTCGCCGTGATGACGATCACGAACTTCTTGAACAATCTCGCACACACTGATATCGATTTTCCCAAAGTTTCAATCAATCTGTAACGTGTGCTTCAACAATTAAAAAGGAGCTGGATCGTGTCGAAAAAACTCGAAGGTAAAGTGGCGCTGATTACTGGTGGCAGCACCGGGATCGGTTTGGCAACAGCAAAGCGTTTCGTGGCGGAAGGGGCGTATGTTTTCATCACGGGTCGTCGCCAGGCGGAGCTCGATACGGCGGTGAAAGAAATTGGCAGTAACGTCACGGCGGTTCAAGGCGATGTCGCAAAACTGCCTGACCTCGATCGCTTATATGAAACAATCAAGTCGAAAAAGGGTCGAATTGATGTTCTTTTTGCGAATGCTGGTACCGGCGAATTCGCCTCGATTGATTCGGTGACTGAGTCGCATTTTGACAAGATATTCAACATTAACGTCAAGGGCGCACTCTTCACCGTTCAAAAAGGTTTGCCACTTTTGAAGGACGGAGGATCAATCATCATGACCGGTTCGGTCGCGAGCGTTAAAGGCCTGGAAAACTTCGGAGTCTACAACGCGAGTAAGGCGGCCATTCGATCGTTCGCAAGAACCTGGACGGTCGATTTGAAGGCTCGAAAAATCCGTGTGAACGTTATCAGCCCAGGTCCGATTGACACTCCCCTTCTCGGTGAAGTGCCAGATGAAGCGTGAGCGGCATTTGCCGCCACTGTGCCGCTCGGACGAATCGGCCAGGCAGTCGAAATCGCGAAAGTCGCCGTCTTCCTGGCCTCGGATGACGCAAGCTATGTTGCAGGTGTCGAACTGTTCGTTGATGGTGGCATGGCACAAATCTAAACGCCTGCTCAGATCAGGATGTTCATGTCAACACGGACGCTCGAAAGAGCGTCCGTGTTACAGTTTTTGGGCAAGAAAAAGGGGGATTATGATGCATCTCCCTTTTTTTTCGCCGACGTTTCCTCTCGTTGCCAAGCGCCGTTTGGCAACGCCCTTCTACGAAGATCAGGCTGGCGGATCGCAAAACCGCTCGACAAATCAATCGAGCACTCGAACAGTTACCTTTATTTATCGGTGTTCTGAATTTTCTTTCGAAAATGAACTAACCGATCGACTTCGACAAACCCAATGGCGCGATGACTTGATTGACTGACGCGGTTTTCAATCACGGCATCGGAGTGAATTTCGTCGACGCCGCGTGCGAGTAACCATCGCTCCGCAGCTCGGACGAGCGACCGGCCGATCCCTTGTTGGCGAACGTCGGAGTCCACGTACCAGCCTTCGACATATCCAAACCGACCGAGTTCACCATTGACGGCACACGGACGAATCGCCAATTCGAGGAAGCCGCATAAGCCACCTGTCTGTCGCTCAGCCACAATGACAGCGCACCCATCACCTTCCAACCAGCCTTTCATCTCCGACGCCAACTCTTCGGCAGGAACATCTGACCACAAAGCGTTGCGCATGCGCTGCCACTCGATGGCATCCTCGGGCATCAGAAAACGCGTCATCGTCATTAGTACTCCTTCTAGGTGCTGCCCGGCCACTTTATCCGGAATTGATGAATGAGAATGCTCTCTGAATGAACATCATTCTAATGCGGAACCACGAATTTCACGAATCCACGAATTGAGTTCGTGACGATTCGTGGGGATTCGTGGCATGTTTTCGTTCCGCACAACATCCGGTTTTCAGCGATCGGATTTCTTCTCTGCATCTTTGTGTTTCGCCTCTTCGCTTTCCGGATTGCCGTTTCTTCAAAGAATGGATTCGATACTTGACAAAGGACTACACTTGTAATCTAATGGCACTGCAATGAGTCTTTTGACCAGGAGGGAATCGATCATGACTGGATCAACGTCCGACTCGGAACCCGCGGGATTGTCGCCTGCGGAATGGGAAATCATGAAAGTGATGTGGCAGCGCGGGCCTTCGGCGGCTCGCGACGTATTCGCCAGCCTGCCCGAAGATCATGGCTGGGCTTATAAGACGGTCAAGACCCTGCTCTCGCGATTAGTGGCAAAAGGGGCACTCGGGTACGACCAGATCGGCAATTCCTATCTCTATCGCGCCCTGGCCGAACGCGAATCGATGACTCGGCAAGAAGTTCGTGGAGTCTTGCAGCGGTTGATCAGTCATACCTGTTCGCCCGTATTGGCGCAGTTCATTCAGGAATCGAATCTGACCGACAAGGAAATCCGCGACTTGAAAAAGCTGTTGGACGAAAAGCGGAATGCACAACGACAGAACGAAGGGGACGCGTCATGACGTTCTGGAACTCGTTCGTCGATCGCTGGTGGTCCTGGATTGTTCCGGCCAGTTGGCAACTGGCCGTGCTGGTCTGTCTGATCGTCGCGATCACGCGTTGCCTGCGTCATCGATCGCCACGGTTGCGACATGCGTTATGGCTGCTCGTGCTGCTCAAGGTATTTTTGCCGACGAATCTGGAATTGCCATTCGCTATCGGCCACTGGGGGATTCGCCCGTTGTGGCAGACATTTCAAACCAATTTCGAGACTCATCCCATTTCCGATAGCCGAGCCGACGATGAAGTGACCGACGAAGTCGCGCAAGACGACGACATGATCGAGGCCGACGAGACGTCGCGGCCATTGGTGACAACACGTACGATCCGTTGGGCGCAGACGTTATGTTCGATATGGGCCGTGGGTTGTCTTGTCTATTTGACCTGGATTGTCGCCAGCCATGTGGCCATCGCACGCTGGCTGCGAACGGGGACGGTCGTCGACGAAGGGCCGCTGCGGATTGCGATGGAACGAATCGCGATTAAATTGGGATTGCAGCGCGTCCCCGAACTGATGACGACGAAAACTCTCGCAAGCCCATGCCTCGTCGGAACTGTACGGCCGCACGTGGTGCTACCCGACTCGCTCGTGGAGGCGTTGTCTGAACGGGATCTGACCGCAATCCTCACGCACGAACTGGTCCATTGGCGGCACGGCGACACCTTGATTGGCTTGGTTCAGATTTTGGCTCAAAGCCTGTTCTGGTTTCATCCCGCGATCTGGTGGGCCGACGCCGAATTACGTCACGAGCGCGAATGCGCCTGCGATGAAGCTTCGTTACGAGTGGGCCAACTGGACCCTCAACAATATGGCGAATCTCTCTTTCGTGTTCTCATGGCAACTCGCAGTCAGACAATGAACGCGAGTGTCCTGACCGGTGTGTTCGAACGTGGTTCTCGGCTTCAAAATCGAATGGAGGAAATCATGAGTTATCATTCTCGTCGACAACGTTTTGGCTGGCTGAGCGGTTTCGCGCTGGTGGCGATCGCCCTCTTAATATTGCCGATGGCTCCGGGTTCAATCATCGATCGAAACGTACAAGCGCTCGGTGAAGACCAAACAAACAAAACAAAAAAGAACGAGAAGAAAACGCCATACCCCACCATTGTTAAGACGGTACCGGACATCGGAGCGACCGATGTTTCGGTCGATCTCAAAGAGATCAAAGTCACATTTGACCGTGATATGGATACGGGTCGAATGAGTTGGACTGGCGGTCCTCCGCTGTTTCCGCCTACTAATCCCGACAAGGATGCCTATTGGCTGAACAAGCGCACGTGCGTGTTACCCGTGGAACTGGAAAAGGGATCTTTTTATCGCTTGGGCTTGAACTCCAAAAGCTTTCAGAATTTCCGAAACACCAAGGGAATTCCCATTCCACCGACTTCACTCTTTTTCGTCACAGAAGGAGCCGCTCAGGACGTTAAAGATCGGGTGCGCGTCCCGAAAGTCGTTAAATTCGATCCAGAAAATGGCGACCAAAAAGTGGACCCGATAACGACTCATATCAGACTGACGTTTGACGTACCAATGGGTGGCGGAATGTCCTGGACCGGCGGTGGCGAGGACTTTCCAGGAACCGACGATGAACCAGCGGAATGGTCGGAGGACAAATTGACCTGCACAATGCCCGTCAAACTGAAACCCAACCACGAATACCGGGTCGGAGTGAACAGCCTCAATCACAACAATTTCCAAAGCGAATGGGGTATCCAGGTCGTCCCAGTGATTTACTCGTTCAAAACCGGCAACCCGCAACCCATACCCAGCGGCTTTTAACCGCCAGCAAATTACGATTCGGCGGGACTTGAAATTGACAAACACATCCCTGCCAAATCGCTCCAATTTATTGCGAATGTTGGAGTACATTGGCGGTTGACTTGATCGTCGTATTCGCCTTGGCTCAACAATATGACAACAAGTCGGCGGTCGGATTCGCTATCCGTCGTCGAGATATCCTGCGAGAATCCCCTCGCGATGGTCTGTACCGACGACCCTCGCGAGGGTTTCTTGATTTTGCTTGCAGGTTTTCTCTCGATGAACGAATCGCACAGCGTCGAACAATCCGATAACCGCCCTCCTCTGCTGCATGATCGCAGTTTCTGGGGGTTGAATCTGACTCAGTTTCTGGGCGCGTTCAACGACAATCTGTTTAAACAACTGGTGATGCTGCTCTGCCTCGATCATGCACGCATGAAAGGGGGATTCGATCTGCAGGGCGTGGGCATGGGTCTGTTTGCGTTACCGTTCATCGCAATTTCGGGTTACGCCGGTTTTCTCTCGGATCGGTACAGCAAACGCACGATCATCGTCCTGTGCAAACTGGCGGAAGTTCTGATCGTGCTGCTGGGAATGATCGGTTTTTTCATCCACAGCTTGCCATTTCTTTTAGCCGTGCTTTGTCTGATGGGGGTTCATAGCGCGTTCTTCGGTCCTTCGAAGTACGGCATCCTCCCCGAAATGTTACGGGACGAAGATTTGCCTCGCGCCAACGGCATCATCCTGATGGCCACGTTTCTGGCGATCATTTTTGGATTATCGGCAGCCGGTTTTGCCAAGCAACAGTTCTCGTCGACATTGTGGGTGGCGAGCTTTCCCTGTTTGGTGATTGCCGTGTCGGGATTGCTTTCTTCGCTGTTCATTCGTCAGACCCCGGTGGCCCAGCCCACGCTAAAATTTGAGTTGTCGGCGATCACGATGACACCGGATACGCGACAGCTTTTGCGAACCAATCGAACGTTACTGGGAGTCCTGATCATGTCGTCGGTCTTCTGGTTTGTCGGTGGCACGATTTATCCACCCGCGATCAATGCCCTTGGCAAAGATCAGTTCGGGTTCAACGACCAGATCACCGGAATGCTCGCAGCGAGCACCGGAGTTGGAATTGCGATCGGATGTATCGCGGCGGGTGTCATGTCGAAAGATCGTGTTCGGGGATGGATCGTGCGAGTGGGCGCTTGGGGACTGACCATCAGCCTGTTAACGCTTGCCCTTCCTGGCCCTGGTTGGAGCACAATCCGCGATGAGATCCGGCAATTAAAACGAGACAAACAGATTAAGAATGACGACGCGTTACCTGCTGCCGACAACCCCGATAACAGGAACGAGGCTTCGGGAAAACCGGCTGCCAGTCTCGATAAACAGTTGGAAAAACGAATTGCGAACCAAGATCGCGCCGTCGTCGGACTCGATTTTTATCGAGGTACCCTGCTCGGCCCATACGGCAGCGCGTTGGCGTTGATCTCGGTCGGTCTGTTCGCCGGTTTTTACAGCGTACCTCTACAAGTCTACTTGCAATCGAATTCGCCCGTAGAACAAAAAGGTCGCATCATCGGCGT
>Ga0181528_10002685_pt1 | contig 10997 bp, 10 predicted proteins | sample PEATcosm2014_Bin_47_FD_119742 | JGI IMG/M metagenome (GOLD analysis project Ga0181528, IMG submission 119742) | Peatland microbial communities from MTU Mesocosm Facility, Houghton, MI, USA - PEATcosm2014_Bin10_10_metaG | ecosystem: Environmental > Terrestrial > Soil > Wetlands > Peat | place... | reverse complement strand
GTCAACCAGGCCGCGACCCTGATGTGCTCCGGCGTTACCGCCTATGGCGCGCTGAAGCGGCTGGTCGACCGGCCGCGGCAGCGCAATTTGCTGCTGATCGGGCTCGGCGGCGTCGGCATGATGGGGCTTTCGTTCGCGCAAGCCATGTTCAAGCAGAAGATATCGGTCGCGGATTTGAGTCCGGCGGCACGCGAGGCCGCGTTGAAGGCCGGCGCTTCCGTCGCCTACGATCCGGCCGAAGCGGACGTGGCAAAACGCATGGTCAAGGAGACCGACGGCGGTTTCGACGCCGTGGTCGATTTCGCCGGCAACGAAAAATCGATGGCGTTCGCGGTCTCGACCGTCGCACGCGGCGGCAAGATCGTCGTCTCCGGGCTGATGGGCGGCAATTTCAGCCTGCCGATGGTGCAGTGGATCTACAAGCGCATGACGATCGAAGGTTTCATGGTGGGAACGCTGGACGAAGCCAAGGAACTGATGGCGCTGGCGCGCGCCGGCAAGATCAAGCCGACGCCGATGCAAGAGGAGCCGATGGGCGACGTCCAGAAATGGATCGAGCAGTTGCGCGCCGGAAAAGTGGTTGGACGTATCGTGCTGAAAAACTGAAGCGAAGCCTTCACGTTTTCCGATTCCGGACCGCGTCAGCGCATCCGCACCGGAGAGCGCGTCAAATAAAAAGCCCCGTCCCGGTCCACCGGGATCGAAGGGCTTCGAGCTTCGTGACCGACACAGGGAGAGATGCCTGATGCCTGCCGGAGATCGTTCGAAACTCGCCGCCTGGGCGGCGTTGATATTGGCCACCCTGATAACGCCCGCGCTGGCGCAGAAACAATACGGACCGGGGGTCACCGACACCGAAATCAAGATCGGCACCACCACGCCCTATAGCGGCCCGGCATCGGCCTATGCGGCCGGCGCGATCTCCGCCACCGCCTATTTCGCCATGATCAACGACCAGGGCGGCGTCAACGGGCGCAAGATCAATTACATCAGCCTCGACGACGCCTACAGCCCTCCCAAAACGGTGGAGCAAATCCGCAAGCTGATCGAGAGCGATGAAGTGCTGTTTCTGGTCAACCCGGTCGGCACCGCGACCAACATGGCCGTGGTCAAATACATCAACCAGAAAAAAGTGCCGCATCTGTTCATCGGCACCGGCGCGACCGTGTTCAACGATCCCGAGCACTATCCGTGGACCATGAGCTGGACGCCGCATTACGCATCCGAAGGCGAGATCTACGCCAGATATATCCTTTCGACCAAACCCGACGCCAAGATCGGCATCCTGTCGCAGAACGACGACCTCGGCCGCGACTACATGCTGGGGTTCAAGCGCGGACTCGGCGACAAGGCCGCCAGCATGATCGTCTCGCAGCAGACCTACAATACCAGCGATCCGACCGTGGACTCCCAGGTGGTGACGTTGAAGGCATCGGGCGCCGACGTGTTCCTGATTTTCTCGGTGCCGAAATTTGCAGCCCAGGCCATTCGCAAGGCCTACGACATCGACTGGCGCCCGCAGGAATTCGTCTCCAGCGTCGGCTCCTCGATCGCCGGCGCGATCAAACCGGCGGGGTTCGAGGCCGCCAAGGGCATCATCTCGGCGGCCTACCAGAAAGATCCGCACGACCCGCAGTGGAAGGACGACCCGGCGATGCAGGCGTGGTATGCGTGGATGGACAAATACAACCACCACGTCGACAAGAGCGACTATTACGCGCCCTACGGCTACAATATCGGCTACGCGGTGGTGCAAATCCTCAAGCAATGCGGCGACAACCTCACGCGCGAGAATGTCATGAAGCAGGCCTCGCATCTCGACATGGCGCCGCCGCTGCTGTTGCCGGGGATTCGCCTGCAAACCAGCCCGAGCGACCTGCGTCCGATCAAGCAGATGCGGCTGGTGCGTTTCGACGGCGAGCGCTACGTGCTGTTCGGCGACGTGCTGGCGAGCCAGTAAGGCCTGCTACAGCCGATGCACCTTGCTCTTCGCAAGCAGTTCGTCCTCAAATTCCCGCCACATTCGCCGCCCGAAAGCGGGCCCGAATTAAGCCCCACGCTGTCCGGAATTGCGGCGCATTGCGACCCAAGTCTTTGGCGAGATTGTCTTTGGCGAGATTGTCTTTGCCGAGATTTGGCCCGCGACGCGTACCGTATCATCGCCGGAGCAGCACACCATGCCGAACCGAACCGCGAAATTTTTGTCAGCCGTCATTGCCTGCCTTTGCGCCGGCGTCCCCCTGACCGCCTCGCGGAGCGCAACGCCCGCACCCGCAGCCGACGAATGCCTCCTCGCGCCAAAGAATGAGACGCCTGATGGCAGCCATTGGTACTTCCGCATCGAGCATCCCTCGAACCGCCGTTGCTGGTACCTGCGGGAGGAAGGTGATGCGCAAACCGCGCCGTCGAATTCGTCAGCCTCCGCCCGGCCGGTTTCGCCGGCGCCGGACAAGCCGATGCCGGGTTCGGTCGCCAATGCCCGCGCCGAACTGCGCTCGCCACGCACGGGCATCGATCAGGACAGACCGGCCAATACCGGGCAAATGCCCGCCGCCGCCACTGCGGCAATGATCGACAGCGCTCCGCCCGCGAACCCCGCCGGCGTCAATATGCTGACATCGGTCGTGGCGGCGCGCTGGCCCCAACAATTGAGCGCGAATTCGCCGGTTGCGCCACCGCCACAGCCCGCACCGGCCAATCCGCCCGCCGACGTGCAGGCCAATGACGTGCAGGCCAATGCGGCGCCGCCACCGTCCGCCGTCGCGCCACCGGCCGCGGCTCCGCTCGCGGTCGCGGATGCTTCAATGGCAAAACAGTCCGGCTCGGCGGTGATGTTGCTCGCCGTGATTGTCGGCGCGCTGTCGGTTGCGGGCCTGATCGCAAGCGCGGTGTTCCGGGTTGGCGGCAGGCGTCGACGCAGTCGCTCCGACATTCCGCCCGAGGTGCGTCCAACCTGGGATCTGGATCGGGACCTGAAACGCAGCGCTTCGCCGCTGCCTTTCCCGGCGTCCGCAATCCACCGGCCGAACATCGGCGCGCCGCTCGAACTGCAGGAAGCCCAAGAAGCCCAAGAAACCTATGAATCCGACGAGCGCGACAGGATCGCGCAGATGCTGGAGCGGCTGGCCCGGAGCGCGCAGGGTTGAATATTATTGTGACGCTTTTTTTCACGCGAACCGGTATCCACCCACGGATCAAGTCCGAGGGCATGCTTCGCTCGAAAACGCTAGAGCCTTTTCGGTTCTGATAAAATCAGAACCGAAGCTCTAGATTCTCGTTTTGACGCGTTTTCTTCACGCGAACCGGTATCCACTTCGCTCGAAAACGCTATGTATTATTTTTCGAGCTGCTGCTGCAGCTTGCGTACGAATGTGGTGAGACCGGTGCGGCGTTCGCGCTTCAGCCGCTCGGCTTTCAGGATCGATTGCACTTCGGCGAAAGCCTCATCGACGTCGTGATTGATCACGATATAATCGTACTCCGCCCAGTGGCTCATCTCGTGGCTGGCGCGGTCCATCCGCCCGCGGATCACCTCGTGCGAATCCTGTGCGCGCGAGTGCAGGCGCTTTTCCAGCTCGGCCGCCGATGGCGGCAGGATGAACACCGACACGACGTCGGCGCGGGCCTTTTCCCGCAATTGCTGGGTGCCCTGCCAGTCGATGTCGAACAGCACGTCCTGCCCCGCCGACAGCGCGGCCTCGACCGGGCCGCGCGGCGTGCCGTAACGATTGTCGAAGACGGTGGCCGATTCCAGCAATTCGTTTCGCTTCGACATCTGGTCGAATCTGGCCTTGTCGATGAAATGATAGTCGCGGCCATCGACTTCGCCCGGCCGCATCGGCCGCGTGGTGGCGGACACCGACATCTTCAGGCCGGGCATCTTGTCGATCAACAGGCGCGACAGCGTGGTCTTGCCCGCGCCCGACGGCGATGACAGCACAAACATCAGTCCGCGACGTTCAACGCCGTCCACCCCGTGTCCGCCGGAAGTCATGCTTCACTCCAGATTCTGGACCTGTTCGCGGAATTGCTCCACCACGTTCTTCATCTCGAGCCCGGTGTTGGTCAATTCGAGATCGTTGGACTTGGAGCAGCAGGTGTTGACCTCGCGGTTGAATTCCTGCGCCAAAAAATCCAGCCGCCGGCCGACCGGGCCGCCCTTGCCGATCATTTCGCGCGCCTGCGAGATGTGCGAGGCGATGCGATCGAGCTCCTCGCGAATGTCGGCCTTGGTGGCGATCATCAGCGCTTCCTGGTTGAGCCGGTCGGAATCGAAACGCTCCGATGCCTCCAGCAGCGCCGCGACCTGTTCGGCCAGACGCGCCCTGATCGCCTCGGGCTTGCGCCCAGGCGCGGCTTCGGCCTTCTTCGCCAGCCGCTCGATCTCGTCCATGCGCTGGCTCAGGATGTTGCCGAGGGTCTCGCCTTCGCGCTGGCGCATGTTGACGAGTTCGGCCAGCGCCTGTTCGAAGGCCGCGGCGGCCGCGGCCTTGGCCGCCTTGTCCTCGGCCTCGTTGCTTTCGGGCTCGACCACCTCGATGACGCCCTTGATCCCCAGCAGGCCGTCGATGCTCGGCGCCACCGCGTCGATCCGGCCGGCGAGTTCGCCCGCCACCTTGACGATCGAGGCCAGTACGTCCTCATTGATGCGGACGATCGAGCCCGCGTTGGCGCGCTTGACGTTCAGATTGGCATAGACCGTGCCGCGCGACAGCAATTCGCCGGCGCGTTTCTTGGCCGCGGCCTCGATCTCGTCCCAGCCCGGCGGCAACCGCATCCGCAGGTCAAACCCCTTGGCGTTGACCGACTTCAGTTCCCACTCGAACGCATACGGCCCGCTGGCGCCGTGGCTCCGCGCAAAGCCGGTCATGCTCGAAAGCGCCATCCTGTCTAACTCTCCTGATGATACGGAAACAGCCGTGAGATTCGCGGCAACGACATCAGCGAGTTTAAAGCGTTTTCATCCAAAGTGGAATTCGCTTCAGGCGCAAGGGAGACCAGCAACCGGCCGGCTGCTATTGCTGGGCGACCGGCGGCGATGCGGTCGATTGCGCCGCTCCCTGGCGAGCCGGCGCGGCGCGGGCCGGCTTTTTCGGCGCTGCCGGCTTGGCGGGCGCCGGCGCAGCGTTGGCATCGGCCGGCGTCGTGCCGGTTGCAGCGGGCGGATCGTCCGCGGGCTCTACCGTGTCGTTCTGGATCTGCTTCTCCATCGCCCGCAATTTGGCGACGTTCTTCTGATGCTGGTCGTAGGTTTCAGTGAAGCTGTGGCCGCCGGTGCCGTCGGCGACAAAGAACAGGTCGCGGGTGCGGGCTGGATTGGCCGCGGCCTCCAGCGAGGCGCGGCCGGGATTGGCGATCGGACCGGGCGGAAGACCATCGACGACATAGGTATTGTAGGGCGACGGCTGGGTGATCTCGCTGCGCTTGATCGGCCGCCCCAGCGTGCCCTTGCCGCCGACCAGCCCGTAGATGATGGTCGGATCGGACTGCAGCTTCATCTTCTGCCTGAGACGGTTGACATAGACCGCGGCGACCCGGCTGCGCTCGTCGGCCTTGCCGGTTTCCTTTTCGATGATCGAGGCCAGCGTCACCAACTGCTCCGGCGTCTTGACCGGAATGTCGGGATTACGGTGCTCCCATATTTCCGCGACAATGCGTTTTTGCGCCTGCTGCATCCGCGCGATCACCTGGTCGCGGGTGGTGCCGCGCGGGAATTTATAGGTTTCCGGCAGCAGCGTGCCCTCGCGCGGTATTTCATGCACCGAGCCCGCGAAGATGTCGTTGTCGGTGAGCCGGCCGACGATCTGTTCCGAGGTCAGGCCTTCGGGAATCGTGATCGCGTGCTGCACCACTTTGCCGTCGACGATGGTGCCGATGACATCGCGCAGGCTGGCATTCTTCTGGAATTGATATTCACCAGGCTTGAGATCGGAGCGCGCCTTCAGCGCGAATACGGCGCCGATGAACGCCCAGCGGTTATTGTCGATCACGCCTTCGCGCTGCAGGGTGTCGGCGATGTCGCTCATGCCGGAGCGCGCCGGGATGTTGACGACCTTGTCCTCCTGCAGCGGACCCGGCGCCTCCAGCTTCTGCTTGCCGTAGTAATAGGCGCCGGCGGTGCCGAGCATTGCCACCAGCAGGATGGTGATGATGGCGTTGCCGACCACGACGAATGGATTGCGGGCGCGCTCGGACCTTCGCGGCGGCGGCGGAACCTGCTCGGGCTCCAGCGCGGCGCGCGGCGACCGTGGCGAAATGGGCGGCCTTTCACTCATCGATGCAACCTGAAATCCTGTCGGTTCAATCGTGGCCCTGCGGCGTGCCGCTTCGGCCGAAAGTCGCGCCCAAATAGTCCTAAATTAAGCTCAGGAATCGTCATTGAATGCGGCGAAACGGTGGACTTGATCCCGATACGGCGCGTCAGCTCGCCACCCGCTGCACGATCACGGAAGCGTTGGTGCCGCCGAAACCGAACGAATTGGACAACGCAACATTGATCTCGCGCTTGCGCGCCGTACGCGGCACCAGGTCGATCGCGGTCGCCACCGATGGATTGTCGAGGTTGATGGTCGGCGGCGCGATATTATCGCGAATCGCAAGAATGCTGAAGATAGCCTCGATTGCGCCCGCGGCACCCAACAAATGTCCGGTCGACGATTTGGTCGACGACATCGACACCTTGGACGCGGCATTGCCGAGCAGCCGCTCCACCGCGCCGAGCTCGATCTCGTCGCCGACCTGCGTCGAGGTTCCATGGGCGTTGATATAATCGATATCGGAGGCCGAGATGCCGGCGCGCTTCATCGCCGCGCTCATGCTGCGGAACGCACCGTCGCCATCGGGCGACGGCGAGGTGATGTGATAGGCATCCCCCGAAAGCCCGTAGCCGATCACTTCGGCATAGATCTTCGCGCCGCGCTTTTTGGCGTGCTCATATTCCTCGAGCACCACGACGCCGGCGCCCTCTCCCATCACAAAGCCGTCGCGATCCTTATCGTAGGGCCGCGACGCCTTTTCCGGGGTGTCGTTGAATGCGGTGGACAAGGCACGCGCCGCGCAAAATCCCGCCATCGCCAGCCGGCAGATCGGCGATTCCGTGCCGCCCGCCACCATGACATCGGCATCGCCGAGCACGATCAGCCGGCTCGCGTCGCCAATCGCATGCGCACCGGTCGAGCATGCGGTGACCACCGCATGGTTCGGACCCTTGAGGCCATGCTCGATCGAGACATAGCCGGACGCCAGGTTGATCAGGCGGCCCGGAATGAAGAAGGGCGACACCTTGCGCGGGCCGCGTTCCTTGAGCAGCAGCGCGGTATCGGCGATGCCGGACAGTCCGCCGATGCCGGAGCCGATCATGGTGCCGGTGGCGCAGCGGTCCTCTTCGGTGGACGGATGCCAGTCGGCGTCGTCGAGCGCCTGGCGCGCCGCGCACATCGCGAAAATAATAAAATCGTCGACCTTGCGCTGGTCCTTTGGCTCCATCCACTGGTCGGGATTGAAGCTGCCGTCGCTGCCGTCGCCGCGCGGGACCACGCAGGCGATGCGGCTGGTCAAGTCCGACACATCGAACGTATCGATCTGGCGGGCGCCGCTTTCGCTGTTCAGGATACGCTTCCAGGTCGGCTCAATGCCGCAGCCGAGTGGCGACACCATGCCGAGGCCCGTGACGACAACCCGCCTCATATCCATCACTCCAGCCCCGGATTTGCGGTCCACAACAAGAAGCCGGTGGACCGCTCAATCACGGCCCGTCCGGCTTCGTCAGTACCGCGCGGGGGCGTCAGCTTTTCGCGTTCTTTTCGAGAAATTTGGTGGCGTCGCCGACCGTCAGAATTGTTTCTGCCGCGTCATCGGGGATCTCGCAGCCGAATTCTTCTTCGAACGCCATCACCAGCTCGACGGTATCGAGACTATCGGCGCCGAGGTCGTCAATGAAGCTCGCGTTGTCGACCACTTTTTCGGGTTCGACACCGAGGTGTTCGACCACGATCTTTTTAACCCGCTCGCCAATCTCACTCATCGTTCAACCTCGTGCTTGTTCCATTGGACCCGACCCTAAGACGATACGAGCCATCGTGATCGTTAAGTTTTCTTCGCAGTCGCGCGTCGACTTGGTTGGCTCCGTCGCACCCAACAAGGCCCGGCGCACGACGGCAGGCTCCGCACCGCCAATATACAGGGTTTCAAAATCCTGCAATGGCCTTCTTCGCCCATCCGGTGGTTCGGTTATCATACTTCCCCAGCCTTGACTACAAGCCTTGATCGGCCTTGGGAATCAGGCTTTTGGCCCGCTCCGGCACGGCCGTCAAACCGGTTCAAATCATGGCCAATCCGCCGTTGACGTGGATCGTCTGTCCGGTGACGTAACCGGCTTCGTTCGAACTGAGATAAACCGCCGCCGCCGCGATATCTTCCGGCGTTCCGAGCCGGGCCGCAGGAACCTTCGACAGCACGGTTTCGCGCTGCTTCGCGTTGAGCACGTCCGTCATCGGGGTCGCGATAAATCCTGGTGCGATGCAATTGGCGGTGACGCCGCGTTTGGCATATTCGGCGCCCAGCGTCTTGATCATGCCGATCAATCCGGCTTTTGAGGCGGTGTAATTGCCCTGGCCGGGATTGCCGGTGACGCCGACCACCGAGGTGATGGCGATGATGCGCCCAAAGCGCTTGCGCATCATCAATCTGGTCGCGGCCCGGGCCAGCCGAAACGTCGCGGTCAAATTGACGCGGATCACCTCGTCCCAATCCTCGTCGCGCAGTTGCACGAACAGATTGTCCCTGGTGATCCCGGCATTGGCGACCAGGATATCGACCTGCCCCATCGCGGTCTCCGCCGCAGGCACCAGCGCCTCGACCTCGGCGCTGTCGGACAGATTGCACGGCAACACATGAACCCGCTCGCCGAGCTTGCCGGCCAGCGCGTCCAGCACTTCGCGGCGTGTGCCTGAGATCGCCACGGTGGCACCCTGCGCGTGCAGCGCCTGCGCGATCGCCCCGCCAATGCCGCCGGTAGCACCCGTGACAAGCGCCGTCCTGCCCGTCAGATCGAACATCCGTAATCTCCTTGTCGCCGCTTAAGCCGAATGCGCCGCGGCCAGCGCCTCTTTTGCCGCGGCAATATCGCCGGGACCGCCGACGGGAATTCCAACCGCGCCATCCGCGATACGCTTGACCAACCCACTCAGCACCTTGCCGGCGCCGATCTCGAAAAACCGCGTTACCCCGTGGCTTGCCATGAACGCCACCGATTCACGCCAGCGCACTGTTCCGGTGACCTGCTCGACCAGCCGGCGGCGGATTTCGGCGGGATCGCTGATCGGCGCGGCCAGTACATTCGAGACCAGCGGCGCAGCCGGCTTGCTGATGGTGACATCGGCAAGCGCCTTTTCCATCGCGTCCGCCGCCGGCTGCATCAGCCGGCAATGGAACGGGGCCGATACCGGCAGCAGCATGGCACGCTTGGCGCCTTTGGCCTTGGCAATTTCGAGCGCGCGCTCGACCGCGGCCTTGTCGCCGGAGACCACGACCTGGCCGCCGCCATTGTCGTTGGCGGCCTGGCAGGCCTGACCCTGCGCGGCTTCGCTGGCGACGGCTACCGCCGCCTCGTAATCAAGGCCGAGCAGCGCGGCCATCGCGCCGACCCCGACCGGGACCGCTTTCTGCATCGCAAGCCCGCGGATCCGCAGCAACCGTGCGGTATCGCCGATCGTCAGGCTGCCGGCAGCAGCCAGCGCGGAATATTCGCCGAGCGAGTGCCCGGCCACGAAGGCCGCATCCCGGCCGACCACGAATCCCGCCTCGGTTTCCAGCACCCGCATCGCCGCCAGCGACACCGCCATCAGGGCCGGCTGGGCGTTCTGGGTGAGTTGCAGGGTTTCGGCCGGACCGTCCCAGATAATGCCGGTCAGCTTCTCGCCCAGCGCCTGATCAACCTCGTCGAATACCGCCCGGGCGGCCGGAAAGGCGTCAGCCAGCGCTTTGCCCATGCCAACGGCCTGGGAGCCCTGCCCCGGAAAGGTAAATGCTGCCGTCATTGCTGCCCCTGAACGTCATCAAATATGTAAGGTTGAGCCGTAAGTCACCGCTGCGGTCGCTGATGTCAAGCCGCCGCGGGTTCCCGGCCGGACCGCTGGAGGGGGCAATTTAAGGCCGCTTTCGAGCCCGTTTCCCTTGCTATCCCGGCCAAAATCCTTATAAACCGCGCCATCCGTGGATCCCGGCCGGGAGCTGAACGGACGGTCTCAGCAATCTCACCTTTTTGGCGATGTTGATGTGGCAGGGCCAGTCGGCCCGTCGTCCCGTGCTTCCGCCTTCTGAGCAATATCGAGTCCTTTCCGAAGGGTTCGAAGGGCTTGCCGCCGGGAACCGCGCCAACCTTGGAAAGGACACCCATGCCTCTTTATGAGCATGTTTTTCTCGCGCGTCAGGATGCGAGCACCCAGCAGGTCGAGGAATTGACCACCCAGATGACCGGCATCGTCGAAGGACTCGGCGGCAAGGTGGTCAAGATGGAAAACTGGGGCGTACGTTCCCTCACCTACCGCATGAACAAGAATCGCAAGGCGCATTTCGTGCTCTTGAACATCGACGGCCCGTCGGCCGCGATCGCCGAGATCGAGCGCCAGGAGCGCATCAGCGAAGACGTGATCCGCTATCTCAGCGTTCGCGTCGACGAGCATGAAGAAGGCCCGTCGGCGATGATGCGCAAGGCCGATCGCGACCGCGATCGCGACGACCGTGGTGGCGGCGGCTTCCGTGGCGACCGCGAAGGCGGCTTCCGCGGCGATCGCGATGGCGGTGGCTATCGCGGCGACCGTGGTCCGCGCCGTCCCCGTGATGACGTCGAAACAGCAGCGGTTGAGGAGTAAGAATCATGGCTGAAGCTGGTGCACGCCGTCCGTTTTTCCGCCGCCGCAAGACCTGTCCGTTCACGGGTCCGAACGCGCCGAAGATCGACTACAAGGATTCCAAGCTGCTGATGCGTTACGTCTCCG
>Ga0181528_10002684_pt1 | contig 10997 bp, 13 predicted proteins | sample PEATcosm2014_Bin_47_FD_119742 | JGI IMG/M metagenome (GOLD analysis project Ga0181528, IMG submission 119742) | Peatland microbial communities from MTU Mesocosm Facility, Houghton, MI, USA - PEATcosm2014_Bin10_10_metaG | ecosystem: Environmental > Terrestrial > Soil > Wetlands > Peat | place... | reverse complement strand
CCATGGCGCAGCAGGCGGGAAGCAAAAACTTCAAGTAATTGACATAGGGATACAGCTCGACGATCTTCAACGCAATTTGATTGGCCATGCGGGGCTGTATCGCCGGGGTGGTCAGTGCGGTGACAACCGACTGCATCTCGGCCTCGATGGAGCCGGAGCTGAACTGATCGGTATCGTCGACGACCAGACCGATGACAGGAGCGTCCTGCGCGTAGACGCGGCGAGAGTACTGTGCGGGAATGATGACGGCGGCGTTGATCTTGCCGGTGCGCACATCCTCGCGGGCCTGCACCTCGTCGGTGTACTCGACGGTGGTGAAGGTCTTGATGTTGACGGCGATGGAGTCGAAGGCCTCGCGCAGCCGGACGGCCTCGGGGCCGTGATCGGAATCGACGACGGCAACCTTTTCTCCGGTAATCTTTCCGCCGAAGGCATTGCCCATGATGAGCAACTGCATGATCGGCATCATCAGGGACATGATCATCAGCATCGGCGAGCGAAAGAACTTGCGCATCTCGCGTTCGACGATGGCAAACATTCTATTCATGGCTGCATTCCTGGCCGGGGTGGCAGTGTGAAGACCGGCGGCTTGACCTGCTCATCACGGAGCTGGCGGCCGGTGTAGTGGACAAATACATCGTCGAGGGTGGTGTTCTGCACACTGAGGGAAGTGAGCGTTTCTCCCAATGAGGCGGCTAACTCGACTAACTGCATGGTGGTCTTCGATCCGGATGAAGTCAGCACGCGATAGTAGCCGGCGCTTTCGGCCTGCACGCTGGTGACGCCTTCGAGAGCCTCCAGGCGAGCCTGCCACTCTTCCGTTTCGCGGTCGAAGTGAACCTCGACGACGTTGGCGCCGGGAACGCTGTGTTTGAGTTCGAGGGGCGTGCCCAAAGCGACCAGGGTTCCGTGATCGACGATGGCCAGACGGTCGCAGAGCTTGTCGGCCTCGTCCATGTAATGCGTGGTGATGAGGATGGTGAGATTGCGCTTGGCGCGCAGGTTGCTGAGCATCTCCCAGACGGCGATGCGGGAGACGGGATCGAGGCCGGTGGTAGGCTCGTCGAGAAAGAAGATGCGCGGATTATGAACCAGGCCGCGGGCGATCTCGACACGGCGGCGCATTCCACCGGAGAGGGTTTTGACCTGCGCTCCCCGCCACTTGAGCAGGTCCACGGCTTCCAGAACCTCCGTAATGTTTTTCAGACGCTCGGCTCTGGGCACGTTATAGAGCTTGGCATAGATGCTGAGGTTTTCTTCGACGGTGAGGTCGGGGTCGCTGGTGAGCGCCTGGGGAATCACGCCGATCATGCGGCGCACCGCGTCCGGCTCGCGGGCCACATCGTGGCCAGCGACGATGGCGCGTCCACTGGTGAGCGGGATCAGCGTGGTCATCATGCGGATGAGCGTGCTCTTGCCCGCGCCGTTGGGGCCGAGCAGGCCGAAGATCTCGCCATCGGCGACTGCGAAGTTCACGTCCTTAACGGCTTCAAAGTCTCCGTAGCGCTTAACGATATGCGAGACTTCGATCGCCGGGGGCGCATTTTGAACGAGTGTACTCATTCTTTCACCGGCTTTAACTTAGATTTTGGTATCTCAACCTGAGCGATCATGCCGGGAACGTAGCGCTCATCGGGATTTTCGATGAGCAGCTTGAGTTGAACGGTCTTGATGTCGCGCTTGCGGTCGCCCACATCGCGCTGTGTAGCGAAGTCGGCTTGCGCGGCTTTGTTGATGACTTTTCCCTGGAGGGTTGCGCCGGAAGGCATGATGACTTTGAGGCTGTCGCCGAGCTGGACGGAGTCTGCCTGCGTCTCAGGCAGCGGGGCGTAGACCCAGGTCTGGGTCAGATCCATGATGGTAACGATGGCCGCGCCGGCGGTGACGACCTCACCCTGGCGGGCTGCGCGAACGTTGACCCGGCCGCTGACCGGAGCGTAGATCTGCGCGTATCCCAACTGCACCTTCGCCTGATCGGCGAGAGCGCGGGCATTGGCCACATCGTTGCGCGTCGAATCGACCGTACGAGCCGCTACGGAGGCCAGCAACTCATGAGCACGAGCCTGACGGAGGGCGGCTTCAGCGGCGGCGGTGTTTTCTTGCGCGGCATCGACGGCGGCTTTGGCTGCCTGCAAGCTGGTGGCCGCGTCGTCCTTGGATTGTTCGCTCATGATGCCCTGCTGAGCAAGAGCGACGGTGCGGCTGGTGTCGGCTTGCTGATGTTCATAGTTAGCCTGCGCCTGGGCAAGCGTGGCCCGCGCAGCCTTGACCTGGGCCTCGGCGCTGACCGTGGCGCTGGTGGTCTCGCCGCGATCCTGCCGCTCGGTCTCGACGCTCCCGCCGAGCTTGCCCTGCTGGCTGGCTTCGGCGGCTTCGGCAGCTTTGCGCGCGGCTTGCAGATCGTCGCTTTCGATCACGGCGATCAGTTGGCCGGCCTGCACCTGCGAGCCTTCATCGACGGTCAGCGTCTGGATGCGGCCGGGAATCTTGCTGCTCACTACCACCTCGTTGGCGTCGACCGTGCCGATCAGTTGCAGTTCGGTGGAGGGCCGCACCGTCCAGAAGTACCATATCAACGAGCCAATGGTCAGAATGCCGAGGATCATAAAAACTCGATTGCGTGCGTTCACTTGTGCCTCACTTGGACTTCGATATTTGCTTCCCGACCGGCCGCGCGGTCTTCGCACATTCGTGTTTTGCGCTGCGTGGATGAATGAATGGCGGGTTTGGGCATGGGCGTTCTGGCCAGCACTCGCGCTGCCACTCGCGCGCCGTGTTCACGGTCGATGAAGATGGTCTGTCCCAGGTACTCTACAGCGGACTTGCGGCGCAACTTTAGTTCCCGCGGCTCCAGCGGATCGGTGCCCATGGCCAGCTTGGTGAGCGGCGCAGAGAGATAGTAGTTGAGATTCGCGCCCAGCGCGGCATAGCGCATCTGCGTTGGATCGACGGGGACCAACTCGCCGGAGCGAATCCCCTCTTCGAGCAAGCGATCGACCATGAGCCACAATGGCCGGAAAAAATTCTCAGCCATCGTTGCAATGCGGTTCTCCTCGCCCCGGTGCAGGCGGACCATCTCCTGCTGAATCATGGTGTGTAAGGCGGGGTGAGAGTGGGAGCGGTCGAAGTTTCCCAGCACAATCTGCAAAAAGCGCTCCCCGACCGAGGCATCCGTCTCCAGCACGTTGACGCTCTCCGCGCGAACGCCCTCAACCACCTGTTCCAGCGCCAGGGCGTAAAGGTCTTCCTTGCTGCGAAAGTAATAGTAGATGAGAGCCTTGTTGACTCCGGCGGCTTCTGCAATCTGTTCCGTGCGCGCCCCGGCCAGGCCATTTTCACTGAATGTGCGGATGGCAGCGTCGAGGATGCGGGCGCGGGTCTGGTCGGCGCGGTCAGCCTGATTGCGAGTTGAGATCGATGCACTCATAGTTAACTAACTGGTTAGTAAAATATCACAACAAATCCCTATGCGCTACCCTCTCCATCGCAATTCATCAAAGATACGCATGACGCTACGATGTCAGGAGAGGTATTTCATAAGAGAAATATATTCACTAGAAATTCGGTGGGTAGGGGCGTCGTGGTCCGACCTGCCGTAGTCGAATGAAATATCGATTTATCAGTGCTTTATCGGATAGTCAAACGATTGATTGCAGCAGTTAGCATTAAACCTCTTCAATGCTAATTTTTCTATTGACAATGATCGTTTCGCGTCCTAAACTTCGTTTCGCAAGTGGTTAGACCACGTATGCCGCTTGAAATCTACAAGAAAATCAGGAGATTCAAATGTCCCTCCCCCAAACTACTAAACTTAGCTCCATCGGCGCTGTCATTCTGCTCACGGCCTCACTCTCAGGCGCGCAGACTCTTGCCACTGGAGACAGCCGCAACGTTTCACAACCCGGCTACCCCGGCGTTTGTAGCACCCTCTCTGCTCAGTTCACCTCCTCGCAACGCTCCTCGGCTCCAACTTCAGATGACACCAGCCGCATTCAGTCCGCGCTCGATTCGTGCAAGGGGACGGGCAAGAGTGTCGTGCTCGCCGCCTCCGGATCGAAGAACGCCTTCTTCTCCGGCGGAATCACGGTCGATGGCGAAGGCCTGGTCGTCAACTCCGGCGTTACCCTTTACGGCAGCAAGAGCTACGAGGGAACATCCCAGCTGGTTCTCGTCAACGGGAGCAACTCGTTCATTGGCGGTCCAGGCACCATCGACGGTCGCGGCGATCTGCTCAGCGGCAGCGCCCGGCTGGTGCAGGCCAAGAGCATCGACAATTTCATCATCTACAACGTCACTCTCACGCAGGCTTTGCATCCCAATCTCTACATCGAGGGCGGCGATGGCGCTACTGTCTACAGCGTATCGATTAAAACCCCCGCAAATCGCCATAACGCCGACGGCATCGACATTGACAGCATCACCAATGTCTCGGTGGTTAACTCCACGGTCAATGCAGGAGATGACGGCATTGCAATCAAGACCAACTCTGGCGCGGCCTCGAATATCACCATCAAGAACTCCCGGTTCTACGGGACACATGGAATTTCGATCGGCAGCCAGACCATGCATGGCGTAAGCAACATACTGTTTACAGGCAACTATGTCTATGGCGTTGACCAGAATGGAATCTCCTCGACCGACGCCAACGCGATCAACATCAAGACCGACTACGATTGCGGCGGCACCGTCAACAGAGTTACCTATCAGAACACCTGCATCACGGAAGCCAAGCACTTGATCGTGCTAGACACGATATACGGCTCTTGCAGCGGCACCTCCGGCCTGCCGGTCTTCACGGACATCGTGATCGACGGCGTCAAATCCACCAACTCGGTCTCTTCGGCGTACTCCAGGATTCGCGGGTATAGTTCCAGCGACAAGATCAACGCCTACATTGCCAATATCGATCTTGACACCAACGCGCAATCGGACGATCAAGACGCTATTATCGATCTCGACAATGTGAATGGCTTTGCGCCCAGCGGCTCTGGCGTCTCAACCAACCTCTTCAACCTGAGTGGCAGTATTCCCAACTGCTCCTTCTAAGTAACCAGAGGCAGCGTGATTCGCGGCGGGGAGGCACTGAGAGATCGGAATCTCCTCGCCGGCTGCCGATCATGATCGATGCTGAATGCGCTCAGTAGACCGGTAGTCTGCGCTCAGGCAAAATAACTGATCTGCACACTTGCGACAGCCTTTACAGGTGGTGGCGCGTCGGGGTCGTCTTCCAAATCCTCGAAGGTATCTTCGTCATCCTCGAAGCCGGTAGATGCTTTTACTCCGCTGGGCGAGTAGGTTTCGTCGCCAGTGCGGGACGAATGCTCAATCTCGATCACATCCGTCAACCCAAGCTCCGCTTCGATGGGCTTCATCCTGGGTGCGATACGAACCGCTGTGACTGGACCAATCTCCATCTTCGTCTGCCCCCTGATCTGAAAGGCTCCCTGCTTGCGCCTATCGGCGGAGGAAGAACAAACTTGAATCCTAGACTTTTATATGTCCAAAATCCGGACAGTTTACGCGCCCGCCGTGCATCTCCTTTAGATGCCGGGAGTTTTTCTGGCTTTTCCAGTTGCAGCGATGACAATTGTCATTCAGGTGTCCGATTTCGAGACACCCGCTCCATATCGGAGGACGGCATTCGCAATCAGCATGGGACTACTGCCCGATCGCAAAGCTGGCAGGCAAAACCATGGCGCTGTCAATTTGGGTCTGATCGAGCAGCGAAACGGCCTGAGCCAATTTCAGATCGGCGGGGACCGCGACAAAGCCGCCGCGCACCTCGCTGGTCTCGTGCGCAATGGTTTTGAAGAGCATCGCGCGGCCATTCATATGCACTTCCAGGCGCTCGGTCTTCCAATCCGTTGCGCTCACCCGCGTCCGTTGCAACCGGAACCATCCGTCCTTGTAAAGCCGACCGAGAATGCCATAGCCGAAATCCACATTTGCGTCGAGGCGCCCATCGAGCCGCGCAAGCCGCTTGTAACGGATGCTCACCCACAGTTCTCCGCTCATCGCATGGAAGACGCGAGCCTCAACGGTGCGGGCCGGATAATCCGGATTGGGATGGTAGCGCAGCCGGTAACATCCGTTCTCTTCTCCGTCATACTCATAGAGAAATGCCTCCGGCAAGAGCGCGACAATGCGTCCGATCCGGCTCTCATCTTCGATAAACGCCTGACGATGGCGAGCCTGCTCCTCTGGAGAGTTGAGCAGCCGTCTGAGCCGGTCCTCTTCGGCAAGGCGGCTGGCTGGGTCAAGCGGCCGGCCGTTACTCGTGTCCAGGCGCGTGATGGGGCCTTCCGCGGTCTCCACCTGCTCTTCCAGACGCGTCTCTTTTTGCCCTCGGCGCTCAATCCAATAGCGCCAATAGCCGTGACGCTCGTGGTCGTGCAATTCGTTGTAGACCACCTCGCGCACCAGTTGGCCGGCCGGCATGGGAGGCTGAGAAGGCTGCGCAGAGAGCCAGCCGGCGCATAAAGCTGCGGATAGAACTCCCATCAGACTCCAGCGCACTCGCACACCATAAACGCGCATCCTGTTTTCTCCCTGAAAACTGAAGCTATGCGCAGTATGAGGGAATGCCGGTAAAAAACCGGCAAGCCTACGGTGAAAAAACCAACAAAACAGGACCTAAACTGGGGCAATCACAACCTCGAATACTCCCGGCAAAAGTTGTTACACTGACCTCATGCTGGATGAATTGCACTTTCGCCGCATGGCTGAAGCCGCTCTCAACACGTTGCTGCAACACCTGATTCTGCGCGAGGAAGAAGCCGGATCCGGCTTTGAGGCCGACGAGCAGAACGGCGTTTTGAATCTGCTCTTTGAAGAGCCGCCGGGCAAGTTCGTCATCACGCCCAATGCGCCGGTGCGCCAGATTTGGATCTCGGCGCTCTCCACCAGCTTCAAGCTCGACTGGGATGAAACCGCCTCGGCCTTCATCCTGCCCCGCACCGGCGAGCAACTCACGGCGCTGGTTGACCGGCTGATTGCGGAGCACTTGGCGGGCTGAAAGAGCGGCTTGACCATTCGCTCTTCAGTGAAGCCAGCGCAGCTCCAGCCTGCTCTTCGGCGGCACCGGCAGCACGATGAAACCCTCGCGCCAGTGGCCCTCCTCACGGCGCGGCGGGTTGCCGACGATGTGCGCTCCGGCTGTATTGCGCTCTTCCAGAGCCAATCCCGGCAAACCGCCCACGATGGCCTGCAACTGATCGTGATTGGGCGGGCGATTCACGGTAAAGGGTATCAGCGCACGCAGTGCGCCATAAGCCTCAGCCAGGTCGCTCACCCTGGCCCGGCGCTTGGCAGGCAAGGGCTTCAATCCCAGCGACTTCCAGGCTGCAAAGGGACAGCTCTCAACGAGCAGCCGCTCCTGGCTTTGGTCTTGCACGGAGACGGGCTGCTCACGCGTCGCCAGCCTGCGCCAGCCTCTGCGGCAGAGAGCGTCATACACATCCAGGCAGAACTCGGCAAAGGGCCGGTAACTGAGTGGCTTCACCATACCGGGAAGTCCCGTCTTGGCCGCGGTATTCAACTGCCGCTCGCTTATTCTGGCGTGTTCCAGACCATTGGTTGGCGACTTCCAGGCCTGCGGTCCATCCAGCACCAGCACCCGGATGCCACGCGTGGCGCACAGGTGGTTCAGCCTCCCCGCCAAAGTCTCCACCTCGATGGGGCCGGGATCGTTCCACAGAATCGTCTCGCAGGTGATCAGACCTTCAGGTGTGCTGGCCTCTGGAGAGGCCGATTTGAGCGGCCGGCCGGGCAGGGACTTCGTAGAGTGCGCAGGGCGCGTCCGTTCGAGCACCACGATGCCCAGATCGGACCAGCGGCGAGTTGCAAGATCAACCGAAAGGACAGCCACGCCCTAACACTACGTCCGCAACGCGCGCAGGACAATCAGGCCGAGCAATAATTTGAAATGGCTTGAACGCAATTGAAACCATGAGCCGAAACGGGACGGCTCAGGTCAGTGGCTCGTAGTAGTGTTCAACGACTGGAAAAGGATCGTAAAAGTGATGCAATTCCCGCTTCCATACCTGGTATTCCGGTGAGCCGCGAAATCCAACTGTGTGGTCTTCAAGGGTTTCCCACTCTACTAACAAAATGTATCTGTTGGCGCGTTCCGCGCAGTGGCGAATCTGATGGGAGTGGTAACCACGCATGGATGAGAGGAGGTAAGAAGCACTTTTGAAGGCGGATTCAAAAGCATCTTCTTGCCCAGCAAGTACATCAAGAATTGCGACTTCCAGAATCATGGAGGGTTCCCCGACAGCAGGTTTTTCATTCAGCTAAAACTATGACCTCCACCACGGTATCATCGGCAGGCGCGTGGCAGATCTGGTGGAGATTTGGAATATTCGCTTCTTTGGCAAGCAAACCTCCTTTGCGTTATACTAGTCGAAGCCTCAAGAGGGCAGGGTAAGTCCTGTCTCACGGGCGATCTGGAGGGCGAAAACCCCTCCGGCCAAACGAGAAGAAAATGCCCAAGTTGAAGACCCATACGGGCGCGGCCAAGCGCTTCAGCAAGACTGGCACCGGCAAGATCAAGCGGGGCCAGGCGAAGACGCGGCACATCCTTACTTCGAAGCTGCCAAAGACGAAACGCAAGCTGGGCAAGACCCTGATGGTTTCCGATGGCGACTACAAGAAGGTAGCGCGCATGATTCCTTACGCCTGACCATTGCATGGAGCAGCCTTTTGGAAGAGGGCTGCGACACTGCTTTTGGGCTGATTTTTCGGCCCCCGCCGGTAGCGAAACGCGTTCGCGCTGGCGAGAGATTCAGGCTTGAACAAAGCGAGTGAAGAGGTAAACAGCCCGGCCCGCAAAGGGTTCTGGCCTCCTGCCTCCAGCCGCATCACCGAACGCAAAATGGAGAAATCGTTATGCCCCGCGTAAAACGCAGTACCAAGCGGAGTGACCGCCGCAAAAAGATTCTTGAGAGGGCGAGTGGATATTTCCTTACCAAATCCAAGCTCTATCAGGCAGCCCAGGAGGCCGTCGAGCGCGGCCTCAAGTTCGCCTATACAGGCCGCAAGCAGAAGAAGCGCCAGTTCCGCTCGCTGTGGATCGTGCGCATCTCAGCCGCCTGCAAGCTGAACCACTTCAGCTACTCGCAGCTCATCAATGGATTGAAGAAGGCCGGCGTCGAGCTGGACCGCAAGATCCTCTCCGACATCGCCATCAAGGACGCGGCTGGCTTTACCGCGCTAGTCGAAAAAGCCAAGGCCGCGTTGGCTGCCGAGAAGAAGGCAGCGTAAGAGCGAGTCAGCGTGCGCTTTGCGCGCATTAGCAAGTTAGCGAAACGGCCCGGAGTCCTGTGGATTTCGGGTAATAATATACTTGGCAAAATGAATTGTATTGGGGGATGATGCTGGAAGGGAGAACTACTTCGCTGAACTGAGCTTTTTGCCTTGCGTGCGCTGCCATTCGGCTTCGCGGCGCTGCATTTCTTCTTTAGATACAGTGAATGCTTTGCTTACGGCATTGCTAAACCGTTCGGCTTCTGTGTTGCCGGGGACGGGTGGAGCGGGTAGGGGCTTCATGGCGTTATCATAGCGCAATCGGAAGAGAGTGGGGGATATGACCATCGAAGAGAAAACGATCTTTATCAACTTACTGTTTGCTCATCGGCATCTTTGGACGACGTTTCAGGAATACAGGTATTTGCAGGAGCATCCTGACATGGACTGGGAAACGGCCCATGAGATTTTCTTTGAAGAATCCGACGAAGTCTACAATTCTCTAGCCGAAGCCTTGCGCGAAGAGCAGCCAATTCAAGACAAGCTTCAAACAGTTTTATTACAGTCTCAGTTGACTGAGGTTGAGGTTCGCAATTGGATGAAGAATCGTTGATTTGCATTTCAACACACTCCATGCGATGATTCGCGTGTGTGCATCGAACCTACCCCGCCCTGGCAGGCGGGGTTTTCATTTGTAGCCAAGTATAATCAAACCTGTCATAAAACGAAAAGCCCGGCGCGAGGCCGGGGCATTTCGATAGTGCGGCTGGTTACCCCTATCGTATCGCTCTCTCGCGTCTGAAGCAAGGGTGCGATGGGAACGAAGACTGTAGCCACACGCCTGCCCGCATTATCCGTGCAGCAGCTCGGCGAGCTTGAGATTGAAGAGAAAAGGCTATGTCGCGCGTTGAGCAATTGCGTTGAAGGTCATAGCAGTAGGTATAACGAACAGAAAGCTATAGATTATCTTCGGGCTTTCGCTATTGAGATCTTCGTCTTCTATCACGGTTTCTATGCGGAAGCGCCGGGGTACAGACTCGAATGGGCGCAAATAATTAAGACGAATACCTCTAAGCGGATTATGGATTGCTTTCGCAGAGAGTGCAGTGCACCAGCCGGAAAGATTAGTCAATATAAACGCGAGGTCGATTCAGCGATACGGAAACACCTCAAAGAGTTGATTGAGACTGTTAACAATGAGATTTTGCAGCACCTAAAGGCTTCCCAAACTCAGATGAATCATGTGATAAAACCCCAGAGAATTGCTGCCACTATTGCATCTCCATCTGCTGCGCAGAAAATGCAGTCTTACATAAACGCACAAGGGCTAAACCAGACCGAGTTTGCTATCCGAGCGAACACATCCGACAAGACCATAAGAAAATTCCGAAAGACTGGCATAATCAAGCGGAGCATTTTGACGGGGATTGCGTCCGCAATGGGCGTAACCAAAGAGGAACTATTGAAGACTTAGAATCATATATTTACGAAGAAATCTTCCGTCCAAGTTCCGTCTAGGTTCCGTTTCTCTTCCGTTCAGGCGTCGAAGTTCCGACACTCTTCCGCTACATTCCCGAACGAAAGCATTTCGTGAATTAGGTCGCGTCGGCAAGATAAAGAAATGAGGGCCTCGGTAATCACCTTAAAACCGGCCATACGTTATCACTTCAAAACCGGCCAACGGGATAGGCCGAAGACGTGATTGTTTTACCTTGCCGGGGCGTGCATTTGCAAGGCGCGATTCGAGTCGT
>Ga0181528_10002682_pt1 | contig 11002 bp, 6 predicted proteins | sample PEATcosm2014_Bin_47_FD_119742 | JGI IMG/M metagenome (GOLD analysis project Ga0181528, IMG submission 119742) | Peatland microbial communities from MTU Mesocosm Facility, Houghton, MI, USA - PEATcosm2014_Bin10_10_metaG | ecosystem: Environmental > Terrestrial > Soil > Wetlands > Peat | place... | reverse complement strand
GCGGACTGGTTGCCCTGACCGCCGCCGCCTCCTCCGCCCCCGCCGCCCGATTGCTGCGATTGCGAAAACTCGCGCTCGAACGGATCGGCCTGGATGAAAGCGATGTCGGTATGAGATTCGGAGTTGGCATCGGCGGCGGTGGCGTAGACGCTGATCAGATCGCCGGGCGCGAGCTTGAAGGCCTCGAGCGAAAGCGTGGTCGAGCCGTCGGCCTGCTTCTCGCCCTTCTGGGGCAGCAGGTCCACCGTCGCCTCAGGGCCGCCATTGACGGAATAATGCAGCGCCACGCCCTTCAATCCGTATTCGTCGGTGGCCTTGGCGGCCACCGTCACCTCTTCGATGGGGTTGGCATGGTAATCGCCGCGCCCGGGACGCACCAGGGCAACCTGTGGGGGATTGGGCTTGCGCGCCTCGATATAGAAATCCTCGCTCACGCGAACCGGCTGTCCCTCGGCCACGCCCGCCACGTGATAGACACCGTCTTGGTCGAGCTTGACGGTGCCGTGATAGACGTTGTTCTGGCCGCCGGTGAGTGGCAGCGGCTTTCCGTTATCGAGCAGGATCTGGCCGTTTTGGAGGGGACGATCGGTGAAAATGTCGAGCTCCGCCTCCGTGCCGATGACGCCGCGCAGATCGCCTCCGCGCTCTTCGGTTTCCGATGGCATGCCCGTCCACGCGGGATAACGGTATGTCACGCGGATCTGCTTCACCGCCGGCAGATCGCTGACGTGAATGTGGTAGTGCTTGGAGGTCATGGCGCCCGCCGTAACGTAATATTCCACGTTCTCCGGCAGACCCGCGAACAAGAACTGATAGCCGCCGGCGAAGCTGCTGGCCGGCTTCGGCTGCATGACGATCTCTTCCCACTTCTGCGAACTTTGAAAGCGCGCATATAACTTTACGGAAGGCGATTTCAGTCCGGCGGGCAGCGCGGAGACCATCTGGTCGGCATAGCGGCGTACCGTGGCGTCTCCGGGAGCTACGCGCAGATCGTAGATGGGCGCCACGCCGTGATGGGGACCGGTCCACAGCAGCGACGCGCCGTAGCCGAGATAACCCGGGCCGGCGGCGATCATCCAAACCAGGACAGCGAACGCACCCGCACCGGCGGCGAAGGAAGTACCGAGGCGGACGTTGCTGACCATTTGCTCGGGCTCGGCGGTGCGGGCGAGATCGAGAGTGTCGCCGGCGAGAAGCTCGATGAACGGATCCTGCCCGTCGCGCTCAAGGAAGGTCGTGAGGCGCTGCCCGAAATGCGGGAATCTTGTTTCGGCGGATCCCACGGCGCGGCGGCGCGTCAAGCCCATCAATGGCCGTCCCAGGCCCAGACCGGCGGCGACGGTGAGAATCACGATGAGCGCAAAGCGCGCCCAGGCGATGCTTCCCGGCGAGAAGGCGCGCGTGTTGGCGATGGTGACGAGCACGAGCGTGGCCAGCAATGCGCTTCCGGTGAGAATCGCCGTGCCGCGCAGCAGGGTGCTCCAGCGGAGGCGTTTTTCGAGTCGCGCAATATATGCGTGAAGTTGTTCGCGGAAACTCACGGGCCCCTCCCGACGCTTGCCTCGAAACGCTTGCCTTCAGCATACAACACTCGGGTGGCAAGGGAATATTTCACCACGAAGGCACGGAGAAGAAAAGCAAAAACAAAACGAGAGCCCACGGGGGTAGCCGAGGCCACGGAGAAAACAACTCAGCGGGCGGTCGGGCAACCGCGTCGACGTCAAACCACGTTCACCACCCGGGCACGGAGACCAGAAGACGAAGGTAAAGGCAAAAAGAGAGCCCACCGGGGGTAGCCGAGGCCACGGAGAAAACAACTCAGCGGGCGGTCGGGCAGTTGGTGGTTTCTTCGGTATCCAGGATGGTTGCCACTTTCCAGCCCTCGGCGGTCTTCAGGAGATTGAAGGAATCGACCCCGCAGTGGCCGAATTTGCCGTCGCGGAGGAATTCGTACTCGCCCCATACATTGGCGATCGCTCCATGAATCGACACGGCGGGAGCCTTCGTGAAGCGCTCGATGAACTGGCTCTTGAGGGAGGCGATGCGATTGGCCCATTGTTCGGCGGGCATGGCATAGGACGCTCCGTTGCGGACACCGTAGAGGCGGGCGTCGGCAGTCATGGAGGCGAGGATTTTGCTGGCGTCATTCGCCGCCATGCCGTCGAAGGTCTTCTGGACGGCGGCGAGGACATCCTTTTCGTCGGAGGTCTGGGCGGCTAGCCGGAGGAGAGCGAACAGGCAGGCGATCGAGAGGCGCATAGAGCGATGATACATCTGCTCGGAACACTGCCAATAAGATAAAACGTGTGGCGATGTGGTGGAAGGCGACGGCGCGGAGATGGATCCCGGCACCCGTCGATAGCACCAGGCGGGGCCGCTTCATCTCCGACGATATATATCGGATGTAGTTCGGTAAACGAGGCCCCTAAAAATAAGAGTCTGCAAGAGCTAAGAGAAGGCGTTCGCCAATACGACCGGTGGCGCCATGCGCGCGATTGACACAGCATCGACTTCCGCAGCAACGGTGCGGCACGGCGATGAACGTGAACAGCTTCTCATCGCTGCGCGGCCAGAACAAGGCGCATCAGCCAAGCAATTACTATACGGAAAACCCTTCCAAAGGGTGTCTTTCGCAGACCGTGGATCCTCAAGACCGGCATCTGCGTTGCAGATTCCAAAGGGGTTCTAATCTGGAGCAATACGTGCACAAATGACGGCAGGCGACCGTCTAGAGGGTTCCCGAAAGGAGGGTGCACATGGCGAACAAGATGATTTCGAGTCCGCCAGACCTCTCCAAGCTGGCTATCCACCAGAGCGTCGCGCCCGTCGAATACAAGCATTGGCCAGCCAGGCCCAGCTTGGATGGATCGGCGCGGGAGCTGGCGGAATCGCCGGCGTGTCGTAGTCGCGCCGCTCGCGGCGCGCTTCTCGGCATAATGCTGGGCGCCGCCTTCTATGGGGCTGTTCTGATTCTGCTCGGGGTCATCAAGCTTTAGCTCCTTGTCGCACGAGAAGGAACGACCCTTTGATCCAGTTGTCCGGGTTCATGCAGGGCAGGAGGCTAAAGGCGGCGAAGCCGTTCGGAGCCGTAGCCACTCTGGAGGAGCCGACTCGAATTCCCCGTCCTGCTGTCGACGGTTCCCGACGTCGTGCGGGGTCAAAGTGAAGACGGGCGGACGCTAGTCTAGAAATTGGCGGCGCGTTTCGGAGAAGATATCGCTCGTGGCCCTGTCATTGCGCAGAATTCCTTTGGGACTTACTGCTGCCGCTTAAACAGCCGAATCGCATCGTTAATCGCTGCGCTGATCACACGAAATTCGCCTAGACGCTGAGTTTCCATCAATTCTTCCTCTTGAGTGATCTGCTCGCCCGGAGCCGCCTCGCAGGTGCCCAGTGTTAGCCAGGCGAAGCCAGCCAGGATTCCTAGAGCAAGCGGGACCAGCGCCGATGCCGAAGGATGCTCAAAACCGTAGAGGCGTACGAATGTGGCTGCCATGAGGCGCGTGACAGCATCAAAAGTCATGATCCAACCAGCATGGATCGCGAACCGTGACATCGGGCGTCTGCCGGATCGTGGGAATAACAGCAGAGCGCCAATCAGAACGACTGCATTTATCGCTGATATGAACCGTTGAACAAAGAGAGCCGCATACCAGAGCCGTACGATCGTTGTGCCCGCCCTGGCGGGGGCCGCAAGAAATGAGATGGCCCAGGCTGCACCGGCTCCGATCACGATCAATACGCACAGCAGCACGGTGCCAGCTACCCTGAAATTCGGGTAGTGAGGCGTTAACGCCCAATATATCTCTGCGGTCGCGGCACACTCGACAGCCAGAAGGAAGGGCACACTAACTGAGTATGCATTCGAATATAGGCCCGGAAACGGGTGGAGGGCCAGCAGAAGGGCTGTATAAATAAAGGTGCCGGTAACGTAGCAAAAGGCCAGAGGCAGGACTCCAAAAGTCCGGCTCACCGCCATGCGGAACGCAGCGCATCCCCTCACCACGATCGCTGCGCACCACACGGCGTAGAGCATTTGGCAAATTGTACCCTGAAAGGGACCTACCTGGCGGCAATGAGGGAAACTTGCGTGGTTTTGGCTTTTTTATGCGGCTTCGGTGGCTTGGGCGGACACGGCGGAAGCCCAGGCAGACCACACGGCGGCGGAACTCCCGCCACTTGAATGACCTGCGCTGGCGTGGCGCGCAAGCCGTGATTGTAAATGTAAGAGGCGGAAGCTACCGCAAGGGCGGTAACCGTGAGAACGAATGTAGCAACGATGGTTTTCATTTTGTGTTCCTCGTTTCTGGCCGAAATGGCCTTCGGATATTGTGACCTGGAGAAATTTCGGATTAGTTCTGGTACTTTCAGGCAGATTCAGTGCGCACTGTGGCGCGCTGAAAGTGGAGCGATGGGGGGCAATATCCTGAAGCTGCCGATAAAACTCCTCAATCGTCTTGACGAAGGCTTATTGGAGGAAAACGAACTGAAAAACTAAAGACGGTGTTGGCCGGCATCTTTCTGCCGCCTCTTCCGAGGGATAGGGTCTCAGCGTGGTTTCCCGCCCGGGGTCCAGAAGGGGAGCGTTGCGGAGGTCGATTCGCACCAGTGCCAGCGCGTGGTGCCGGTCGACGAACCGCGAGAGGGCTACTTTGCTCGACGTGGTGCCGCTGTTGATTTTCTAGGGGCAGATTGCCCGAGTAAACGTTCTCCGCAACGCGTCCGGCACGCGCGGCAAAGCACGGTCTGACAAGACGTCCGCCAGGTCTGGCGGTTGCTGGCCTGCACGGAGATCTTGCGGGTTACTGCTACTTCCGCGTCACGCGCAGTTCGATTATCGTCCGCTCCTGCCCTTTGTCATCGATCGCGAAATGGCGATGGAGGAGAAGGCGGCGGCCATCTTCCTCAAGATGCGCGGCGCAACGGTCTTGCGCCCAGGACGTTCCGGATCGAGGGGCGTCGCCCGGAGGACGATGTTCTTACCGTCAAAGGTGCCATCGCTCTGGCGAATCGACATCGTTGTCTGGCGCCACTCGCACCACAGCGTGGTGAGGCGATTCGTTTTGGGATCGAAGCCGGAGATTCCGGCGCCGGTGTTCTTCGTTCCGTCGGGATTGACGAAGGTGAAATCCGATTCCGGAAACTTGCCGTCCTACTGGCTTCCACGTGCCTTTCGTCACGATCGGCTCTCCATTCGCCGGTAAGAACGTCTTGCCGACGTCCGATTCGACCGTAAATTGCGGGAGCAACTTCTGACCGGCGTCCGCCGCGCCCGGAGTCATATTCATTGTGGGTTTGCTGCAGGTCGCAGTTGTCCATTTCTTCATGGCACTCGGATAATATGTGAAAACCGCGAGCATTGCACGCTTTTCGCCGTTTGACAACCCTCGCCGCCCTTCAGGATTCCTCCCGTTGCGTGCCCAGGTATCGGCTGGCCAGAACCGATTCGGCTAGCGCCGCCGCGAACACCAGGAGCATCACGTACCACCAGAGGGATTGCCGCGTTTTCTCAGACACAGCTGCGCCGGACGCCTCTTGCGTCGCTTGGGCGTTCCTGCCCTGCCATAATGCCATCACTTCATCGGGGATCACATCGAGGTTGGATTCCTTGGAATCGGGGTTGACGCCGACCAGGTTCTGGCGGCCGTCGGCGAGGCGGACCTGGTAATAGCCGGCCTCGGTAAGTTGGAAGGACTGCGCGGTGGCCGCTTGACTTAGTGTGAGGGCCCGCTTGCCATCGGGGCCGCTGATCTCGACGCCCTGGCCTTGTTCCCGCGCGTTGCGGAGTTCGAGGTACGCGTCGACCACGCGAGCGCCGCCCTGCCGTTGGCTACCGGCGAGGTAGCGGGCGGTCTGCTCGATGAAAGGGACGAAGGCGGGATTCAGGGGAAAATCGTTGGTGAGGTTGTCGAGGCCGGAGGTCAGCAGGACGACGCGGCCTTCGCCGATGCGCTTCTCCAGCAGTAGCGGCGTCTGATCGCTCAAGCGGACGATGACACGGGCGTCGCCGGGATCGACAGCGAGCGCGTAGAAAAATTTTACGCCGGTCCAGCCCTCGGCCTTGGCAACCGCGGCGTAAGAAGAGTCGCTCGATCCGACGGCCATGAAACGATCGGGGACGCGGCTGTAGTCGCGGGTCTCGGCGATGCGCGCGCCGAAAATAGGGATCTGGAGGCGCGCGCCAGCCGAGGTGCCCGCCGCGATGAAGAGACTTCCGCCGGAGCGGACATAGCCGGTGAGCGAGTTTTCAAGCAGCGGGGGGATGGTGTTGAGGTCGGACAGAATGATGAAGGCGTAGTTGGAGGGCTGGCGGTCGGCCGCCTCATTCACGTTGATGGATTCGAGGAGGAAGGCCGATTGCGCGGCGGCGGAGAGCGCCGCGCCGATGTAGAGCGGCGAGCGGCTGTCGCCGTAGTTGTGGATGAGGAGGGCCTTCTGCGGGTCGGAACGCTGGACGGCGAAGCGGCGCACGTCGTCGGCGGGAAAGGCGTCGGCGGAATCGATCTTCACTTCGCAGCGATTGAATCCGTAAGGGACTTCAAGCGCGGCGAAATCGACGGTGGCGCGGCCGTTGGCGGGAACTGCGACTGTCTTGGCGGCGGTGGTTTTTCCGTTCACGACGAGCGATGCGTTGCGCGTGGCGGCGGGGGTGCCGAAGCCGGCGATTACCGCACGGGCGTGAACGGGCTTGGCGTCCTTGCCCCAGACCTGGCCGGGTGCGTCGACCGATTCCACCGTCCAGTTGGGCTGGGCTTTCGTGACGACCGCATGCGTGACGAGCTTGACGTTGGCGGGGAGGGCCATGTCGGAGAAATTGCCGGCGAGCGAACTGCGCTGCATGTCGCTGAAGAAGTGAAGCTCGATGGGTGTGTGGACGGAATCGGCCAGGGAGCGGATGGCGCGGGCGAGCTCGCCGAAATTTCCATGGCCGTCGCCGGGCTGGACGGATTGTACGGCGGCGCGGAGAGCGGCCTGGTCTTCGATGGCTTGCGTCATCAACTGGAGCTGAGAGCCGAAGACAGCTACCTGTCCGCGCGCTGCGCCTTTGCCTGAGAGGACGGTCATCGCCGCCTCTTTGGCATCGGCTAATCTTGTGCCGGCGCGCATGCTGAAGGAATTGTCGATGACCAGAAGGACGAGGCGATTGCTCGAGAAAGTGGCGGCGTCGCGATTGATGAAGGGGTTGGCGAAGGCGACGATTAGCAGGAGCAGCATGGCCAGGCGGAGTGAGAGCAGGATGAAGTAGCGGAGACTGCGGTGGCGGGTGGAAGCCTGCGTGCGCGACTCGTAGAGCATCAGCGAGCTGACCTGCTTCGGCTTGGACGTCTGGCGCTTGAGTAAGTGCAGGTAGACGGGGAGGCTGAGGCCAGCCAGGGCGGCCAGGAACCACGGCGCGAAGAGGCCCATCAGTTACGGCCTCCGCGGAGGGTGAGGTATTCGCGCAGGGCGTCGTCCAGGGGGCGGTCGGTCATCAGGAGACAATAGCCCATGCCGGCGGCTTTGGTGCGGTCGCGGAGGTCGGTGAGGTGGGCGTCGACGCGGTCGCGGTATTCTTTCTTGGCGAAATCGGGGGTGGTCTCGATCTGTTCCTGCGTCTCCATGTCGACCAGGATCGACGGGCCGTTGAGGGACGGCCGGACGTCCTCGGGATCTAAGACGTGGAAGAGGACGACCTCGTTGCCGTTGAGGCGTAGCGGCTCAAGGGTGTGAATTACGCTCTGGGGAGATTCCCAGAAATCGGAGACGATGAGAACGATGCCGCGGCGCTTGAGAAACTCCTGAAAATAGCGGGCGGGCTTGGAAAAATCGGTGCGGGCGCGGGCTTCGGCTTGTTCGAGGCCGGCGAGCAGGCGATGGAGCTGGCCCTGGCGGGTGGAGGGGCGAATGTAGTTGCGGATCTCATCGTCGAAGGTGATGAGGCCGGCGGCGTCGCGCTGTCCGTGGAGGGCGAGGTAGAAGAGAGAGGCCGAGAGGAAGCGCGCGTAGTCCATTTTATTGACGCCGTGGGAGCCGAATTGCATGGAGTTGCTGGCGTCGAGGAGGATGGTGAGCGGGCTGTTAGTTTCGCCGCGGTAGCGCTTGAGGTACATGCGCTCGCTGCGGGCGTAGACGTTCCAATCGACGTGGCGGAGGTCGTCGCCGGGGGTGTAGGCCTGGTATTCGGCGAAATCCTGGGAGAAGCCAAAATCGGGGGAGCGATGGAGTCCGGCGACGAATCCGTCGACCACCGTCCTGGCTACCAGCTCGAGGCCGGAGATGGCGGCCAGGACGGAGGGTTTTAGGAAGCGCTGGAGCATGGCTAGCGAGTTTCCACCGCAGAGACGCTGAGACGCTGTGAAGACGAAAACAGAGTCAACACCGGAGGGCGCTGAGGAGTCAGGTTATCGGGTCTCTGCGCGTCAGTGCGAGAGGTCCCGCTCCCTTGCGGTCGCGGCTCCATAAGGGGCTGCACGAGGCGAATTGCGTAGGGTGGGACCGCTTCCTCACGGTCGCGGCCCGGTAAGAGGTGGGGCGTCATACGATGCCCCATTTGCGGCGGAGCCACCACTCCGAAAAACGCAATGTTAGAAGTAAGAAGAAGACTAGGGGTAAGTTCCAGAGGTCTTTCGTTTCTCTTACTGTTACTCCCGCTTCGGAGAATGGGATGGCGTCGGCTAGTTTTGGGAGGTCAGCCGGTTTCCAGTAACGGCCCCCGGTTTGCGATGCCAGGCGCTCCAAGAGCTCGCGGTTTTGTTCTATGTGAAAATTCTCGGCTACTCCGTCCATGCGTTGGAAAGTCAGGACGTCGCGGCCGATTTCTTTGTCTCCCCGGCGGGCGGTGACTTCGGTGAGATACGCTCCGGGCTTGGGGGCGTTCCACTGGGCCTGGAATTGGCCGGGGGTGTCGGGGACGGGAGTCATTTCGACTAGCGCGCTCACTCCGCTCGGTCCCAAGATGTGAGCTTCTACTGTGGCGTCGGCGGCGGGGTTGTATTGCTGGTCTAAGACTTCGGCGGTGAGGGTGACGGCTCCGTTATCGAGGAGCATCTGGGCGGGGACGGAGCCTACCACGTGGCCGGGCGTGTCCGATATCAGCCAGCGGAGAAGCTGCTGCCAGAAGAGATCGTGGGCGGTGTCGCCGAGGGGCGAGCTCATTTGCCAGCGCCAACTGCCTCCGGTCGCCATGATCGCGGTTCGGCCGTGGCCGAAGTTTTCGGTGATGAGCAGCGGGAGGCGGCGGCCTTCGGGGGTGACGATGTTGGCGAGGACGGAGGCGCCGGGCTTGGGCGTGCCGGCGTCCTGGTAATCCATGAGGTAGGGGAGCTTCTTCCATTTGGCGGCGTTGGCGGCCGGGTCGTCGACGAGGCGCGTGATAATGTTGTCGGCGCCGGCGGGGGCGAGCTCGGAAGTGGCGTGGGTGGTGCCGTTGCGCGGGTCCTGCTCGCGATGGAATGTGCCGGCGCTGGTGGGCAGCACGGTGGGGAACAGATCGGTGATCGTGGATGCGTTCCAATTGCCGTCGGCGAGAGCGAACTGGCCGCCGAGGAGCAAGAGGCCTCCGCCGCGGCGGTCGACGAATTGGTGGATGAGCTCCTGCTGGCCGGGCGTGAAGTAGCCGGCGTTCACGGAACCTATGATTAGACCCTGATAGCCGAATAGATCCTCGGGGCGCGAGGGGAATCCGTCGGCGAGTTCCTTGGCGCCGGAGATGCCCTGGCGGTAGAACTTATTCTCGGTGGTGCGGACGATGGAGACGATCTGCACCATGCGGTCGTCCTCTTCGGCCTGGCGGATGAACTTGTACTCCCAGCGCGGTTCACCTTCTATATATAGGATGCGGCGCGGGTCGGAGCCGACGTTGACTACGCGGGTGAGGGCGTTGTTGGCGGTGTTCTGCTCGCCTGGCAGAAGATCGGCGGCGATCTGTAAAGTCTTGGCGCCGGCGCTGCCGACATTGAACATTACCAGCTCGGTTTGCCGGTTGCCGTCGGCGATGGCGGTGACGGTGCGTTGCGCGAGCACCTTCGGCGTTGCGGTGCTGACATCGCGGACCGTGAGGGTGACCTTGCCGCCCAAGTATCCGCGCTGATGGAAAGTGATCCTGGCGCCGAGGCGCGAATCGGCGAGGGCACGCGGCGCAACTTCAGCATCGTCGAGTTCGACATCGTGCTCGGAGCGCTCGCGGCCGAAGCCCACGGTGTGGACGGGAATGTGGCGGGCCCGGAGAGCGCTGATGGCCGGCTCGCCGATGCCGCCGGAGTTGTCGGCGCCATCGCTGAGGAGAACGACGGCGCCGATGGGCAGATCGGAGGTCTCGTCGCTCAACTGCTTGAGACTGTCGCCGAGGCGCGTCGAGGGCGCGGTCGGACGGAGATCCTTGAGGCTTTCGATGCGGGCGGGCACGTCATCGACGCGGTAGAGGCGGGGTTGGAAAGAACGGTTGAGCGTATCGAGGATACCGTTTTGCAGGGCTTTGACGGCTTGCTGCTGGCGGGTGGCGCCGTTCTCGGAGATGGCCATGCTGCGCGAGTCGTCCACCAATATCGCGATGATGTTCTGCTGCGGCTTGAGCTCGGCGATGGTGATGGCGGGCTGCCATAGAAGCACGAGGATGAAGGCGGCGAGGAGGGTCTGCAATGCCCAGATGACCCATGCGCGCCAGGTGCGCATGACGGGCGCGGCGTCGCGGAGGCGGGAGCGAATGAGCCAGGCGAGGGCGGCGGCCGCGGCCACGATCAGTAGCAACAGCATCCACTTGGGCCACGCGCCGAGGAGGGCAAACTGGCCCCGCATGTACGCCGAGCGCGGATACTTAAAAAGGAATTCGAACAAAGAAGGTTCCCCGGGTGGTGGTTAGTGGGTCATGGCGTACATGATGTAGTTGAGGACGATGCGAAAAGCAAGTCCGGAAAACTTCTCGGGATACTCAGGACTGTCGGCCCACTCCCAGGCGTCGCCGAGGTGCATATTGTGGCAGATGGCCACCATGATGCGGCCGTGCTCATTGCGGATGGCGCGCCAT
>Ga0181528_10002681_pt1 | contig 11003 bp, 13 predicted proteins | sample PEATcosm2014_Bin_47_FD_119742 | JGI IMG/M metagenome (GOLD analysis project Ga0181528, IMG submission 119742) | Peatland microbial communities from MTU Mesocosm Facility, Houghton, MI, USA - PEATcosm2014_Bin10_10_metaG | ecosystem: Environmental > Terrestrial > Soil > Wetlands > Peat | place... | reverse complement strand
CACTGTTGTTTATGCGGGCGTGGGACGCTTAGCATTTGTTAATGTAATCGTCGCTGGGAGCACTGTGGGGGCTGTATATGATGGTTCCTCAACCTCTGGAAATACAATAAATAATCAATTAGCGGCTATTCCTGATACCTTAGGTTCGTATAATATCAGTATGCCCGTAACGACTGGTATTGTTATCGTCCCTGGTACTGGAATGACTGTAGCCGTTAGTTATGATAAGTAGGATTTTAACATGAGTAATAATAATCTTACACTGATCATTGGTGAGCAAGGTAAACCCTGCCAATTGGATAATTCAAATATCCTTATGTTAGGTATTAGTGCAACTACGAACTACGTAGGGAGTGGCGCAACTCGATATGATTCAGGGGTGGGAGCTAGGGCAATTACTGTTAATGTTTTAACGACTGGGACAGGCGTTGGTGGGTTGTATGATTCAGCTGTTAAGACTGGGCTTAGTACTGCAAATCAATTTTTCGTTATTCCAAACGCTATAGGTATATATAGGGTTGTCTGGCCCGTTTCGTTAGGACTCATATGTACTACAACAACGGGGATGCAATTACGGGTAGGCATTATATAAAAAATGAGGATAATTGAGAATGGGTACTAATATTGTAACAGTAATCGGTAATCAGGTTGTAGGGTCTACCCCTTCAACATTCCAACAAACGGGGGCTATGGTATCTCAAGGCGGTACAACTACCGCAGTTAATACTACAAGCTTAATTACTCAACTAAGTGATTTAACAACAATTTTGCAGGATCCTACGACCTTGGTTAGTGTCGTATGGGATTCGGGAGTTGTCACTGTCGTGACCACTGACCCCACGACTATACCGATTGACACTACTGTACAAGGGGTTATCACGGGATGTGTTCCTACAGCCTATAATGGTACGTACAATTGCACCTATGTAAGTGCTACCTCTTTCACTTATCCCTTAACAAACGACCCAACAGCTATTTCAACGTTAGGTACATTCCAGTTGGGCAGTGCTGTTGATTTATTGGCTTATGGGACTACTTTCTTTGCTCAAGGTAATAATATAAGTTATTACGTATTAGAGTTAGGTTGTAATTCAACTGTAAATGGAGTAACCAGTCTTACCAGTTACATGGGTGACCCAACCATCCCATTTTATGATTATTTATTGCCTAGCTCTTGGGATGCGGAGGCAAACGCGTATGCTTTAGCCTCTACAAATAGCGCATTCACTTCTAAAGTGTATTTCTATGTTCCAACCACACTAAGTACTTATTCAAATTGGGAGTCCTTTAAGTCTGTTGTAACCTGTATTGAAAATACAAGTGCACCGGTCACAGAAGAAGACATTGCCTCAATTTTCTGGACGTCCTTATCGTATAATCCTAATTCAACATCTCCCATGGCACCCATGCAGTACCGCTATGTATCGGGTGTGACCGCAAACGTATTGACTGTACCTGTACAATCCTCATTAAAGTCTGCTGGGGTTAATTGGATTAGTACAGGAGCTGAAGGCGGAGTAAGCAACACCCTGATTAAATGGGGTACCTACATGGATTTAAACCAATTCACGTATTGGTATGCCATTGACTGGGTACAAATTAATGCTGCTCAAACTTTGGCTTATACTGTCATTCAAGGTTCAAATTTAACGGCTAATCCTTTGATATATAATCAATCTGGAATTAATCGACTTCAAACGGCAATCAATGCGTTAATGAAGAATGCTGTTACTTTTGGAGTTGTTCTATCGCCTTTCAGCTGTACCGCTGTTTCTTTTGAAAACTACATCACACAAAATCCTAACGATTATTCGACGGGAACTTATAGCGGATTATCTTTAACTTTTACGCCAGCCGTAGGTTTTGAATCAATAACCATATATTTGACTGCATCAAATATTCCTCTTGTATAAGGAGATCATTTAAATGGCTAATCCAAACGTGAATCAAGGGACAATGAATGTACTCCTCGGAAGTGTAGTATTTGCAAATTATCCCGATTTAAATATAACATCTGATTATTTAAACCCGGGTGGTATCCAATGGTCAACTGATGGGGATATGTCCATTCAGATTCCCACTATGGTGGGGTCTGTAACTTCAGATAGGCCATTCATTTTTGCCAATGTAGATATTCATTTGATACGTTCTCAAAATCTGGCCTCTTCATTTATTTCACAATTTCAAACGACAACAACAGTGGGTTCCGTGTCTGTTTATTCTGATACGAGTATTCTACCTGTGTTTTCGCTCAATAATTGTATATTTACTGCATTTCCATCGATGTCATTTGATGGGTTAAACAGTGACTTTTTAGTTAGGCTTCGTGGTGTGTACACTATTAATAACAATTTATTTAATGTGGCATAATATGACAATCAAAGGGATATATTGATGCGTATTTCTAAGGCTCTTAATTTAGTGATACCGGTATCAACCGAAAATCACGGTGAGATATTTATTCATTCAACACCCATTAAACGTGAATTTTTTGAATTATATTATAGAGAACTCGGCAAAGTCTTTTCGCAATGTTTTGATGGGAATGACGTATCACTTTTAATTTCATCTTCGCCTAACTTAGCCTATCCAGCGCTTAAAAAAATATCTCAGGATTTTGATACTTGGGATATTGCAGGAGGGGTACAGCAAGGATTAATTGTAGAAATTAAACGAATGAGTAATGTTTTAATGTGTGATAAGGATGGGTGGAAAACGCTAACATTCCTTGCGGTGGAAAGAGAGGGCCTAATTAATGCGGATGATTTAGCAGAGATTATGAGTTCTCTTGTTTTTTTTACTGTAATCTCGCGGGTTGCGCCGAAAAATCTACGGGAAGCGTTCATGATGTCGGCGGCTCCCTTGAGAGGATGGGTAATTACGCACTTGGACTCTACGGGGTATCTGAATACTTTGCCGATATCGACTCAGGCCGAATCTATTGGAAAGAAGGGGAAACAATCTTAACGAGTATTTTTGATTATTTATGCAATCAAGGCTTTCCATATCTCATGAATTATTTAGGATTGAATTTTAGAGATGCGCAAGAATTTAGGCAGCGACATTTAATTAGGGCTTTGCTAGAAAAATTTTGAGGTGAACGAATGGCAGTTAAACAAGTTATAGAAATAGACGTTAAAGACGAACGTTTTAAAGCCTTCCTGGCTGAATTTATGAAGTTCAAAGCATCTGCTGATGAAATTAAAACTGTATTTCAAAAACTTATACCCGAAGTAGCCACCTATCAGAAATTACAAATAAACGCACAAAAAGAAATTGACCGTTCAGCAAATCAGGCGAATAAAGCCGCATTATTTGCACAAAAAGAAGCGGAAAAAGCTATAAAAGAAGCTATCAAGAATCAGAAATTATTAGATGCAGAAATAAAAAAAGCAAATGCAGATCAGAAGAAGTCAGAACAAGAAAAGCAAAAAGCAGCTGATAAAGCTATAAAAGACGCCATTAAGAATCAGAAATTATTAGATGCAGAAATAAAAAAAGCAAATGCAGAGCAGAAGAAAGCAGAACAAGAAGCACATAAAAGAGCGCAAGATCGTATTCAAATGTTCAAAGACATTGCAGGACTCACTAAAAACATTTCGTGGAATTTAGCCACGGGGGCAATATCTCTTGCCAAATGGGCGGCTATAGGGGCATTAACAAGCGGTTTCGGAATAGGAGCGCTTGCGAGTTCTGCGGCTTCAAATTCAAAAGAAGCCAAAGGAATGGGCGTTAGTACGGGTGTCGTACAAGCTGCTAAAAACTCATACGGCACTCGATTCTTAGACGACCCCTCTTCAACTTTACAAACAATTAGCGAGGCTCAATCTGATTTTAAATTAAGGCCCTATTTAGAAAATCTAGTGGGTAGGAAGCTTTCTTCTGAATCTCCCGCTAAGATACTTCCCGTACTAGAAAATGTAATTGCTAGAATGAGCAAGGCTAGCGGATATAATGCGCAATACGCTAAAACTTACGGGCTAGATATCTTTAATAATCTTCAAGAACGGCACCGATTGGGGGATAATTTAGAAGAAACAAGAAAAGTAGGAGAGACTTTTAGCCGTGAAGCTAAAGAATTTCAAATTCCCGATTCTACTAATAAAAATTATTCTAAATTAGTTGAGACTTTCAAAAAATCAGGGATTCTCATTGAAAATTCATTAATAAAATCATTAGTTAAATTAACACCTCAACTTGATAAGCTCTCCATGACAATTTCGACAGATATTACCAAGTTTTTGGGAAGCAAGAATTTTGATAATCTATTGGATTCTTTTGTTTTAAATTTCAAGAAATTGAATGACTATATTTCATCGGGTCAATTTACAGATAATTTAAAAACGCTTGGATGCGCGGTCTTAGAATTAGCGAATGGTATCAACAAAGTAGCCGGGTTCTTTTTTGGAAAGACAACGGGTGAAAAAGCAATTGATGAATCTCATAAAAATAACACTGATTTAAAATCTATGTTAAATAGAACATACGGTAGCTTATCAAATGAGCAATTAAAGTCCTCAAAAGAGGGAATGTCCGTATTAATGAGTCAGGGTTATACATCCGCGCAATCTGCTGGGATTTTAGGTAATTTTATTCAGGAGAGTGGTTTAAACCCATCCAGTTTAAACAATAGGGGTATGTATGGTATTGCCCAATGGTCTAAGCATAGACAAGCTGATTATGAGTCTTGGGCTAAAAAGACAGGGCACCCGACTATGCGTAAGTCTTCATTACGCGATCAACTGTTATTTCATGTGAACGAATTAAAGTATGGTGGAGAACGAGCCGCTGGAATGGAAATATCCAGGGCGGCTACTGTAGATCAAGCAGCCCTGGGTGAGTATCATGCAGAACGCCCTGGAATGTTTGATTTTTCCTTGAATAGGAGAAAAGATTACGGAAAACAAATCTATGATACAAATGTTATGTATAATGCACAAGTTCCAGCGCCCTACTTAGTTAATCAACAAAAAGTACAAGTTACCACAAGGTATAATACGGGGGCCGATGTGACCAGTGCCATTCAAGCGCTTACGGGGAGCAGTTATTAATGTCAATCTCTAGTTCCGCTGCTTTTCAATTAGCGTATCAAATTTCCCCTATCATTTTATATCAGGGGATAGCTCAATTTATGCCTGGTGGATATTTGCCATTAGCTGCGATAACCGAGGGGGTTAATTTATTGGGCGATGTTCTATCACAATCCAATTTATCGACCTATCAACCGTTTGCGAGTTTTGAGCCTTTACCTGGGAGTACACTTCTAGATTTTGATATTGCGACTTATCCTTTTGCTAATTTACAAATGGCGGCCAATGCTGTAGTACAAAAGCCTTTGCAAATCAGTATGTTGATGAAGTGTCCGGCTCAGAATAATGGTGGGTATTATCTAAAACTTGCGGCGTTAACCGCTTTGCAAACTGCAATACAAAATCACGTTACACAAGGCGGTAGTTTTATTGTAGCGACTCCCGCTTATATTTATAACAATTGCCTCTTATTAGGCTTACGTGACGTTACAAGCCCTTCTGATATAGTAAAACAATATATTTATCAATGGGACTTCGTGCAACCTTTATTGACCCAAAGCGCTGCATCCTCTGTTTTAAATTCATTTATGAATAAGGCAAATCAAGCGCTCCCTGTACAACCTACATGGAGTGGGACAGGAGTAACTATTGGAGGGATAACCCTATAATGGCGACCACAACTGTTTATTTTAACCCGTCAAATAGTGCTAATTTCCAATTTAATGTTACCTTGGATTCTGTTAATTACACGGCTATTTGTACTTGGAATTTATATTCACAACGATACTACCTTAACATTTATAATAGTTTCGGTTCTTTACAATTATCAATCCCTATCATTCCATCACCAGATACGTATTCTATCAGTCTAACTAAAGGATATTTTCAAACATCTATTGTATATAGGCTCAGTTCTCAAAACTTTGAGATAACCTCATGAGGTATTATCTTATTACTATAACGCCACTAGCGGGCGGTAAAACCATTACATTCACGTCTTTAGCATCTGATGGTATCCATTATAACGGGTCATGCCTTGAGGTCCAGCTTGATATGTTTCAATTTACATATGCCACGCCAATTGGTAATCCGTTTATAAGTATTAAAGGCGTCAGTTATGAGGTATTGAGTCAGGTATCAAATTTTAATGGGGCATCCATACAAGTCTCTGTGGGCATGTCTCAAGGTTTACCGTTAGCGAATGCAAAAGAAGCAGGGCTTGTGCTGAATGGTACCATCTGGCAAGCGTTTGCAAATTGGCAAGGGACTCAAATTTCTTTAGATTTAGTATGCGTGTACGCGATTGGCTCACCTTTAGTTCCTGTTAATTTATCGGGTAAATGGCTTAAAACACAAAACATGACACAATATGTTAAGCAAATGTTGAATCAAGCCTATCCAGCAATCAAAGTTTCAGGGTCATTTTCAAATAGTTTAATTTATACAGAAGATGCACCGGGATATTATGCCAATCTTGAAGAGTTTAGCTCTAAAATGTATGATATTTCAATATCCATCATTAAATCATCGGGATATCAAGGCGCTCAGATTACATTAACTCAGGGTGGATTTGTTCTGTTTGATGGCAGTGAGACAACCCCTGTTTTCCCTATTTCTTATTATGATATTATCGGTAATTTAACATGGATTGATTTTGCGACCATTCAAGCTAAGGTGGTGATGCGTGGGGATTTAACAGTAGGGCAATACATTGAGTTTCCTGCTGGTATTCCTGTTTTGAATACCATCAACAGTTTCAGTCAATACAAGAACAATTTAACTTTTAATGGAGTCTTCCAGATAAGCCAATTGCGGCACTGTGGGAACAGTCGTAACCCTGATGCTAACTCATGGGTCACGATCATTGATTGTTATATCGCCAATCAAGGTCTCCCTGGAATAACAAGTCCACAGGTGATGACGGTATGAATTTATCTCAAAAACGACCATTCGCCCAATCGCTTAATAACTTTACTCAAAGGCGACTTGCTGAATTTTACGATTTACAAGGTAAGGCATTGCCCTGTTCTGTTATCTCTGTGAATGGGGCAATTGTTACTGTCAGTTTTGAAATAACTGCACCTGAAGGGGTGACGTTCCCTACCATTACTTGTCCAATTGCCGAGAGTTCCTATGTTCGATTACCCGTCCAAGTGGGTGATTTAGGGGTAGTAATCCCGGCTAGTACTCGATTGGGTGGGGTTACGGGGTTAGGGATAGGATTAGCTGATTTTAGTGCTCCGACCAATTTGGGGGGTTTACTTTTTATTCCATTAGGCCATTCCAATTGGCCCAGTGTATCTACAGATCAGGTTAATGTGAACGGCCCGAATGGTGTCATTCTACGGGATAGTAATAATCAGTGTAGTATTAATCTAACATCTACAGGCGTTAGCACAACGATAGGTTCTACCACAATTACCACTGATGGGACATCCTCTACGGTCAATGTTAACGGCTATACCTTTGTTATCAATAGTTCCGGCATAACCGCTACAGTAGGCAGCTCAACGCTTACCATCACTTCATCTTCAATAGGCATCACAGCCACAGATATTTCATTAACAGGCTCTGTGACGATCAATGGGGCCGTAACGGGCACAATGAGCGTAGGTTCAATATCCGCTTCTGGGGATGTTACTGCGTCAGGTATCAGTTTATCATCCCATGTCCATGGGGGTGTTACCACTGGCAGTGGGGACACTTCACCCCCTTTATAATATTATTATTTTAGGGTCAACGACTTCGCCAAAGCCACATAGCTAATCATCAATAAAATACGAATACTTTTATTTTAATTATCATCCACAAAGCAGGGAAGGGTGTGACTATATATTGATCAATATTAGGTACCTTTTTATCATCCACAGGGGGGAGACCCATAGATTACCCCTGGACCCCCTTGGCCTCCACAAAATATTTGGAGTATTTAAAAATAAGTTCTTGACAATAACCAGCCCCCCATGCTAAAAATGCGTTGCGCCCCAAGCGCAACGCATTTCAGTAGCCTGGGGGGCAAGTCGGGGGGGACTAGTAAAATTGAGGCCCAAGGGTTTTTTGTGGAGGGTCATCGAACGTATTTTGTGCAGTTAATTTATGTTCACTAATATTTCTAGTCACGTTGAAAAAATAATTATTTTTTGATATAATGAATTCTTAACCGGAGGGTATGACCATTGCTGACACCATAACTCGAACCTATGGAAGAGATACAAACGGGAACTGGTTTTTAGTAACTGAAACCAGTTATATCTGGTTAACTACGCTTGCTCAAGTTTTACAGTTAAACGAGAATGAGAGCCCATTCTATGCAAACTATGGAATACCTGCTATCAATTCTATACAAACACAAGTACCTCCTGATATGGCTGTTTCTCGTACACAATCCCAATTTGCTTCTTATTTTGCAAGTCTTACTGTATATAAGTACCCAGGAATGAATATCCCAACTTATAATATTTATGCGTTATTTTTTGACGGTACAATTATTCAACAAATGGTGACATAATGGCAACTCTAACTCCCGTGGGTGCAGTACCTACTTCTCCTACGGTACTTCTTGCAGACTTAATCGCTGATGCAGTAGCGCTTTCACCTGGATTAACAACCGCATTACCTGGTTCCATGATTGAAGATATGTCGAGTACGGCAACAGGCGCTCTGGTCGTCCAGGATGGTCAAATTGTGGACTTGTTAAATTCGATCAGTCCCTACACGGCGAACTCTTATATTTTAACCCAATTGGGGAACGTTTACGGCGTACAACAAGGCATTGGGTCTAACACATCGGTTTATGTGGTCTTTACAGGTACTCCTGGCTATACCATTGATATAGGATTTATCGTATCCGATGGAACGTATCAATATACGGTGCAAGATGGGGGCGCTATAGCCTCTGGTGGAGAAAGCCCTGCACTATACTGCTTAGCAACAGTATCGGGATCCTGGGCCATCCCAGAGGGTTCTGTGGTGCAGTTGATTACCAGCGTCCCCTCTGGGTATACTCTAACCTGTACAAATCCTACGGTAGGGCTTCCAGGGGCTGCGGCCCAAACGGTAACTGATTATCAAGCGCAAGTTATTTCAGCAGGACTCGCAACTTGTCAAGGAACGGCTAATTTTATCAAAACGCAGTTGCAGTTAGTATCAGGAGTACAAGCGCGGTTAATATCAGTTCCAACAGCCGGTTCTGGATTAAAAGTAATTGTGGGGGGTGGAGACCCTTATCAAGTAGGCGCTGCAATTTATAATGCCATTGGGAATATAAATATATTACAAGTAAAATCAAGCTTAGGAACGACCGAAATAGTTGATATTTTAGATTATCCTGATACTTATCCCATTACTTTTGTTATCCCTACTCAGCAAACGATCACGGTGGCTATTACCTATAAAGTACTGGCTAGTGCTAATATCGTCAGCAATGCGGTTATTACTTCACTAGCCGCACCCGCAATTGTTAACTACATCAATTCAATTTATGTAGGGCAAGCTGTTAACTCATTAAGTATTAGTGACGCCTTTACAAGTTCTGTAGCCTCAGTTTTACCCGAATCGTCAATCTCTGAACTGGCTTTTGTCATTACCATTGATTCTTCTGTTATTAGTCCGACAGGAACATTGTATCAAGGTGATGTGGAAGGGTATTTTAATATTATACAATCCGATATCACTATAACGTTGGCGTAATATGATGACAAATCCTAATTTTCCAACAGAGCCACCTTTAACCACAACGTTAAATTCATACCCTTATGTTCAATATTCAGATGATGAGAATGTCAGCGCTTTCTTTACAGCCTATAATTCAGCAAGTCTATCTAATTTAAGTTATGTTAATGGTTTAAATTTACCCAACTTTCTCAGTCAAACGGGTACATTATTAAATTACACGGTACAAGGTATCTACGGAATTTCTCGGCAAGATTTACCGTTTGGCGGCCCTCGTCCTTTTGGGCCATTCAATACCTTCGAACTTAATCAAGAAGAATTAAACGAATTTAAATTCATCTCGAATAGTAACTCTTATGCGGTCAGTGACCTTGTTTTTCAACGAATAACACAATGGTGTGTATATAAGGGTGATGGGTTCCAATTTACACCCAAATGGTTGAAAAGAAGGGTTATTCGTTTTCTATCGGGTGAATTATACCCCGATAATACCTATCAAGTCAGTGTCACTTATCCGACCTTACAATCAATCTTAATTATTATCAATTCGGGAGAGTATTCCCTTGATTTAGCCCCTATTCTAGCGGCTGGCATTGAAGCGGGAGTATTGTTATTGCCGTTGGAATACACGGTTACTGTGGAGATTAACGCAATATGACAAATTTTCTATTTAGCAATAACGCATTTTCCACCTTGGGCGAATCCTTAACATCGAGCGGGCTTACCTTAACGTTAGCCACAGGGGCTGGTGCATTGTTCCCCTCGCCTGGTTTAAATGAATCGTTTGCTCTGGGATTAACCGATTCTGCAACAAAAACATTAACTGAAATTGTGTATTGCACCAATGTAACAGGTGATGTGTTAACAGTAGTCAGGGCACAGGAAGGTACAACCGCTTTAAATTGGAGCATAGGTGATCTTGTATCAAATAATATGACCGCAGGTACTGCTTCCAATTTTCTACAACAGTCGCTATTAGGTAACTTTATCTTATCTAATAATTCAAATAAATTGTATATTAGTTATGGCAGTGCTAATATTGCATCCATAGATAACTCTGGAAATATGATTATATCTGGGACATTAACAGAAAGTGGCACTCCATAATGACAACAAGCGCTACTAATACGGGAATAACTTTTCCTAATGCTTCTACTCAGACCACATCTAAAAATACGTTTGGTTATAATCAAACGTTACAAAACTTAACAGGTTCCAGATTATTGAGACAGACTTATTATAATACAGAATCTGTTTCTATTTTTGTTAGTATCACCATCGAGTTTTATTCGTTAGAACTAT
>Ga0181528_10002680_pt1 | contig 11003 bp, 7 predicted proteins | sample PEATcosm2014_Bin_47_FD_119742 | JGI IMG/M metagenome (GOLD analysis project Ga0181528, IMG submission 119742) | Peatland microbial communities from MTU Mesocosm Facility, Houghton, MI, USA - PEATcosm2014_Bin10_10_metaG | ecosystem: Environmental > Terrestrial > Soil > Wetlands > Peat | place... | reverse complement strand
GACCGGCGGGGACAACGCCGCCTTCGCGATCGTCGGCAATCAACTGCAAGTGGTGGGTGCATTGGACGCAGCAGTACAGAAATACTATCACCTTCAGGTGAGCAGCACGGAAGTCGGCAGCAGTGCTCCGGCGTTCACGACAACATTGACAGTGATTGTCGCACCCTCGGGAACAAAAACTCACGATCCATATGCGATCACTTTGGACAACCAAAAGATCGCTGATACCGCAACAGCGGGTACCGTCATCGGGGACCTGCAAACCTACGATATTGACTCGAACGTCGGTCATCCGACCTTTAGTTATTCGTTGGGCACTGGTGGCGACAATTCCGCCTTTGCAATCAACGGAAATCAATTGGTTCTGGGCAACGGCGTCACGCTGAACGCCTCCAAGCAGATCTACTACCACGTCCAGGTTACGAGTACGGAAGTCGGCACGGCCAATTCAAAGACGGTCACCTTGACTGTAATCGTCCAACCTACCGCACCCACAGCGATTCTCCTGTCGGGCAGTTCCATCCCCAGCACATCGGGGAGTGGTACTGTCGTGGGGATTCTGACGACGACCAACCCCGATTCGACGACGTTTACCTATTCGCTGGCTACTGGAGGCGATAATAATTCATTTACGATCGTCGGCAATCAATTGGTCACCAACGTTAACGGACCATTGAAAGCCAGTTACTCAATCCAGGTGACCAGCAAAAACCAATTCGGGTTGTCGTTGACGAAGAGTTTTACCATCACCACCTTTTAGCGAAGCGATAGCTTCTTAACCCGCAGCCAACACAATTATCGTCGATCGACAGAAGCTTGAGTTGAACGACACAACGCACTGTCGGATTTCGTCTCTTTTCTTCCTATGCGCGAACCCGCCATTCCGCTTTTCCTTGCGGCGGAATCTGCGCGAACCGAGCGATTATCCTTCTTCGAAAGCATGCGTACGGCAACATTCGCCGTTCTTCGCTAATCCAAAAGGTTTCTCCAATCCTGTTGATCGTCACAACCGATAAAGATTAACAGTGTTTTGTGGTCGGGCGATCGTCTCGACTTTTTTGGGATTTCGTGCCAAGGGTAGGGATATGAACTTCGTTCATCGAGCCGCATTGAATGTTGTTCTGGCGATCGTGCCAGCAATGGTGACGGGCTGCGTGAGTATCTCGGCTCCGTCGCGATGTCCGAATCCAACCCCGGTTTGCAACGATACTTTGATTTCCGCTCAGATGGCGGAAAGTCGTGGAAACCTGGCTCAGGCGAAACGCCTTTATGAAGAGGTCTACCAAAAGGATCCTCGGAACACCGAATGCCTTCACCGTCTGGGCGTCGTTTGTACTAAGCTGAATCAGTTTGAACGTGCCGAGGTCTACTATCGGCAAGCCTACAAAGTGAATCCGAATAACTCCGAACTGCTGACAGACATGGGTTATTCCGCCTTCATGCGGAAGGATTTGGAGCAGGCAGAATCGTTTCTTCAACAATCGTATCAGTTGAATAGCAAAGATCCGCGAACAATCGCCAATCTCGCCATCGCTCTTGCCTGGCGAGGAAAGGACGATGCCAGCTACGCAATGTTTCGTCAGCTGAATAGCGAATCGGATTCACGGCAACGATTGAACGAGATCCAGGTTGCCCGAGCAGGCAAAAATCCTGGCCGCACGAATATCGGAGCAACAAAAGATAACGAAATTGCTATTCGTCAAGCCCCCAATCTCACCGTGCAGGCAACTTCTTACGGCGGGCCATCATCAGCAAATAGCGGCGCAACCGCGATGATCGAATTGCCGGCACCGGCGGCCACCGAAATGCCCGTTGAATCATCGATTCCGTCCGCAGAACCGGGAATTTATGTCGAGAGTTACACACTTCCGGCAATCCCACCCGCGAATATCACGGTGGCCGCTCCCATCGAATTTCCATCACCGCTGCCCCCTGAGCCTGAAGTCTTGACCGTCGAAACCATTGATTTGCCGTCGCCACTTCCGGATGCGATGGTGGTGGACGCAGTTCTCTCAATTCCTGCTGAACTACCAACGCCTTCTATCCCGCCGCTTCCGATTCCACCCATCGACAACCGCGTGACGTTCTCTGCCCCTAGCATCACAGCACCGCCCGAATTGCCCGCCGTAAAAGAAACGGTTGATAACATCGTTCCACGGAGCATTGACGAACCTCGCGTAATGGAAGTCCGCAAAACACCTAAACCGAATCCGCCGACCGCCTGGCGAAAGTCGCAAACAGGACCGAGCGAATCGGTGGAAAACGTCCCCTCTAAGGCTGCTGAACCTCCAATCCAACAAACGTCAGGAGGAAACGAGCCTTCGGAACTCAAGCCATGCACACACGGCATTTGCCTCGTCACGTTGTTCGAGGAAATGCGACCGGTTCCGGGGATGGCACAGTACGAAGCCGAGTATCTGTCACAGAAATTCCGTTTTTCATCCGAAAACGCATTGGAAAAATTCCGGATGAATCCGCGGAAATACATTCCGGCCGCGGATGGTGTCGATGTCGTTTCCCTTAAGAATGACGAAGGCGCTCGACAAGGCTCATACAACTTTGCTTTGCGGTTCCAGCATAAATTCTATCTTTTCGCGAGCCGCCAAAATGCCGAGGAATTCCGTCGCGATCCATTCAAGTACGTTTCAGCAGAATAGGCACGCGACCCCGCGCAGGCTCGATGCCAACCAAACGTGATTCGTAACGCAATTAACTGCGAAGCGAATTTAGAAGACCGGATGCGGTAATACTCCCACCGGGCGACCATCACGGAACACATGCGTCGGCTCAAGGTGCCGATTGCCAATTTCGACTCGGCCCTCGGAATCCGTGTACGCAAACTGCCCCTGTCGCAGATCGAGAATCGTAATGTCTGCCGCGGCCCCAATTTGCAGCGTGCCAATTTCCGTTTCGCGACCGAGAAACCGAGCCGGCGTTTGCGTCGTGCGTCGAATCACCTCGGGCAATTCCATTCCGAGGTGCAAAAACTTGTCCATCGTCGTGACGAGATCGTACACGGGGCCATCCACGTTGTAATGATGAATATCGCTGCTGATAAAATCGGGCAAAATCCCCTGCTCGAGCAGTCCTCGCGCCACGCGAAAATCGAAGCTCGAAAAGCCATGACCGACGTCGAGAAGAATTCCTTCTTCCAGCTTTTTTCGAATCGCATCCGGGATTCGAAATTGATCGTCAACAAGTCCACAGTCTTTTCCGTGATAGCAATGAGTCAGAACGTCGCCAGGATTTAGCCGATCGAGAACGTGTTGGATCGTCAGCGACGAATTCGGACTGTGGACAACCAGAGGCAGACCCACGCGATCGGCGGCGACACGTGCCAGATCCAGCGCTGCCGCCTCATTTCGACCATCTTCGGCCAGGTTCGCGGTGCAACGGATTTTAATCCCCAGAATGACATCGCGGTGCTCGTCCACGACGCGCCGAACAAGATCCAGATCGCAGTGCCGAAGGTCGTGGAGTTCTCCATAAGCCGGAGGATTGCCAAGACTGTCGATCAATCCCTGTCCAGCAATATGTAATAACGCCAAAACGCGAGTTTGGGCGGCGTCAATCACGTACCGACGAAAACCGGGGAAAATCAAACCGCCCGCAGTGCCAAAATCCAGAACCGTCGTAACACCTCGAGCCAGACACGTTGAATCAGGTTCGACGCCAAAATGGCTGACACCGGGAAACACATGCACGTGAAAGTCGATCAATCCGGGAACCACGTAATTTCCGCGAACGTCAAGCACACGAAGAGCAGCGGCATTTGACGCCGTCGGGTCCAAAATCGCAGCGATCTTAGACCCTTTCACGGCAACGTCGCGCAAACCGTTCAGGTTTTGACCGGGATCGATGACGTGTCCACCGCGAATTAACAAATCAAACATCGGCATCGTACTTCGTCCTGAATACCACTAACCGTCAGCGCGAGGGCCTCGTTTTTGCGTTGCGAGAATGGCTTGTACCAGGTCTTCCGGAAGTTCCTCACACGATTTCGAATCAGGAAACGCACTTCGACTCGCCGAAATTGTTTTACGATAACTGTCGAGATAGTGTCGACAATGTCGACAGAGCGACAAATGCAGGCGCATCGACAGCTGCTGTTTCAACGGCAAATTGCCATCGAGGTAATCCGCGAGAAATTCCAGGGCGTCACGACAATTCATTTCGAAGAATTCCCCAAAACCGGATCCAGTAATGTTCGTAGAGCTTGACGTGCACGATGAAGCCGAACCTTGACCGCACCAGGAGTGATTTCCAGCATTTGAGCGACAGTTTCCGTGTCGAACTCTTCGATGTCGCGCAGGACCAAGACGATACGGTACGAATCAGGTAGATCCTCTATTTTCGACCGAACAATCGCCTGAAGTTCATTTTGTTCGGCGATTTCCTGTCCCGAACGGCGCCAGCGCGCAACAGGGTGGGCCTGATGTCCATCGGGCAGAAATGTCGGCAGCAGGTCATCGATCGATTGCTCTGGCCGCCGGCGCTTTGATCGAAGTTTCATCAACGCGACATTGACGACAATGCGGTGCAGCCAAGTCGACAAAAGAGATCGACCATCAAACGATTCGATCGACCGAAATGCCGAAAGAAACGCGTCTTGAACAGCGTCCAAGGCATCGTCATGGTTGGACAACAATTTTTCGGCAACTGCGAGCAATCGACCACCATATTCGCGAACGATTCGCTCGAACGCTGCCGCTTCACCCACACGCAACGCTCTGACCAGTTCCGAATCGTCCTGAATGAAAGATTCTTCCATGTGCAACAAACTAACATCCGAAATGAGTGAGAACAACCAACCTTGAGAATTTGAAGCGGCAATTGCCAAAGGAGTTGCTGATCAGTCGTATCGTACCTATAATCGCTGACTGATGTAGTTGGCTGAGCTGGGAGAGCTACGTTTCGTGTCTACGACCCCTCGGATTATTGTGCTCGGTGCGCAGGAAGACGCCGGCCGTTTGCTGTGGGAGTCTGTGCGGACGCCCGAGTCGTTTGTCAATCCGCCCGATGAAGCTGGTTGGCTCGCGAAACCATCTGAGGGCGAATTTGCCGCAGCGCTCCTTCTCGGTGAGCCGTTACTTCGCTTGCCGACGTTGCTGGCATTCGAAAGTATCGTCAAACATTTGCCGGAAGGCATCGCGGTATTGGATGTCGATCTGAAAATCCAATGGTGCAACGATCGATTTACTGAATTAACCGGCCGAGTGGCTCTAGGACTTTCATCGCCACAAGGACTGAGTTTCGACGACGCGTTTTCGTCGCCCCGGATTGTCGGCCCGGATTTCGCTCCGTTCAATACGGCTCTCGGGTCTGGAATGACGGCACGAACGAAGTATCGGACTGGCGAATCGACTTATATCGACGTCGTGGCGGCTCCGGTTTTCACCGCCGGAAGTGAATTCCCCTCGCTGGTGGTCGTTACGGTGCAGGACGTCACAGACGAACATCAGCAGGGTGAAAAGCTGACCGCGATTCACGAAGCGGGACAGGATCTGGGAGATATCGCACCAGAAGATCTTTTGACCATGTCGGTCGAAGCTCGAAAAATGTTACTTCGAGAAAAGATTATCCTGTACACAAAGGACGTATTGAAGTTCGAGACGATCGAAGTGCGATTGTTGAACGAACGGACAAATCGCCTGGAACCACTGCTGAACGTGGGAATGATGCCTGAGGCGGCCGAACGCGAATTGATGGCCGTACCAACCGGGAATGGCGTGACAGGGTATGTGGCTGCGACGGGAAACAGCTACCTTTGCCGCGATACTTCGACTGACCCGCTGTATCTGATGGGCGTCGCCGGCGCGAGCAGTTCGTTGACCGTCCCCATTAAACGCCACGAGCGTGTGCTGGGAACGTTTAACGTCGAAAGTACGCACGCCAACGCTTTTTCGGAACAGGATCAGCAGTTTCTCGAATTGTTTTGTCGCGATCTTGCCATCGCACTGAACACACTTGAACTGTTGGTTTTCGAACGAGCGACGGTTGCATCGGAAAGTTCGACCGTGCTACTGCGCGAGGCTGCTCGCCCGGTGGACGAGATCTTGAACGATATTGCCTGGTTGCAAAACAAATTCGTCGGCTTCGATCCTCAAGCGACCGAACGATTGCAGCGGATGCTGAAACAGACGCGTACGATTCGCCAACTGATTCATGGAATCGGCGAAAAGGTCGCGCCACAGGTTTCGGCGCCAATAGCATCGATGACGCCATCCAAGCCGAAACTGCGAGGAAAACGAGTTCTTATCGCCGACGGTGACGAATCGGTGCGAGCCACCGGCCACGAACTGCTCGCTCGATTTGGCTGCGAAGTCGAAACGGCACACAACGGTGAAGAAGCATTGTTGATGATTCGAAGTTTTCATTACGACATCGTGCTGTATGATGCGGAAATGACGGACATTCATCTGATCGAAGCGCTCGAACAGATCCGCGCGATCCATGCCTATATCCCGGTCATTTTGATGAAGGGATACGGATACGATGGTGCCCATCGCATGGTCAAAGCCCGGCAAATGGGTTTCAAACTGGCACTTTATAAGCCGTTCCGGTTGGATCTGCTTTTGACCGAATTGGACAAGGCGATGACTCCACCGGGCGAAGAGCCATCCAAACCAACCCCTTGAAGGACATTTCAAGGCCATGTCAGGTTCGAATATCAAGATCGATCAGATCGAAACTTATACAGTCAGTGCCGGTTGGAAGAACTGGTTGTTCGTGAAGGTCAGTACGAACACGGGACTGCACGGTATTGGCGAAGCCACCATGAATGGATTCGTAAAGACCACGGAAGCGGCAGTTCACGAACTGGCACACTTCGCCGTGGGAAAAGATCCTCGGCAGGTCAACGCCATCACTCAATCGCTGCTCGAAACGATTCAGGATGCTGGTCACATCAATCGCCTGGCTGCGGCCGCGATCGAAACAGCTTGCTGGGATATCCTGGGCAAGTCGCTTGGCGCGCCAATCTGGCAACTTCTGGGCGGGAAATTTCGCGACTCAGTGCTGGCATACGCGAACGGCTGGTATCGCACCGAGCGGACTCCCGAACATTTTGTCGCGATCGCGGAAACGGTCGTGGCGAAAGGATTCAAAGCGATCAAGCTGGACCCGTTTGGTATGGCACGCTGGTTCGCCGGCGACGCCGACGTCGATACGGCTTACGATATCATTAAAGCCATCCGGGAACGCTTCGGACCGGAACTCAAGATTTTGATCGATGTTCATTGTCGATTTGCGCCCAGCGAATCGATTCGGATCGCTCAGCGATTAGCGCCGTTGAAAATCTTCTGGTGGGAAGAACCGACCACGGCGGAACGCGAAGAATTGACCAACGAAATCGCCGCGCAATGTCCGATTCCTGTCGCCACGGGCGAACAATTCGACAAGATTGGCCGGTTCGAAACGTTGGCACGAGGCGGTTACGTCAGCATCTTTCAGCCCGAACCAATGTCATTAGGTGGTATCACCAATACGCTCGCCGTGGCGGGCATCGCACGCGCCAACGGAGCGTGGATCGCGCCGCACCAGAGCGGAGGCCCGGTGGCAACGGCGGTCTGCCTGCAATTGGCAGCATGCGTGCAGAATTTTCTGATTCAGGAACATTTCGATACGTTTAACGAACCGTGGACACGAGACCTGGTCACCTGGAATCCCACGATCAATCCTGAAAATGGACACATCAGCATCCCGACCGCTCCGGGATTAGGACTCGACCTGAATCTGGATGTCGTTCGCGATCACCCCTACGATCCCAAATCGTACTTCGATGTTTCGAACGAAGGCTGGGAAAAGCGGTTGGGCACACGCACTTCAGCCGAAGAAGCTAAATAGCTCTAAGAAAACCGGGACTGACTCCGAGCAACTTCGACAAAATGGCGATGGATTGAAACACCGCGATGTGCCCGCCCCGGTTTCGTGAGAATTCCTAAAACTTAGGTCGCGACAATGTCAACTTTTGAACTGCTGCTGAGTGGTGACTTACTCGATGCCGATGGCAATTCCGTTGGCGACTTGGCGCTCGATTTACTCGCCGCTGAACCGCGAATTCGCCAAAGCTTTATCGACAGCCAGCGACCCAAGAAGAACGACGCAACGTACCAGGATCGTCTCTACAACATGCAGATTCTGCCCGACGATGTCGCCGCGGCGGACGCGATTGTGATCTGTCGCCCGTGGGTCAAGCCCGCGGCATTTGCAGGGGGTGCATCGCGGCTCGTATGCATCGGTCGAGCGGGCATCGGCTACGACAAAATCGATCTGGCCGCTTGCACCGCCAACGATGTCGTCGTTTTCAATTCTCCCAATGGGCTGACGCATTCAACAGCTTCCGCCGCGTTAATCTTCATGCTGACACTGGCGAGGAAATTCCACCTGCAACAACAACTGGTTCGCACTCATCGTTGGGATTTGCAAAAGGATGCCATCGGCCTCGATCTGGTGGGTTGCACCCTGGGCATCGTGGGGCTGGGCAAGACGGGAATGGAATTGGCTCGATTGTGTGGCCCGTTTCAGATGCGGATCATTGCCTTCTCGCCGCACGCTGACCCGGCTCAAGCCGCGAAGCTGGGTGTCAAACTTGTCAACAACCTGGACGATGTGCTGCGCGAGTCCGATTTTTTCAGTCTGCACGGTCGCTTAACACCCCAAACACACGGCCTGATTGGCGCTCGCGAGTTGTCCCTCATGAAGCCGACGGCCTATTTCATCAATGTCGCACGAGGTGAAATGGTCGACGAAACGGCCTTGATCACAGCGCTGCGAGAACGCCGGATCGCTGGCGCAGGTCTCGATGTCTTCGAGCAAGAACCACTGCCTCCAAGCAGCGAATTATTGACGCTGGACAACGTGATTCTGACGCCGCATTGGTTGTGCAGCACCAGGCAAGCCGGCCGGACCACAATGGCCGATGTGCTCGACGGCATTCTGCGAGTCGCTCACGGTCAGTTGCCCGACAACATCCTGAACCCCGATGTCATCTACCGACCGGGTTTCCAGGAGAAACTGAAGAGGCATTCGTAAGGTTTTGTCGGAGCGGGTCATTTTTTCAAAGCAGGGTGGGCCGAGTCGTCGAGTCCCACCAGGTCTTTGTGATAAATGATGGGGCTTGGTCGGATTTCGAACTTGTCGGCATTTCTGATGCGCGTTCCAGACATACGTGGAGAAGTGTTCTCAATGAAAATTCGCCCACAAAGGACGCATGATTTGGTCGCGATAGCGACTACAGCGGATAGGCCTTGTTTGAAATGTGATTCGCACTACCGCAGCCACTCTTGCGGCAAAGTACTCTGATCCACGCTTCACATTCGAAACGAACCCCACGATTTCGAAATCCGTGCGCAGGACTCGAAGACTCGGCTCACCCTGCAAAACACCTCGGTAAAAAAAACAATTGCCCTCTGAGAATTATGACGTAGACTGGCGATTCAAAGTTTCGAAGGGTTAGAATTCACCCGTCACATGGACGTGAACCAATGAGCCGCGAACCGGCTGGTCATGGTACTCTCGCCTTCGCAATGACCGACGTAAAACGAACTCGCTCGAAAAGGGCACACCATGCGATCGATCACATTTCTGGCCGCTGTGACCATATGCTTTTCCGTTACGTCGTTATTTGCCGCAGACGACGAAGTCGTGATGTTCACACGGCAGCTCAATGCGGAGAAATTAAGTGAGCGAACGTCCGCGGCTCGCATTCTGGGCGAAATTGGCCCGGCGGCGGCGAGTTCTGTGCCGTCGCTCATCAAGTGTCTCAACGATCAAGACCCGGAATTGCGACATGAAGCGGCGGTCGCGTTGGGGCGAATTAGCTCCACCCCCAAACAGGTGATCCCGGCGCTCACTCCCCTGCTCTCTGATCCGATGCCGATCCTGCGGCACAGTGCAATCGATGCGATTCGACAATTCGGAACCGACGCGCAAGAGTCTGTTCCAATGCTGGTCAAACTTTTGGACGACAAAGAATCGCTGATCCGCGTCAGTGCGGCGCGAGCTATTGTTGAAATTGAAATGGGACGCGGCAAAGACGTCCCGCAGGCGACGACTGTTTTGATCGCCGGTTTAAAGCACCAAAATCATCACGTGTCGTCCGAAGCAATCCATGGGTTGGCAGTGGTCGGTTCGGCGGCGGTTCCCGGAATCCAAGAATTGATCGGCCGAAACGATTCGCAATCGTGCGAGAATGCTTGCGATGCGCTGGCTGCGATTGGTCCGGCTTCCTCGACCGCACTCGAACGCCTGGTTGCGACCGCTGATTCTCTAGACCACGAAGTATGTTGTCATGCCATTCATGCACTCGGTGAAATTGGCCCCACTGCGGAAAAAGCCGTACCGATCCTCGTCAAACAATTAGCAAATTCGGATTCTCACGTCAGATTCGCCGCCGAACACGCGCTGCTGAGAATCGGCAAGCCCGTAGTTCCCACACTCATCGACAGCCTGAACACAACATCCGACATTGGATTTCGCCAAAGCGCAGTTCGTGTGCTCGCTGGGATCGGACCGGAAGCGACCAATGCGGTACCGATACTGACGATCCTTCTCGGATCGAAAGCGAACGCCGTGCGACGCGAAGCGGTTCTTGCTCTCGCCGCAATCGGCCCAGACGCCAAAACGGCCGCGCCCGAATTGACGAAACTGTTCTCGGACAAGCTGTTTCCAAACCAACCCGCAGTGGCATTTGCATTCGGAAAAATTGGTGTGAAAGAGGCCATTCCGGAACTGAAACAGTCGCTTGATGTGAAAGACAATCCTGTCCTTCGCTTGGCGAGTATCTGGGCGCTGCTGCAGCTTGACCCGACGAACGATGAATATGTGACGCTTGGCGTTCCGATTTTGACGACATCCCTGAAATCGGAAATGCCCGAAGTTCGCCGCGAAGCGGCATTGGCACTGGGACGCATCGGAGTGCGAGCGAAATCTGCCGTCCCTGAACTGACTTTACGACTGCGAGACGAAAATTCTGGCGTCCGGCGAGAAGCGTTGGTGGCGCT
>Ga0181528_10002679_pt1 | contig 11006 bp, 9 predicted proteins | sample PEATcosm2014_Bin_47_FD_119742 | JGI IMG/M metagenome (GOLD analysis project Ga0181528, IMG submission 119742) | Peatland microbial communities from MTU Mesocosm Facility, Houghton, MI, USA - PEATcosm2014_Bin10_10_metaG | ecosystem: Environmental > Terrestrial > Soil > Wetlands > Peat | place... | reverse complement strand
TCCTTTGCCTTTGAACCACCACACATAACCCTGTTTTTGATCCTTGGTATCCATGACTTCAACACCGTCACCAGCGTAGGTATACCCAGGCATCAAGACGGCATCGTTGAAGAACAAGGGAACCCGCTCAAAACGGTCTGCACGTTGCAGTCGAACCGTGAAAGTGACATTCAATGTCGCTCGTTCGTCGTTCGCAACGCCGTCAATATCCACTTCGGAAATCGTGTAGGCGAGCGGCCCCTGGGATTTGTTGCGCTTTTCCTCGAGAAACTTGTAGAAGGCTTCGAGATCAGCATCTTCCGGGATTGGAACTAACCGGGATTTATCGTCGGTCGGTAGGTATTGTACTGACGGAGCCGGTAACTGGCTGTCCGAAGACGACTTTCCCGATCCATTCGGAATTTCTTTCTTTTGGTGGTTCCCTTCGACCGAATTGGAATCGGGAGGTTTTGGACCTGGTGGAACATCTTGCGCCGATGCGACCGCGCGAACACTGGCGAAAATCAAAACGCATAACAGCGAACTGATCGAGCGTCCCCAAATTGATGTCACATGTCCCAACATTTACTCACTACCTGAACCGGGAAACCGGATCACCAGCCTGGAAAAGGCTCGCACTCCGATGAATCAGTTTCGCGCGTGAACGGCGAAATCCCGAACGGGTACCCGAATACCGATATGACTCCGACAAATTCTACTCCAAAAGAGTATATCCCGCACCCGTTTTCTCATATTTACGAAAGAATCGGCAGTAACTGATCGTGAATCGCTGATCCGTTGGTTGCCAGCAGATTTGGTTCCTCAAGCCGAAACGGTGAACCGTCGATTTTGGAAACTCGACCTCCCGCTTCTTCGACCAGCAAAATACCTGCCGCCATGTCCCACGGTTTGAGATTTGTCGACCAGAATCCATCCACGCGGCCGGCGGCGACGTTCGCGAGATTCAACGCGGCCGATCCAGTTCTCTGGACGGTCTGAGCAATCGGCAAAACCGTCAAGAATCGACGAACCGCATCATCGTGTGCATTCGTTGAAACCGGCAGGCTGGCGATCAACAGTGATTGATGAAGTTCCGTGACATCGGAACATTTCAACGGACGACGGTTGAGCGAAGCACCTTCTCCCCGCGCCGCCAGAAACATTTCGTCGTGAATGGGGTCGTAGACTACACCCACGATCATTTCCCCGCGGCATTCTAATCCAATGGACACTGCATAATAGGGAAACCCGTGGACGTAGTTTGTCGTTCCATCCAGTGGATCGATCACCCAGCGAAATGGCGAGTCTTCATTTTCGATTAACAGTCCTTCCTCGCCACAAAAACCGTGGTTTGGGTATCGACCGTGGATGAAGTCGTAGATCGCGGCTTGAGACGCTTCGTCCGCTTCCGTCACGAGATTGGCTCGGCTTTTCTCCCGAACGGTGAATTTTGACGACCAGGCACGAAGTACGTGTCCTGCACGTCGTGCGGCCTCTTCCGCAGTTTGAACATAATCGCGCATCAATCCTCCAAAATACTACCCGGTCAAAACTGCCGATATCCGATTTGTAATAGCGGAGTCTGGTATTGGGAAAGGGTTGGAGGCGGAAACGCCTCAATTCGTGTGGCCCTTGTCCGACGTTTCCCCGAAGTATTTTGAATTTGGGGAAGTCAAAGGGTGGCACGTTTGTGATCCATTGACTGATCACGATGGCACAATTCGAAACGTCCTGAACCAGTCGACACAACCGTTAAGACCGTTCGACTAACTTCAATTGCGATAGTCAACGAATCCCTGTTCTTCGGAAACGCGTGATACGTTTCCTTCAGGGAGCGTTTTTTGTCCGATGGAGTTCGAAGTCGTTTGATCTGATTGAGGAACGTCAGGACCAACCATGTTTTGGACCGTGCAGCATATCGTTTTTATCGTGGCACTTGTTGGCTTCACGCTGGCAACCGCGTACACCGACACGTACCGATGGAAGATTCCCAATAAGCTGACGTTGCCGTTTTTCGCTCTTGGAATTGTTTACCAACTCGCTTTCTGGGGCTTCGAGTCCTGGAAAGGGATGATGGATACGCATGGGATCCTTGACGGCCTGGCGGGATTTGCCTTGGGATTTGGTTTGTACTTTTTGCTCTGGATTGTCGCGGGCGGCGGAGGCGGCGATGTGAAATTGATGGGCGCGCTGGGAATGTGGCTGGGATTCAAATTGACGTTCTGTCTGATAATCACCAGCTTGATCATGGTCGTCATTGATGGTGTTGTCGTCACGATTTACCGGTCGTTGCGGATGGGGATGAAGAATTTCAAAAAACAACACCTTGCCACCGGCAAGACCGACGCGAAAGGCAAGGCTGTTTTTGTCCAAGAATCGCCATCTGACAAACGAAAGCGGCGCATTCTTCCATTCGCGATTCCTGTCGCAATGGCAGTGTGGCTCGTGATGCTTTCCAATGCCGCCGGGGTCATCAAAGGCGGCCAATTGGGGCCCGAGCGACAACCGAAGCCGCAGACGGAACGACATCAACAAGCTGCTGCGGAGCGATAATCAGCCATGAAACGAACTGTTTTTCGGCGAAGTTGTTTGCCGCAGCGGCGAAGACACGGTGTGCTCAGCATGGAACTCGTGCTGACACTGCCGATTCTTTTCATGCTGCTGCTCGGCTTGTTTGAGTTCATGATGTTGTTCTATTCCCGCAGTCTTTTGGTTGAGGCATCGAGAGCTGGCGCCCGCAAAGCGTCGCTGCCGAATGCTACGGAAGCGGATATTGAAGCGGAGATTTGCCGAGTTCTGGTGCCACGATTGCAACAAGGAATGCAGGTCCAGGTCAATTTCGGTGAATGGAGTGGTGATGTTGTATCGGTCTCGGTGGCGGTGCCTATGTCGGCTGCCTCACCAGACTTATTGTGGCCGGTTGGATTCGGTCTCAATGGACAAAACTTGTTTTCAGAAACACGGATGGTGCGTGAATAGCCGTTCAAAAAGGTTCTTGCCCAGGATCATCCGAAGACTTAAAGCAGGCGGCTGGGAATTTGTCCGCGAGACAATCGTCGTGGGGATCGCCAGCGCCGGGAGAATTGTCCAGTGAAACGATTGACACCAGCCACTTTGACCGTCGTTATGTTTGGAATCATCGGGTTGCTTGTACTTGGCTATTTTGCCAAGACGCTGTTCGCCCAGAAGGAAAAGCCTGTCGCTTCAACCTTGCGGGACGTTCCGATGGCTGTGACCGACATCAAGCCTGGCACCGTGATTACCGCCGACCACCTTGGGGTGGGCCGCGCCGACCGAACGAAGTTGTCGCCCGACGTGTTGCTGGCCAATCGAGTGATCGTTGGACGCGTTGCTCGCGAGGCAATCAAGGCCGCGACGCCGATTAAGGCCGGACAACTTTATCAACCCGGCGAACAACCGCCGTTGGATATCGCTCCAAACATGCGGGCGGTCTCGGTTGAAGTCGGCGACGGCGTGGCTGTCGTCGACGGTTTGATCAAGCCCGGTGACAACGTTGACGTTCTATTTACGGCTCAAGCCGGAAGCAGCACCACCGACAATACCTATCAAGGTGGTCTGACGATGCGATTGTTCGAAGGCGTCAAGGTTCTGGCGATCAATCGAAACTTCGCGCAAGGTCGAGTGGATCGCGGCAACAATCATGTGACGCTGGAATTAACGGAGCCACAAACGAATATCATCGTGTTGACGCAAAAGAGCGGCAAAATCACGTTGACTTACAATCCCAACGGCCGAGGGAATGGCGGTTTGGCTTTGTCCAACACGGAACGTGTTACTCTTTTCGAAATCCTGGGTTTGGAAAAGTCGGATCCGTTGAAAGAGCCGTACCAGACCGAGATCTTCCGCGGAGCGGGTCGCACGACGAATCAATTTGATGAGCGGGGGCGCCTGATCGACAATGGTAACCGAAATGCAAACGATAACCGACAGAAGACCAATTATCAATTGCCGAACAACAACATACCCAGTCGCGGCACCGGTGCAAATGATTCGCCCAACGGTGCTCAGTACAACCCTCCAGTTCCACTGAACACCGTTCCCAGCCGTGCGATCAATGGGGTTTTGCCGAAGTTGAATGATCAGCCGGAACAACGTAACGCCCCGACTGCTCACTTGCCTCAACCACGAAATTAATGGTGAAACGACGATGCCTGCAGACTTCAGTTTGCCGGCATCGTTCGCCAACTTTTCGATGGCATGTTCACCTGTTGCGATCTCTCTGCGAACCGAGTCATGATGCGAAGTCAGCGAACATATCGAGCACTGTCGAAGCTGCGACATCGGCCGGGTTTCACAACCCCGGCTGTCGCTGTCGCTTTGCTCGCGATTTTGTTGGGGCTGGCGTTGATCGTCGATCGCATCTGGCTCGAAACGGCAAAGCTGGAACTCATCATCGCGGCCGAATCGGCCAGTCTGGCGGCGTGTGCGGAACTGGTGAACGACGGCGTGCTGGTAGCCAACAACTCGACGAGTTTACGATTGAATAATGCACTGGAAGTCGCGGGATCGATTGCTGCGCAGAATGTTGTTGGTGGAGTTCCCGTCACACTCAATACGGCTCCTGAAGGCGATGTGTTGTTTGGAAACCTGGTCCAGCAGTCTGAGGGAATTCAATTTGTCGAATCGGACGCGAATCCCACGACGGTCGTGGTGACCGCCCGACGAACGCGATCGAATAATAATCCTGTGGCGATGTTTCTCAGTGGAGTCATCGGAATTCCCCACGGTGATGTCGCTGCCCGAGTTGAAGCCACAGTCGGTAACGATGTAATAGGCCTGCGGCCGATGAGTGGTACGCCGATTCCGGCTTTGCCGATCGCGATCCTGGATGTCGATCCGGCGGGAATTCGAATCGATACCTGGAATTATGCGATAGAAACTGGACAGGGCGTCGATCAATACTCGTTCGATTCCGCGACACACACTGTGGTTGCGAGCAGCGATGGAATTCCCGAATTGGTTCTTCAGAGCCAGGCGAGCGGGAATTCGAGCAATTCTCCGAACGTTCAATTGCTCGACCTGGGAACTGGGCTGAGTGATTCAGGAACGAGTCGCCAGTTCCAGACGGGGGTTTCCGTGATCGACCTTCAACTTCTGGGAGGGGAAATCATAGTCGGTCAAGGAGTCACGGCCAGTTTCAATAGTTCGCCCGAGTTCACTGCGGCTCAACTCACCGGCTTCCAAGACTTGATTGGGCAGACCCGAATTTGTTTTTTGTATTCGAACTCGGCCGTTCAATCACAAACGACGTCGAACGTTGCTACCTGTACGGAAATCGTCGCGGTGCGCGTGATGTCGGTCAGCAGTCAGTCGGATGGATCGTGCGCCATCACGATTCAACCAGCCGTAATGACGTCGCGAAATCTCGTGCTGGCTAGCGAACCGCCGCTCTCACCGATCGTTACCGATCCATTGACGAACCAACCTGCAATGAATGCTTCTGACCTTCTGATGAACAACGTGGCGACTCAAATGGTGAACACGTCGTCCACGACCGTTACGAATGCCATTCCGAACCCGTACGTTTACAAACTGAGATTGAGTTATTAACAGGCCATCGACTGACATCGACCACAGAGGTCGGTCGCAAATGGTTTCGTACAGTTTTTCAATTGGAATTTCCCATGTTTGCCGAACAAACCACAAACGCCGCTGTCGATCCACGACAAGCTTTTCAGCAATTGAAAACTCGATTGCACCGGCAAATGGTTGATGCGATCGACCTTTCGAAAGCGGGGCAATTGCCGGAACGCGAATTGCGTTCACAACTTCGCGCACTGGCCAGCCACCTTTGCACTCAAGAAACGGTGAATTTGCCTGCCGATGATCGCGAAGCGATGGTTCGAGAAATCATGGACGAAATCTACGGATTTGGTCCCATCGAATCATTGATGCAGGATTCGGATATCAGTGATGTTCTGATCAATGGGCCAGACAGCGTCTTTATCGAAAGAAACGGTCTGCTCGAACGAACGGATATTCGCTTCGCGAATGACGAGCATTTGCTGCACTTCATCCAACGTCTCGTCGGGCGCGCCGGACGTCGAATCGACGAAGTATCGCCGATGGTCGATGCCAAGCTGCCGGACGGTTCTCGATTGAACGCAGTGATTCCGCCGCTGGCTTTGCGAGGTCCGACGGTCTCGATTCGCCGCTTCAAAGAAAAGGGCATCGCGCTCGAAGATATGGTCCGGCTGGGCACGTTGACGCCGGAAATGGCCGACTTCGCCGTGGCTTGCGTTCGTGGACGAATGAATCTTGTCGTCAGCGGCGGTACCGGTGCCGGTAAGACGACCATGTTGAATAACCTTAGCCGATTCATTCCCGAAACCGAACGCGTCGTCACGATTGAGCAAACGGCCGAACTTCAATTGCAACAACGTGACGTCGTCGCTCTCGAAACCAGGCCACCTAACGTCGAAGGTCGCGGTGAGATTTCTCAGCGAGATTTGTTGAAGAACAGCTTGCGTATGCGACCGGATCGAATCCTGGTCGGCGAAGCGCGCGGCGGCGAAGTCCTGGATATGTTGCAGGCCATGAATACCGGCCACGATGGCTCGATGAGTACCGTCCACGCGAACGACACGCGCGACGCATTGGACCGCATGGAGTTGATGATTGCATTGTCGGGAGTTGAATTGCCGACCCTTGTGGCTCGCCAGTACATTGCTTCGGCGGTGCAGATTCTCGTGCACATGATGCGTCTGAGCACTGGTGAACGAAAGGTGATGCGAATCTCGGAACTGTGTGGTTGCCAGGATGGTTCTTACCAAATCGAGGACATCTTCGTTTATCGCATGGCGGGAATTGACGCAAACGGTCGGGCACGCGGTGCGTTCTATGCAACGGGTTACGAACCTCAGGCGATGAAGAGATTGTCCAGTCGCGGTCATGACATTCCGTCGATGATGTTCTCGGCTCGCGAATTGAATTCGTCTCGGGACTATCGCCCCAACCCACGCTAAATAATGATCACCTGCGGATTGTCGGCATTGAATTTGTCGTTTTTTTAGTTGTCAAGGATTGCCGTCATGGCTTCGAATACAATACTTCGACCAACGAAAGTCCCTTTCGCCGGGATCCTGAAAGAACAGGAAGTCTTTGGAAAGGGGCAGAAAGACGATGCGGCCGATCAGATCAACAGTTGGTTTGATGACCTGATGCTGCAATCGGGGTTGTCGATTTCGCCGTCAATCCTGTTAATGTTGTGTCTCTGCAGCGGCATCACGGTCGGCGGCACGGTTTTTGTAATCCATGAAAACTTTTTGACCACGGCACTGGGAACGGTTGTCGGTTTTACTCTGCCCGTGCTTGTTGCCATGCTCGTGCGTACGCGCCGGCAAGATGCGATGATGCGGCAAATCCCCGGTATGTTGGAAGAACTGGCTCGGGCGGCCAAGACGGGGCGCAGTGTCGAACAAAGCCTGGAACTCGTGTCGGCTGATACGGCGTCACCCTTGGGAGACGAACTGAAGCTTGTGGCCGGTCGACTGAAGATGGGTGTGCAACTCAAGGACGCTTTGCGAGACCTCCCGCATCGAACGGGCTTGATGACGCTCAGCCTGCTCTGTACCACGTTGACGGTGCAACAGCAAACGGGTGGCGATCTGGTGACCGTTCTCGATCGATTGTCGCGCACGGTGCGTGATCGTCTGTCATTTCTCGGACGATTGCGAGCCGCAACGGCAGCCAGCCGCGCCACGGCAATTCTGATGATCGTGTTACCGCCAGCAGTTCTGGCTTTTTTCATCGCTCGCAAGCCGAACTACTTGCATGAATTGTTATCGTCGCCCTGGGGACGAAACGCAACGATGCTGGCCGTCGCCTTGGAAGTCATCGGTGCCCTGTGGGTCATGCGGATTTTGAAAAACAGCCAACAGTCTTGATCTCAAGACTCGAACGAACGAAACAGACTTGAACCATTGACGTTTTTTCAACCAATCTGCCTCGCCGGTTTAACGGCAGGAGTTTCACATGCTGTCTTCCCAGGCATTAACGATTTTCTATTCGGTTTGCGGCGTGATCGTCGCCCTCTCGCTGTTTCGTATGTGGCATAAGAGTCGAGCGAAATATCGGCTTCCGATTATTCCTCCTGCCAATAAAGGCCGGAAGTCCGGGCAAGAGGTCTCAGCGGCCTCATCGTCGAAGTCCGTGATGAATCCAGCGATGGCAACAGTTGCGTCCCAGCAAACAATTCCTGAAGCAGTTGCCGCGGGAAATGCAAATCGGCCGGTTTATTACATGAGTCCAGAAACGCCGGAATCGAATCGTTGGGACGATCGGTCGTTATTGGAATCGTCTGGCATGTATTCCCGCAATACGAATACGATGCCGCGCGTCCTGCCCGAAGACATACCTGGTGTGGATGACAGCGATCGAATGTTTGGATCGTTGTTGAACCCGGCTTTTGCCTCGCTCGTCCCCGAGTCGGATGAACGTCGGGAGGATACGAGACGTGATCTCATGGCGGCGGGCTTTTACAGTCCTCATGCCTTGGAGAATCTGGCCGCCACTCGCTATGCAATGATGATGATGGCGATCGTTCTGTTCGGTTCTTTGCTGTTGCTTGTCCCGCCTCAATTGGAACCATTCGTCGTCGCCTGCTGCGTTCTAGGGCCGATGCTTGGCTGGGCATTGCCTGCTCTTTACGTTCGCAGCAAGGCGAAAGAACGAAAGCATGAAATCGAACGTGCCATGCCAGATCTTCTGGATATGATGAACATGTGTGTCGGGCAGGGTCTGACCGTCCCCGACTCCTTACAACGAGTCGGTCGTGACTTTCGTGCGGTCTACCCCGCCCTTTCGCAAGAACTGAGCATCGTCAACGAACAATCGAAAATCAGTTCGATGCAAACCGCACTCGAAAACTTCAGTAAAAGAATCGATCTGCCAGAAGTTCACTCGCTGACATCGTTGTTGATTCAAACGGAGCGCATGGGGACAAGCATTTCTCAGGCGTTGACGACCTACAGTGATACGATGCGAGAAAATCAACGGCAACAAGCCGACGAAAAAGGTAATCAAGCAACATTCCGTCTACTGTTTCCGACGGTGCTGTGTTTGATGCCGGCAGTTTACCTGTTCCTGCTTGGTCCGGCGATAAATGAACTACAGCGCTTCTTCTACGGTGGTGGGATCGAACAACTGAATTCAGGCTCGCAAGTCGTTCAGCGGATCAATGCGACGCGAAGCCGAGGTCAGAATCCATCACCGAACACGCAGACTTTCGGTCGGTAATGGAAATGAATAGGACTGATAGGACCAATCGGGCGTGTCCTATCGGTCCTATTCCGTTCCGCTTCCTGACTAACCCTTCACTGCACCAAATGCTGCAAAACAACTGTTCTTATGCAGAATGTCGATTTCGCGAAAGCCAACTTGGCGCAGCAGGTCCAGTTGATACATCAACGGACGTGGTGTGTCTTCGCGTGCAACGTATTTGAAAACTTCATCACGATACTCACGATCTTTAAAGTCCGTCAGATAGTCGCCGTATCGATCCCACATCAATGTTTGGACCGCGGACATTGAACTTTCAATAAGATCGAAGATCCAAATCGAACCGCCCTGCCGTAACGCACGATAGAACATCGCAAAAACGTTTTGCCATTCCTCGTTGGTTCGCAAGTGGTGCAAAACGGCCGAGGCGAGGATGATATCGGTTTGAGCTTCTGGTAGCTCAATCGCACGGATATCCGCTTGCAGAGTCGACACGCGCCCCTTCGTCTTTGCTTTGATACGTTGTACAGCTCGATCGAGCATCGGCTGGCTGAGATCGATCAGAGTGCAATTCAAGTCGGGAATCGATTCCAGCAGCTTCAGAGTATAATTGCCGGCGCCGCAGCCCACATCGGCGACATCCCGAGCGCTCGGCGTGACTGCTGCCGCGGCTTGTGCGACAAGCTTCATTGCCAGTGGCGCGTCGACCGTGGCCGACTGGCCGGTTTCAAGATTCGAAAATCGTTCGACATCGGCGTCGAAACGCTGGCGAATTTCGTCGACCGTGGATTTGTGGTTCATGCCAGGATTCCTCGTACGACTTGGCCGTGGATGTCCGTCAAGCGATATTGACGACCTTGATAACGGAACGTCAGTCGCGTGTGATCGATGCCGCAAAGATGCATGATCGTGGCTTGCATATCGTGAACGTGGACGGGATTGGAAGTGATGTTCCAGCCGAAGTCGTCCGTTGATCCGTACACGGTTCCGGGCTTCACTCCACCGCCCGCCATCCACCAACTAAAGGCTCGACCAAAGTGATCGCGTCCGTTTGGACTGGTCGGATTACCCTGCCCAAATGGCGTACGGCCGAATTCACCGCCCCAGATGACCAGCGTGTCGTCGAGCATGCCTCGTTCTTTCAAATCCTGCACGAGCGCGGCGGATGGGCCTTCGGTGTCGATGCACTGCTGTTCGAGTTGTGTGAACAGATTGCTGTGCTGGTCCCAGCCTGCATGCATCAGTTGTACGAAACGGACGCCACGTTCTAGCAATCGCCGAGCGATCAAGCAGTTATTGCCGTACGTTCCCTTAATCAAAGCGTCTGCGCCATAGCGATCCAGCGTGGCTTTTGTTTCACCGGAAAAATCGACCAGTTCGGGGACGCTGGTCTGCATGCGAAACGCCATTTCATACTGAGCGATCCGCGTTTCGATTTCTGGATCGCCGTAGTCCTCAAGGTGTTTGGCGTTCATCGTCGCGAGGTCGTCCAGCAATCCGCGACAAGCCTCGGGGGTGACTCCGGGAGGATTGGCGAGGTACGGGACGAGATCGCCAGTGTTACGAAAACGCACGCCTTGAAATCGACTCGGTAAAAACCCACTGCCCCAGTAGTAATCGAAAAAGAGCTGTCCGCAAGTTTTGGCTCGATCGCTCGACGTCATCACAACAAAGGCGGGAAGATTTTCGCTGTCGCTGCCAAGGCCGTATGAAAGCCATGCGCCCATGCTGGGGCGACCGGGGACCTGTGCGCCGGTTTGAAAGAACGTCACGCCCGGTGCGTGATT
>Ga0181528_10002678_pt1 | contig 11007 bp, 10 predicted proteins | sample PEATcosm2014_Bin_47_FD_119742 | JGI IMG/M metagenome (GOLD analysis project Ga0181528, IMG submission 119742) | Peatland microbial communities from MTU Mesocosm Facility, Houghton, MI, USA - PEATcosm2014_Bin10_10_metaG | ecosystem: Environmental > Terrestrial > Soil > Wetlands > Peat | place... | reverse complement strand
TCGCGGCCATGCCCGGCTTCATCATCCGCGCCGTGCCCACCGCGGAGACGGGCAGCGCCACCGGCTTCTACCAGGTCCTGCGCAACATCGGCCTCTCGGTGGGGAGCGCCTTCGGCGCCGCGGTGCTGTTGGCCTACACCCGTCCCGGCCATACGCTGCCCGACGTCGGGGGCTTCCGGGTGACGCTCCTCATCTCGGCCGGCCTGGGCCTGGCGACCGCGGTGCTGAGCTTCGTGCTGTCCGGCGCCACGCCGGCCGACACGAGCCCCGCGGCCGGACCCGACGCGGTGGAGGTGCGGATGAGCGAGGAGGCGCTGCTCGACGCCACCGGCGCCATGCTGGTGGACGAGCTCGACCTCGACGCCGAGGACCGGCCGTGAGCGCGGCGCAAGGCGCGGCCCCCGCCCGCCGGCCCCGTAACGCCCCGGCCACCCGGCTGGCCCTGTTGACGGCCGCCCAGGAGCTGTTCGGCGCCAAGGGCTACGAGCGCACGACGACCCGCGAGATCGGCGTGGCCGCCGGTGTCGACCCGGCGCTCATCGCCCGCTACTTCGGCTCCAAGGCCGACCTCTACCTGGCCGCCGTGGCCGCCGACCGGCTCGACGACGACGTCGGGCCCGACGCCGGGATCGACACCCCCCTCGACGACCTGGCCCACGTGGTCGAGGTGGTGCTCCGACGCACGACGCGCCAGCGGCTGGGGCCCGTCCTCCAGGCCCTGGTGCGCGACGACGCCTCCGAGGAGATCCGCACGGCGGCCACGGCCCGCCTGGTACGCCGCATGGTCGAACCGGTGGCCGAGCAGTACGCGGTGGCCGGGCTCGACCGGCCCACGCTCCGCGCCCAGGCCTCCGTCGCCGCCGTCATCGGCGTGGGGCTCGCCCGGGCGCTGGGCTGGTTCGACGAGCTGGGTGCCGCCGAGCCGGACGACCTGGCCGGACTGGTGACCGACACCGTCGGCCCCGGGGCCTGACCGCCGGTCGGGTCGTGGGCGGCCGGTCAGCCGGAGTGGGCGGGTGCCAGGTACTGCTCGATCGCCTTGGCCACGCCCCGGGCGATGACCTCCTGGTCGGAGGGGGTGGAGGCCAGGGTCCCCTCGAAGGGGTCCGTCACGAACAGCGGCTCGATCAGGGCGCCCGGCATGGTGGACGGCGTGGCGAAGAAACCGGGATCGGCCGGGCCCAGCAGCAGGACGTGCCCGTAGGAGGCGGCCGCCTGGGCCAGTGACGAGTCCGTCGAGGTCTGCACGAGGGATCCCTCCTCCGAGTCGGGCTGCACGCCGTCGTCGGGGATCTGCCAGCCCTGGGCGTTCATGGCCGCCAGCACGTCCTTCTGGACGAGAGTGGCCAGCGCGAGGTTGGCGGCGCTGAAGGGCCGGGCCGTGTCGTAGGTGGTGACGCTGCCGGCGTCGGACGCACTGGCGCCGCTGTCGAAGTAGATGCCGACCAGGACGGCGGCCCCGGACAGGTCGGCGCACACGTCCCGGGCGGCCACGTCGTCGTGGGCCCCCTGGAGGCTGAGGATGCCGTCGGACAGGTCGGCGGGGGTCAGGTGCACCACGTTCGAGTCGGTGGTCCGGGACACCACCACGCGGTAGCCGTCGGCCCGGAGGAGCTGGGCGGCGTCGAGCTCGACGGGCAGCGTCTCGGTACCTTCGTCGATGGTGGTGCCCGAGGACGTCGTCCCCACGGCCCCGGGGTCGAGGCCACCGTGACCGGCGTCCAGGAAGACGGTGGTGTGCCGGTCCCCACTGGTCGGGGCGAAGGCCATGCACGCCGTCGGCGAGAAGGCGGACGGGTCCAGCTGGACGCCCGCCGACGACGAGCCGGTCACGAGGGGGCGCCCCTTCCATGCCCAGGCCGCCGCCACCACGGCCACGGCCGTCACCAGCAGGGTCAGCGTGCGTCGCCGACGGCGGATGCGGACCCTCCGGGCCTTTTCCGCGGCGAGCTCCTTGGCGGTCAGGGGTCGGGTCGCGGACATCGCCCCCCAGTGAACCAGCCCCGGCACCCGGACCGGCGTCGCCCCAGGTGAGGGGCGGATCGGGCCCGGAATCGGCCCCCGGCCCGACCCTACGACCGGGTCCCCGGCGGGACGTCGCGTTCAGCCGAGGGTGGTGATGGCCTCGTTGAACGTCGCCGACGGGCGCATGACGGCCGACGCCAGGTCGTCGTCGGGCCGGTAGTAACCACCGACGTCGACCGGCGAACCCTGGACGTTGAGCAGCTCGCCGACGATGGTCTCCTCGTCGGTCGAGAGCCGCTCGGCCAGGGGGGCGAAGGCGGCGGCCAGCTCGGCGTCGTCGCCTTGGGCGGCCAGCTCGCGGGCCCAGTAGAGGGCCAGGTAGAAGTGACTGCCCCGGTTGTCGATGCCCCCCAGCGCCCGACTGGGCGACCGGTTCTCGTCGAGCACCGTGCCGGTGGCGCGGTCGAGGGTGTCGGCCAGCACCTGGGCACGGGCGTTCCCGGTGTGCTGGGCGAGGTGCTCGAAGCTCACCGCCAGCGCCAGGAACTCGCCCAGGCTGTCCCACCGCAGGTAGTTCTCGGCCAGCAGCTGCTGGACGTGCTTGGGGGCCGAACCGCCGGCCCCGGTCTCGAAGAGTCCGCCACCGTTGATGAGCGGCACGATCGACAGCATCTTGGCGCTGGTCCCGAGTTCCATGATGGGGAAGAGGTCGGTCAGGTAATCGCGCAGGACGTTGCCGGTCACCGAGATGGTGTTCTCCCCCCGACGGATCCGCTCGAGGGAGAGGGCGGTCGCCTCGGCGGGCGCCAGGATCTCGATGCGCAGGCCGTCGGTGTCGTGCCCGGGGAGGTAGCCACGCACCTTGGCGATGAGGTTGGCGTCGTGGGCCCGGTCCTCGTCGAGCCAGAAGACCGCCGGGTCGCCGGTCGCCCGGGCCCGGGACACGGCCAGCCTGACCCAGTCGCGGACGGGCACGTCCTTGGTCTGGCACATCCGGTAGATGTCCCCCGCGGCCACCGGCACCTCGAAGACGACGGCCCCGGCGGCGTCGGTCACCCGCACCGTGCCGCCGGTCGGGATCTCGAAGGTCTTGTCGTGGCTGCCGTACTCCTCGGCCGCCTGGGCCATGAGGCCCACGTTCGGCACCGATCCCATGGTGGCCGGGTCGAAGGCGCCGTGGGCCCGGCAGTCGTCGAGGACCACCTGGTAGACGTCCGCGTAGCTGCTGTCCGGGATGACGGCCAGGGTGTCGGCCTCGGAGCCGTCGGGACCCCACATGTGGCCCGACGTGCGGATCATGGCGGGCATCGAGGCGTCGACGATCACGTCGCTCGGCACGTGGAGGTTGGTGATGCCCTTGTCGGAGTCGACCATGGCCAGGTCCGGGCCGGCGGCCAGTTCGGCGGCGAAGGACGCGGCGATGGCGTCGCCGTCGGCGAGGGCACCCAGCCCGTCCAGGATGGCGCCCCAGCCGTCGTTCGGGCTGAGTCCCGCCGCGGCCAGCGTGTCGCCCCAGGTGGCGAACGTCTTCGGGAAGAAGGCCCGCACGACGTGGCCGAAGATGATCGGGTCGGAGACCTTCATCATGGTGGCCTTGAGGTGCACCGAGAAGAGCACGCCCTCCTCCTTGGCGCGGGCGATCTGGGCGTCGAGGAAGGACCGCAGGTCGGCGACGCGCAGCACGGCGGCGTCGACCACCTCGTCGGCCAGGACGGCGATGGGCGGCCGAAGCTCGGTAATGGTGCCGTCGGAGGCGACCAGCTCCACGGACAGGCTGGTGTCGGCGGCCATCACCGCCGACCGCTCGGTCGAGCGGAAGTCGCCGACGGCCATGTGGGCCACGTTGGTGCGCGACTCCGGTGACCAGGCGCCCATCCGGTGGGGGTGGGTCCGGGCGTAGTGCTTGACCGAGGCCGGGGCGCGGCGGTCCGAGTTGCCCTGGCGCAGCACGGGGTTGACGGCGCTGCCCAGGACCTTGCGGTAGCGGGCGAGGGCGTCGCGCTCCTCGTCGGTCCGCGGGTCCTCGGGGAAGTCGGGCACGTCGAAGCCCTTGGCCTGCAGTTCGGCCACGGCCGCCTTTAGCTGGGGGATCGAGGCTGAGATGTTCGGCAGCTTGATGATGTTGGCCTCGGGGGTGAGCACGTCGCGACCCAGTTCCGCGAGGGCGTCCTCGACCCTCCGGTCCTCGGGCAGCCGCTCCGCGAACGAGGCCAGGATCCGGCCGGCCAGCGAGATGTCCCGGGTCACCACCGACACCCCGGCCTGGGCGGCGTAGGCCTGCACCACGGGGAGGAGGGAGTACGTGGCCAGCAGCGGAGCCTCGTCCGTGTGGGTGTAGATGATGGTGGATTCGGTCACGCGTGCTCCGTCGTCGGGGGGTCGGGTCGCCCCAACGATAGACGGCCCGGATCGGGCCTCCGGAGGGCGCCGGGTGGGGATCAGCCGCCCGAGAGGCGGGCGAGGGCCACCGCGGCGGTCGTGGCCACATTGAGCGAGTCGACCCCGGGAGCCATCGGGACGGCGACCACCGCGTCGGCGCTCCGCCGGGCGGCCGTGGACAGTCCCGGCCCCTCCGCACCGAGCAGGAGCGCCACGGGGACCCGTCGGGCCGCCAGGGCCGGCAAGGTCACCCGTTCGGCGCCGCCGTCGGTGGCCGGGTCGGGACGGGGGGCCAGCGCGCACAGCAGGAACCCGGCGGCCCTCACCTCGGCCAGCGCCCCGGGCCACGGGTCGAGCCGGGCCCACGGCAGGTGGAGCGCATGGCCGACCGAGACCCGCACCGCCCGTCGGTAGAGCGGGTCGCCACAGGTCGGGTCGCCCAGCACGGCACCCGCCCCGAAGGCGGCGGCGTTGCGGAAGACGGCGCCGATGTTCTCGGGATCGTTCAGTCCCTCGAGCACCACCACCAGCGGTGGTCCGCCGCCCGCGCTCGGCGTGGCGGCGGCGGTCGCCAGCACGGAGTCCGCGGAGGCCGCCGGCGCCCGGGTGGCGACGGCCACGACGCCGCGATGGAGGTTGAAGCCGACCAGCCCCGCCATGCGCCCACGCGGCACCACGTAGACGGGGGCGCCCCGGTCGCGCACGTCCCCCACCAGGTCGCCGGCCAGCTCCACCTGGTGGTCGTCGACCAGCAACGACCGGATCGCCAGCGCGCTGTCGAGCAGCTGGCGGACGGCCACGCGGCCCTCGACCACCACGATGGCCTGCTCGGCCTCGAGCCGGCGGCGGTAGGCCGGGTCGTTGAGGTCCCGGTAGTCGGCCACCCGCGGGTCGTCCAGACCGTCGACCGCCACGAGCGGACCCGGAGCCACGGCGTGCATCAGCAGCAGCGGTGCGTGTCGGCGGTGGCCAGCCGGCGGTGCGGCGCGGGGTCGATCGCCTGCACGTCGGCGAGGAACGCCGGCAGGTCGACCCTCCGGCCCGCCACCCAGGTCCCCCGCACCTCCACCCGGCTGGTGAGCTCGTGGGGGTCGACGGTCATCGGGTCGGCGCTCAGCTCGACGAGATCAGCGAGCTTGCCGACTTCGATGGTGCCGAGGTCGTGGTCGCGGCCGAGCTGCCGGGCCCCGTTGATCGTGTGCGCCCGCAGTGCCTGGTCCATGGTCAGCGCCTGGTTCGCTCCGTGCACCGCGCCCGACGGCGTGGTCCGGGTGACGGCGGTCTGGATGTTCAGCAGCGGGATCGGGGGCGACACCGCACCGTCGTTGTGGAGCGACGGCTGGACCCCGGCCTGCCAGGCGGCGGCGAAGCGCTGCCACTGCGAGCCGATGTCCGGGGGGAACAGCTGCCCGTCGAGCAGGTCACCCCAGTAGATGAACTGGAACGGGGCCAACGAGATGGTCACCCCGATGCGCGCCGCCCGGTCGAACTGGTCGCCCCGGCCGGCTCCGCAGTGCTCGACGCGCCAGCGGTGGTCGGTGCCCAGCAGGCCGTGGCGCTCGAGAGCGGCCTCGTAGCAGTCGAGGACCACGTCGAGGCCGACGTCGCCGTTGCAGTGGAAGGCGAACTGCCAGCCCTGGCCGCCGAACTCGTCGAGGATGCCGTCGAGCTCCGACCGGGTGTAGTTCATGTTGCTCTCGCCGGACGGTCCGATCGGGATCTGGGCGGCGGCGACCGCCTCGCTCTCGAGGTAGGGGAAGCTGAGCGCCGCGGTGCCGACCCACGGTGAGCCGTCGGCCCACAGCTTGACGCCCTGCTTCCACAGCATGTCCGGAGCGGACGACTCGACGACGGCGCCGGGGTCGTCGCCGATGGACATGTGGTAGAGCCCGACGCGGATCGGGCATCCCGGACGGGTGGCCAGCGCCTCGTAGCCCTGGAGGAAGGGGGTGTCGTAGGCGTGCTCGGACGTGAGGGTCACGCCGTTGCGGGCCATGAGGGCGTACCACTTGGCCGCGGAGTGCAGGGGGTGGGGCACCACCTCGGCGATCACCACGTTGGCGGCGCCGAGCACCGCCGGCGTCTCGAAGGCCAGGCCGGTCAGGTGGCCGGTGTCGTCACGGGAGTAGGAGCCGCCGACCGGGTCGGGCGGGGGTGTGGCGTCCCATCCGTTGCCGGCGATGACCGCCGAGTTGAAGTACGCGAGGTGTCCCGAGTTGTCGAGCACCACGGCCGGCCGGGTCGGGAAGTACCGGTCGAGCACGTCGGCGGTCAGGATCGGCGCCCCCTGCAGCATCCGGTCGACCCCGTTGAAGAACACCGGGTGGCCGTCCGGGGTGGCCGCGTCGACCCGGGTGAACTCGTCGGTGACGTCCTTCCACGTCGGGAAGCCCACGTACGGGGCGATCCAGTGCACCGGCTCCTGGGTCACGACCCCGGACAGGAACGGATGGCTGTGGGCGTCCACGAACCCGGGCAGGAGGACATGGGTGCCGAGGTCGGTGACGGTGGCGTCGGGAGCGGCCGCCCGGCAGTCCTCCGACGAGCCGACAGCGAGGATCCGCCCGGTGGAGTCGTCCACGGCCAACGCGGTCGCCCGGGTGTCGTGGGCGTCCAGGGTCAGGACGGCCCCGGCCACGAGGATGCTGGTGGTCGGGTCGGTCATCGGGGGCGCCTGGTCACTCCCCCATTCAAGTCCTCCGACGTAGCGACCGCGTTTCCTGTCCGTAGCGGATGAGGGGCAGCCCACGGAGGGACAGGGCCCGGAGGGTTGGGGTGGAGCGCCCTGGGTACCGCGTCACGTGATGAGCCCCTCCGTCCTCCTCCCCGCCGACACCGGCAGTCCCGCGGCGGCCCGCGCCCTGGTCCGTCGGGAGATGGTGCACTGCGATCAGGACGCGGTCGCCGCGGCCGAGCTGGTCATCAGCGAGCTGGTCACGAACGCCCTGGTGCACGCCCGCACGTCGATCGAGGTGCAGTTCGGACACGAGGATGACACCGTCAGAGCCACCGTGATCGACGAGGGCGTCGGCCGCCCCACCCGGCGGGCGGCCCGGGCGTCGGACGAGCACGGGCGGGGGCTCGGCATCGTGCGGTCGGTGGCGGACGAGTGGGGCGTCGACGACCTGGCGGTCGGCAAGGCGGTGTGGTTCACCCTGCGCTGTCGCGACGCCGGCCTCCGACCCACCCCGTCCGGGCCCGGAGACTGACCGCCACCGGTAGGGCCGGGCCGCCGGGGGCTCAGGGTTCGTGGTGCAGTCGGAACTCGAAGGTGTGGTGCCCGTCCGGTAGCGAGGAGTCCTGCTGGACCGGGATGATCTCCATCTCCCCGACGGGGGTCTTGAGATCCTGGGTGATCAGGTCCTCCAGGTTCCGCCGCTCCTGCGGAGCGACCACGAGCAGGGCGGCGTCCAGTGGTTCCTCGACGGTTCTCTCACTCCGGACGTACGGAAGATCATCCATGGCGCAGTCTCCCACCGATCGTCGTGCCGTATCCCCACGCCGGAGTCCCGGCCCGCAGAGGAACACTGTGGTGGACTCGGGGAGAACGCCGGTGCGCGACCGGTGGCGGAACGGAGGCGGAACATGACCGGTCTACCCGGAACGGTGCGGAGCTCGCTGACGGTGATCCTGCTCACCATCATCACCCTCGGGATCTACGGCCTCTACTGGCAGTACGCCTCCTTCAAGGAGTTGAAGGAGTACTCCGGCGAGGGGATCGGCGGGGGCCTCGGGCTCGTCCTCGCCATCTTCGTGGGCATCGTCAACATCTTCCTCCTGCCGATGGAGGTGGGGCAGCTCTACAAGCGGGAGGGAGCCGTCGAGCCCGTGTCCGCGGTGACCGGATTCTGGATCCTGCTGCCTCTGGTGGGCTGGTTCATCTGGCTCGTGAAGGTGCAGGGGCGGCTCAACGACTACTGGTCCACCCACCAGGGCGCTCCCCCGACGGCCGCCATCGCCTGATCAGGCCCTCGCACCGCCGGTCCACTCGACGGCGGCGTCCACCTTGGCGAGGATCCCGGCCAGCAGGTCGAGCTCGGCCGGCGACAGCGCGTCGAGGACCGCGGGCGGCTGCTGCATGATGCGGTCGGCCCGGGCCGCGACCCGCACGCCTTCGGGCGTGGCGGCGACCAGCTTGCTGCGCCGGTCCGTCGGATGGGGACGCCGCTCGACGAGGCCTCGTGCCTCGAGGTCGTCGACGACCGGGGTGCAGTTGGGCGCGTCGACACCGATCGCCGCGGCCAACTCGCCCATCGTCATCGGTGCCGGGGCGACCCGGCGGAGCGCCCGCAGCCGGCCGAAGGGGAGGTCGACGGCCTCGCTGACGTGTTGGCGCCGGCGGTTGTCGAGCACCAGGTCACACATGACCGCCCAGGCGACCCGGGCGGCGTCCTTGTCGGTACCGACGTCGGTCATGCCGCCGAGCCTGCCAGGAATTCGGGGTTCAGGAGGTGGGCCGTGCGGTCCGCCGAGGCCAGGGCCCGGGCCGAGGTGACGATCAGGCCGAGGACCAGCACCGCCACCCCGCAACCGCACAGGACCCACCACCCCGCGTGGCTCGCCGAGGCCAGGCCCGCGCGGTGGGCCGCGTCGGTGCTGCCGCCCGTGCCGAGCACCAGACCGACCGAGGCGGCGAGCAGGGCGCCGACCAGGGCCACACCCAGTGTCTGGCCGACCTGCCGGGACGTCGAGGCGATGGCCGACGCCACGCCGGCCTGCGCCCGGGGCATCCCCGAGACGGCGGCGTTGGTGATCGGCGCGTTGACCATGCCGAAGCCGGTCCCGAACACCACATAGGCGACGACGAGGTACCAGAAGGGCGTCGAACCGGTCAGCTGCGACAGCATGGCGCAACTGACCGCCAGGGCCGATCCCGCGATCACCAGCGGGATCCGCGGCCCTCGGGTGCCCACGATGCGACCGGAGATCGGGGGCAGCACCATGGTCATGGCCGCCATGGGCAACGTGGCGAGGCCGGCGTCGAGCGGCGAGAAGCCCCGGACCTCCTGGAGGTAGAGGGTGTTGAGGAAGAGGAAGCCACCGAGCGCGGCGAAGGCGGCCACGGCGATGGCGGCGGCGCCCGAGAACGGGATCGAGTGGAAGAACCGGAAATCGATCAGTGGCTCCTCGCGACGGCGCTCCCACAGCAGCAGGCCCACCAGTGAGACGGCCGCCACCACGAAGGCGCCGACGATCCACGGTGACCCCCACCCTCGGGTCGGGGCCTCGATGATGCCGAACGTCAGGGAGGCGAGCAGGCCGATCACCAGTCCCTGGCCGACCGGGTCGAGTCGGCGGGCCCTGGGGGCCCGGGACTCGGGGACGAAGCGGAGCGTCAGGACGATGGCGGCCATGCCGACCGGGATGTTGATCCAGAAGATCGAACGCCAGCCGAGCGACGACACCAGCACCCCGCCCACCACCGGCCCGAGGGCCATGCTCACCCCGACCACCGCCGCCCACACCCCGATCGCCTGGGCCCGCTCGCGGGGCTCGACGAAGGTGTTGGTGATGATCGACATGGCCACCGGGTTGAGCATCGAGGCGCCGACACCCTGGAGCATGCGGAACGCCACCAGGGCGCCGAGGCTCGGGGCCAGACTGCAGAGCAGCGAGCCCGTGGCGAACACCGACAGGCCGACGATGAAGACGCGCTTGCGGCCGAACCGGTCGGCCGTCGAGCCCGAGAGCATCAGCAGGCTGGCGAGGACCAGCGTGTACGCGTCGACGGTCCACTGCAGCCCCGACACCGAGGCGTGGTAGTCCCGGCCGATCGACGGGAGGGCGACGTTGACGATGGTCACGTCCAGGCCGACGATCAGGAGGCTCATCGAGCAGATCAGCAGGATGCCCACCCGCCGGCGGCGGCTGAGCTCGTCCGGATCCCCTACCGGGCTGACGGCACCATGTACTGTTTCCAACATAATAGTTATGACTATATCACTAGTTGGCACGTCGGCGCTCACCGGGCGTCCTCGGGCCCTACCCCTCCGCCGATGATCGCAAGCAGCACCACCCGGGTCGCCTCGAGGTCGTCGGGGTCGACCCGGGCGACCAGCTCCCGGTTGAGCTCCTCGACCACCGCGACCACGGCGGCGGCGTAGCGCTCGCCCCGGGGCGTGAGGATCACGTTGGTCCGGCGGGCGTCGAGAGGGTCGGGCGCCGTGGTGGCGTAGCCCCGCTTCTCCAGCCCGTCGACGACCTTGCGGCCGGCCTGACGGGTGGTGTCGAGTACCGTACCGAGCCGCCCGACCGGGACCGGCCCCGAACGGAGCAACCGGAAGACCAGGGCGTCCGGGCGGCGGTAGTCGTCGAAGCCCCGTCGACGAAGCCCGTCCCGCATCTGCTGCACCCACGCCCGCCGCGCCAGCGCCAGGAGATCGCCCAGGCGTTCCGGGGCGTCTGCTGGCTCCATCGACGCAACGGTACCAGTTAGGCAACCTTGTTGCATATCTGGCGTCCGGGCGCGACCATGGTGCCGACCGGAGCGGACGGAGGACGACATGCAACGAGTTCCGAGAGTGGCGGGCGTGGTGGCGTTGGCAGCGACCGCCACACTGGCGGCGGCCTGCGGTGGATCGACGACGAGTGCCACCACGTCGACGACGACCGCCACGACCACCACGTCGTCCTCCACGGTCTGGCTCTGCCGGCCCGGCATGG
>Ga0181528_10002676_pt1 | contig 11013 bp, 1 predicted proteins | sample PEATcosm2014_Bin_47_FD_119742 | JGI IMG/M metagenome (GOLD analysis project Ga0181528, IMG submission 119742) | Peatland microbial communities from MTU Mesocosm Facility, Houghton, MI, USA - PEATcosm2014_Bin10_10_metaG | ecosystem: Environmental > Terrestrial > Soil > Wetlands > Peat | place... | reverse complement strand
GTAATCAGAGCAGCATTACTCTGACCGCCGATGCCGCGCTTATTTTCAATGGCGCCATTACCGATCATGGCGGCAAAGTGAATATGAATATCATTAACGCCCCTGGCGCGCTACCGAAATATGTCGCCAGTCAAGGGCTTTGGCTGGGTAGCGGCGCAAATATTGACCTGTCGGGGGTGTTTGTGGCGCAGCCCAATAATTTGGGTCAGAATCAGGGTAGCCTATTAAATGGCGGCAGCGTTAATTTAACGGCGAATTACGGTTTTGTCGCCGCCATGGACGGTTCGCAGCTTAATGTATCTGGCGCTCAGGCCGTTTTGAGCGTGCCGTTTCAAACGGCTAGTCATATTATCGCTTACTCCTCGCAGGTGCGGGGATCGAATGGCGGCGCGGTTAATGTGACCGCCGCAGAAGGTATTTATCTGGACGGGTCATTGAAAGCAGGCGGCGGAAATGCAGCCGGAACGCTTGGCGGCGGCTTATCGTTGGCGCTGACGAATGGGTTAGGTCCTAACGCGAACCAGCCGATTTTGACTGTGGTGCAGGACATTAGCAATGCCTATGTGCTGGCTGGCGGCCAATATGTTCAGGCTGATGTCTTGAAGCTGAGTAATTTCGATGCTATCGGCGCTTCGCAGCCGCATGACGCGCAAGGGGTTGACTTGAACGGCATGGCTATTGTTGGGGCAAAACAGGTCGCGGACGCCGGTTTCGCTTCACTGAGCCTGCAAGCGATCGCCAGTGCCAATACCGGCAACTCATCGTCATCAGCGTTAGGTGAAATCCTGTTTCAAGGGAATGCGGATTTTAATCAGGGCAATATTAAGCTGAATCTTGCCGACGCGCTGACCTTGGACGCGCCGGTCATAGCCTGGGCCTTAAGCAATGGCGGCTCCGCAGCCGACAGCCAAACGGCGGCCGAGGTCTATTTGTCCGCCGCGACCGTGACCATAGGCACATCCAGCGTGTATTCATTGCTACCGGCTTTGTCCGCGCCGGTAGCCGGAGCGGGCGTGTTTAATGTCACAGCGGGTGTATTGAACGCCGAAAATGTGCAGCAACCCGGCATGCTTATTCTGCAGGGCGTCGCCAGCACCAGCGGCTTTGGCGCGGTTAATCTTCAGGCCTCGCAAGACATCAGTCTATTGGGTGCATTAAACAAAAATCATGATGCAACCGATAACTATCAGGGCGAGTTCGCAACCTATGCTCAGCTTAAGCTGACCGCCGACCGGATTTATCCTACGACGCTTAGCCAGTTTACTTTAGCCAGCGCCGCCGGCACTATCGATTTTGAAGCCAACAACAGCACCGCGCCAATTCCGGTTTTGGAAGCGGGCGCGGCTTTAACCGTGACTGCCTTGGCCGGAAACATTATTCAGAACGGCAACATACTCGCGCCTTTTGGCAGTATTAACTTTCAAGCCGCCAATCAGATTAGCTTCGGCGCAAATAGCCTGACGTCGGTATCCGGGCAAAATCAGATTATTCCGTTTGGCATTACATCCGGCAATGATTGGTTATATCCGGTAAACGACAGTAGTTCCCTGGGGGGGGTTAATTTGATCGTCGGCGGTAGCCAGTCCAGTTTAGCCGTACCGGAAAAACAGATTATGCTGGTCGCGCCCAGCGTTTTGGCCAGCAAGACGGCTAAGATAGATTTATCCGGCGGCGGCGATCTGATGGCCTCCGAGTTTGTCCCGGGGGCCGGCGGCAGCAAGAATGTCTTAGCGCCGGGGAATGCGAACGGCAGTCTGCTAACCGTAGAAACAGTCGCCGCCACCGTGGCTGCGGACTCGACCACGCTTAGCCTAAAAAGCGCCGCCGGCTGGGTGGTCGGTTATGTGGTTTCCGGCTCAGGTTTGGCCCCTAATACGGTGATTACCGGTATTTCCGGCAATACTGTGAACTTAAGTCTGCCAACAACAACGCAAATTGACGCCGGCGCCATGCTTTCAGTTGGCGGCGGCACTTCATTTGCAGTGTTGCCGGGCTATAGCGGTTATGCGCCTTACGATCCTTATCTGACGCCAAGCGCGGCCACATTGGCGGCCGCGGGCGGCTTGACGCTAGGCGAGCAACTTGCTATCGGCGCCGGCAGTTCACTGGCCGCCGGCGTCTATACCTTGTTGCCTGCTCAATACGCCTTATTGCCGGGGGCCTACCTGATTACGCCGCAAGCCGTGACAGGGGGGGCGCCGCAAGGCTTTACGTCGAGCCGGCTGGACGGCGCCCCTATCGTCAGCGGTTATTACACTACGCTGGGCACTTCCAGCTTGTCGCAAACCCCGACCGAATTTATAGTGCAGTCTGGCAGCCAGGCCCTGAGCTATTCGCTGATAACTCAAACCTATGGCGATAGTTTCTTTGCGCAACAGGCCGCGACCGACAAGCTCGCAATTCCACAGCTGGCGCAGGACGCGGGGCAGTTGTCGGCTATTGTGGCGACGGCTTTGCAACTGCCCACGCTAATCACCTCCGGCGTGTTGTCGGCCAAAGTGGATATTAGCGCCAATAATTTGGCGGTAATCGGCAGCGCTCAGGATGCCGTACTGCCCAATACGGTAAGTTTGCTGGCAAGCGACCTGAATAACAATAATATCGGCAGCCTGTTTTTGGGCGGCGTCAGAACCGTAGACAGCGTTACCGGCAATACCGTGCTTAACGTGAATGCCGGCACGGTGACGGTGGCCGGCGATGTTACGCTTAATAAAGCCTCGGAATTAATTTTGGCGGCAAATAACACCCTGGAAGTTAATTCCGGGGCGGCGCTGGTAAGTTCCGGCGCGTCGGGGACCGCAAAAAATACCGTTCTGGAAACCAGTGGCGATAGCGCGCTGTTAAGGGTGGCGAATGGTCCGCAAGTTGTGCTGAACCGCAGCAACAGCCAAGGTCTGGCAGGAGATCTATTAATAGACGGCGGGGCGACGCTGCAAGCCGGCAGCGCCTCTGTCAGCGGGGCCATCCTGCTGGATGCCACCGGCAATAGCAGTAATCTAAACGGCAAGATTGCGCTGGATAGTAAAGGGGCGCTGACTATTGGCGCAAACATGCTGAATATCGGCGACACTGACAATCAAAGCAATTTAAACGGCTTGTCCATAGATAATAATCAGTTAAATAGTCTGGGTAATATAGCCTATCTGTATTTGACCGGCCGTAATTATATCGATGTTGTCGGTGATGTCACTACGCCGCAAATCGGGAACTTGGTATTGAACACGCCGCAATTAGCCGGGTTAGCGGTGCCGGGCGACGCGAATGCAGCCAAGATTAACGCTAACAGCTTGACTTTGGCTAACTATGCGAGCGGCGTCTGCGCCAGTAACGGCGTCGGCTGTTCCGGCACAGGCAGCGAGACGCTGACGTTTAATGTCGCCTCTCTGAGCCTGGATAGCACGAATAGCGCCGCGAACACCGGCAGCTTTACAGTTTCCGGTTTTAACGGTGCGATCAATGATCAATATCAGGCCGGTGTTGAGTTTGTTGTCAGTCAGGCTGTGAGCGGCGTAAGCGCAGGCGTCTATAACTTTACTGAAAACACCGTGATCACAACCCCGGTTATTAGCGCCTATTCAGCGGTTAATACCACGATTAACGCAAATGATTTGACTATTGTCGCTCCAGCGCAGGCAAGCGCCGCTAATCAGGATCTGGGCGCGGGTGCGTCCTTGAATCTGAACGCCGCCAATCTGACAGTGGCTAGCAGCCTGTTATACCAGGGGGGTAATGTTAATTTGAATGCAAGCGGCAATCTTGACTTGCTCGCCGCCGCGATTATTGACGTATCCGCCACCCAGCAGGCCGCCGGTTTGAACCCGGCGGTACAGATCGCCGGCGGAGAAATTACCCTGACTTCCCAGGGCGATATACTGGCCGCCGCAGGAGCGCAACTGTGGTTGAATTCAGCTTATCCGGGAGTGGCGGCAGGCACTTTAAAAATCAATGCTACCAAGGCCACTTATTTTAATTCAACAGCCGACAACCCCAGCGATACGGCCAATAACAGCAACCCCATACTTTGGTTGGGCGATGTGGCCCAAATCAAGGCGCAAGGCGGGCAATTGTTTGTCGATGTCAATAGTTTAGAGACTGCTTCAGGCGTTAATGCCACTTTTAACGATATAAACGGCATGGCTGCTTCCGCTGGGTTTTCAGGACAGTTTAATCTGCGGCTCCGCAATGGGGATATCATTGTCGATAACACCCAGACTGTGAATGCGCAAACCATCAACCTTGCGGCTGATAATGGAAATATCAGCGTAAGCGGCGTTCTGAACGCCAGCGGCGCGAATGGCGGCGCCATCACCTTGTCCTCCGATTCCGCGGTGGAAGTGTCAGGTTCGCTGTTAGCCAGCGCACAGGGGGCCGCGGTTGGTAACGGCGGTACGGTGACGATCAGCGCTGTCAGTCAGGTAGCCGCCGAGCTAGCGGCGGATAATAACCAAAGTTTTTCGCCGCCGGCTTTGCCGTCCGGTTTTATCAACCCAGGCATCAAGATTGACAAGGGCGCAAGCATAGATGTCAGCAGTCAAGGTAATTATGCGCAGGTGAATTGCGTTGCCTTGGGGCAGTGCGGGAGCCTGGGCCAGGTAATCTTGCAGATTGACCGTGCATTTGACGGCAATGGGCATGCGACTGTCAACAATGTCTTTTTGGCCGGGAGCATTCTGATCGCTCCGCGTGACGCTAATGTCAGCGGCACAGCCAGCCAAGGCTACGACCCATCGCAGTTGTTGCCGAAAATAGTTGCGGTTCAGGTATATGATTTAACCAGCGGCCTAGGGTTTTCGGCAGGCGCGTGGGATAGCAATAACCCGGATCAGATTACCGCTTTAGACACCGCCGCTTTCGGTAGCGACGCCACTAATTTTATGAATACCTTGACAGCCGGCAATAGCTATACGGTTGAGCCGGGTATTGAAGTCATTACCACCGACGGCGCCATGACTGTAAACCCGGGCGCTGCTTGGGACTTGTCAAGCTGGCGGTATAATTATAATCCTATCAGCGAGACGGTAAGCGCGCAAGCCGCATCGGGCGCGACAACGCTGAGCTTGCAAAGCAGCGCGGGCCTGTATGTCGGCGAAGTGCTGAATATGACGCCAGTGACTGAAACGCTGGCCCAACAGCCACCAAAGAACGCGACCACGCTCACCCTGCAAAGCACCGGCGGTTTGCAGGTAGGCGATGTCATTACGCTGGCTAAGCAGCCTAATTTGCTGAGCGTTTCCAATGCGGTTAACGCCCAAAATTTTGTTAAAAATCCTTACCAGCTCACTATGCAGAAAACCGCCGGTTGGTCTGTCGGCGATGTAGTGACCGGCGTCGGCCTGGCCGCTAATACGGTGATTACCAACATTTCAGGTTCTGTCGTGACCTTAAGCGTTGCTACACAACAGGCTATTAACGCCGGAGCGGTGCTTGCCGCAAATCCGGCGATTACCAAAATTACCGGAAATAACGTGACCTTAAGCGCGGCTTTAACCACTGCGCAAGCTGCCCAATTCAAGGTAAATGCAAATATTGTGGCAAACAATGAGTCGTTTGCCCCACAGACCTTCATTACCGGCATATCAAGCAATACTGTCACCTTAAGTAGCCCGACAACAGCGCAAATTAACGGGAATGCCGGGATTAATGCTACTCAGTTGGTGCCGGGAATGTTGATATTACGTTCTGCCGGCGATTTGACTTTCAATCAGACCTTGACTGACGGTTTTGCCTCGCAAGCCTATAATCTTAAATCGTTGGGACTTAGCACTAGTTCCACGGCTACGCAAATCATTGCCAACGAACTGCAAAATAACTATTCATGGAGCTATGACTTAGTCGCCGGCGCTGATCTTTCCAGCTCGGATCAGAACCGAACAGTCGCGACCGGCGCCACGCCAAGCCCAGGCAGTCTGTATCTGGCGGCGGGGACGCTAATCCGGACAGGAACCGGTGATATTTCCATCAATGCCGCCGGCGATATCAATATGTATGACAACTCCATGATTTATTCGGCAGGCAGACAAGACCCGGCGAATCCGTGGGGATACACTACCGCGCAAATGGTTTACGACGCCGGTAAATACAGTTATTACGCCGAATACCCGATCAATGGCGGTGATGTTTTGGTTAGCGCCGGTGGAAATATTAATGTTAACCTGGTGAATGCCGGTGATAAGCTCGGTTTTTATTCCGATTGGCTGGTCAGTCAAGGCGGAGTTGATAATACTTCCGGTACCCCAAGCACGCTACCCACTTCTTGGGGTATCAATTTTGCTAAATATGACCAAAACCTAGGCGCCTTGGGCGGCGGCAATATCGTCATTAACGCCGTTGGCAATATCAATAATCTGACGGTCGCGATACCCACCACCGCAAAAATTGATCCTCGGGATTATGCTTTTGGGAGCACGGCCCTTGCGCCGTTGTATTCAGGCGCATATGCTACGCCGATTATAAACGGCGGCGGCAATCTGACTTTATCCGCCGGCGGCAATATCGCCGGCGGGGCGTTTTATGTGGAACAAGGGGTGGCGAATATTAGCGCCGCAGGTTCATTAGACGCCGGCAGTTACTATGCCACTACCGGAAATGTGTTTTTGAATCCGATACTGGCCCTTGGCAATGCGCAAATGTTTGTGACCGCCGGGCAGGCTATCGATTTGGCGACTATCATCAATCCTTTAGCACTGGCGTCGCCCGCAACAAAAAATTCAAGCGCGCAATTTAATAATGGCTTGGGCGATGCCTTGTTTTTTAGCTATGGCGCCAAAAGTTTGGTGAACTTAACCGCATTGTCCGGTGATGTGACGCTGGATAATCAACCGGCCAGCATCGTCAGCGCAACCGACATCTCGGCCGCGGATACGCAATTAACTACCTATCCCGGGACTTTAATTGTGAATGCGCTGCAGGGTAGCATCAATTTTTCGGGCAGCTTCCAGTTGTACCCGACAGCGGTAGGCAATCTGGCATTATATGCCTATGATAATATAGATACCAACCAGGCTAACGCTAATGTGAATGTGATTTTATCGGCCGCCGATCCGGCTGCGTTGCCTTCCATGGCGAACCCCTGGTATATAACTGCCGGCAATGGTTTTACTGACTCTGAAAGTCAAGTTTTATACAATAGGGCGAGCATTACCGCCTATGCCGAGACCCCGATCCATCAGAACGATCAACAGCCGGTGCTGATCAGTACTTCAATAGGCAATATTGAGAGTCAGAACAGTTTGTTGTTTGCATTGTCCAAACAGGCGCTGGTCAATTCGGGTCAAGACATTATCAACACCGGGTTTATGATACAGCAGGACGCCCTGACTTCCAGTTCGCTCATCAATGCTGGGCGGGATATTCTGTTTAATACGAATAGAGATCCGGATACCGCCGCATTGGTGAATCCAACCGGCGTGACCAATGCAAATAACAATCAAATCATTCTGGCGAGCGGTCCCGGACAATTGACTGTTGTCAGCGGCCGTAATACCAATTTTGGTTCGTCGGGCGGCATCGTCTCAGTCGGCAACACCGGCGTGAATCCCTTTTTACCTAGCGGTGGCGCCAATGTGACGGTATTGGCTGGCTTGGGAGGCGGCTTAATCAATGTGGCGGGTTTTGTGCAGACCTTTTCCAGTCTGTTGTCGGATAGCGTGACCCAAGCTTATAACAGCGAACTGGATAGTTACAATGGCCAATTGACAACTATAATGCGGGATTATTCGGGTAAGCAGAATATGACCACGGCCGAAGCGCAGGCTTATTTCGCACAGTTGGCCGCTAATCCACAGCCTTCCGCACAGTTCTCCAGCACCGATAAACAGTGGCTGACTACCATAGAAGCGCAATTACTGCAGTTTATCCAACCCGTTTATGCCGCGCAAATGCAACAGTACGCGGAGCAGCGGGCCGCCGCGAGTTTAACAGTCGATAAAGACCGGTTGGAACTGGCTATGCTGGCAACAACTGAAACCCTCTATCCAGGCACTACTTTACTGGCGGGGAATACTAACTATCATTACGACCCGGCGCTGGGTTGGTTAGCTAACGCCGGGACTGACATCGGCAGCATAATAAAAGGTATTGACGTTAATCTGCTTACGGAGATTCAGGCGGCGAATAACGGCAATAATATTCTTAGTCTAGGCGGCGGCACAGCCCTTAATATCAGCGCCGCCGAACAAACCATAACTAATTCGCCCAATTCGGCCTACGGTAAAGCCTTGATTGGCAGTGTTTTTGCCGCGCGGCCGGATATCCAGGCCGTCGTTAGGCCCGATAAGGGTGATCTGGCCCTGTATTTCAGCACCATACAGACTTATGACGGCGGCAATATCAATTTACAAACGCCTAACGGCGGCATAAACGCCGGTCTGTCGGCGACTACGCTCGGCCAGAAATCGGCGGATCAATTAGGCGTCATTGTCCGTGGTCAAGGCAATATTAACGCCTTTTTACGGGATGACTTTCAGGTTAATTTAACCCGAGTCATGACTTTAGGCGGCGGCAGCGTGGTTGCCGGTTCCAGCGAAGGCAGCATAGACGCCGGTAAAGGCGTGGCGCTGAACGGCGCGGTGACGCAACAGGTGACGTATGATATTTATGGTAATCCGGTGCTGACTTTATTGCCTGCCGTCACGACCAGCGGTATTCGTTCCGCTAGTCCGGCCGGTAGCCAGATTTTGCCCGGCGCCATCGTGTTATTTGCGCCGCGCGGCGCGATAGACGCCGGCGAGGCGGGTATTGCGGGCGGCAATCTTTTTCTTGATGCTTCGTCCTTTAAAAATGTCGCAAATATCAGTTCAACCGGTGTCTCGATTGGCGCGCCAACCTCCGCGCCGCCGGCGGGCATATCGGCTTCGCTCAGCGGCGCTAGCGGTTTGACGGCCAGCGTGAATAAACAGTTTGAAAATGCTACCGATGAAGTGGGCAAGGATTCTGCCAATGACCGTTTTAAGGCTTCGACCGTCTTAGGCGTTTTGAGTGTTGACTTGCTGGGTTTTGGAGAATAAAGAAGAGCGCTAAAATTTGTGGTAATCGGCTGCCTATTTCTAATTTTAATAGGTATTTATACTGTGTATTTGGGTGTCTGTAATAAACGTGTAAAAATAAAATTTTACAATGTAGTGATATATTTTGAATTGAGAGTAAAAATGATACGGATTGTTTGGCTTTTGGCGGCATTGCTGATGATGCCAACCCTGGCGCAAGCCTGGTGGAATAACGATTGGGGCTACCGCAAAAAAATCAGCATAGACGCCCAAAAGCTGCAACAAGAAGGCGTAAAAATTCCCGGTGAAGCCTTGGCTCTTGTGCGTTTGCACACCGGCAATTTCAGTTTCTTCGCGGATCTGGGCGAAAACGGCAAGGATTTGCGTTTTATGGCCGATGATGACAAGACTCCGCTAAAGTTTTATATCGAAAAAATAGATCCGGTTAATGAAATGGCTTTGATTTGGGTCAAATTGCCTAAGGATCTGGCTAACGCCAAAGAGCCGGCGTTCTGGATGTATTACGGCAATCAAAAAGCGGTAACCGCCTCGGAACCCGCCGTTATCTATGGCGTAGAGCAAATGTTGGCTTATCATTTCGAAGCAGGTCCGGTTAAAGACAGCACTGCTTATGCCAATCAACCTGCTGTTGCCACCAGCACCGAGCTGGAAGGCGGAGCGATAGGCGCCGCGGCGGCGTTCGACGGCCATCAGCAAGTGCGCATCGCCGCCACGCCGACGCTGCAAATGCAGACGGTGACCGGTTGGACGGTTTCTGCTTGGGTGAAAATCGATCAAGCTCAGAACGACGGCATGGTATTCCATCGTGACAAGTTAAGTTTGTTTATTAGAGGCCAGGCGCCGGTTCTGGAATTGGGCGGCAAAGATAAAGAATTGGTCAGTCCGATCGGGTTGAATCTTGCCGCTTGGCATCACTTGGCCGTCAGCGCCGGTAGCAGCGGTTTTACGCTGTATGTGGATGGCAAACCGGCCGGAATTCTACCCGGTGGGGATATCTCGGTCCTGGATGGCGACATCAGCATAGGTACTTCGCTATTTGCCGCGCGCGGTTTTACCGGCGCGATAGATGAGTTGGGCCTTACTAAAGGCGCCTTGGACGCGAATGCCTTACAGTTTGCCGCCATGATGCAGGGTCAAGCATCGGCGCTGTTGAATTACGGCGAAGACGCCACGCCGGATAGCGAAGAGGGCGGTGAATCCTATGTGATGGCGACGCTGAATAACGTTACTATCGACGGTTGGGTGATTATTGGCATTCTGGCGGTGATGTTTGTGATTAGTACGCTGGTGATGATTGTTAAAGGCATAGTCCTGGGCAAAGTCGCCAGTGAAAACAAGAAATTTGCAGCGGCGTTTAGTCAATTGGGCGCCAATGATATTGCGAAATTGGATCACGAGGACGAGGCCGGCGCGGAAGATTATGATGAGTCGCCGCTGCTGTTTTCGTTGACCGGCAATCATGCGGATTTCTCCGGCTCAACTATCTACCGAATCTACCACGTCGGCGTACAGGAAATAAATAAGCGTCTGGCAAAGAGCGCTGGCGCAACGGCGGCGGAACGGATTTTATCCGCCCCAGCCTTGAACGCGGTTAAGGCCTCCATGGATGGCGTGATGGTGCGGGAATTGCAAAAACTGAATTCGCAAATGGTGTTGCTGACTATCGCCATCTCCGGCGGACCGTTTTTGGGTTTGCTCGGCACCGTGGTCGGGGTCATGATCACTTTCGCGGCGATTGCGGTCAGCGGCGAAGTGAATGTCAACGCGATCGCGCCGGGTATCGCGGCGGCCTTGACCGCCACGGTGTGCGGTCTGGCGGTGGCGATTCCGGCGCTATTCGGTTACAACTATCTCGGCAGTAAAATCAAAGTGATCACCGCGGACATGCATGTGTTTGTCGATGAGTTCGTCGCCAGGATCGCCGAGGAGCATTGTTAATATGGATCTAGCAGTTACAAAATTTAAAGTGAGTGTGAGTATGCAGTCATGAAAGTCCAGGAAGAAAATG
>Ga0181528_10002675_pt1 | contig 11015 bp, 7 predicted proteins | sample PEATcosm2014_Bin_47_FD_119742 | JGI IMG/M metagenome (GOLD analysis project Ga0181528, IMG submission 119742) | Peatland microbial communities from MTU Mesocosm Facility, Houghton, MI, USA - PEATcosm2014_Bin10_10_metaG | ecosystem: Environmental > Terrestrial > Soil > Wetlands > Peat | place... | reverse complement strand
GAAATCGCGGAACTTCTGGTTGCTGAGGGCCTTGATGGGCGCGGTGTAGATGATGCGGCGGTCGGCGCGCAGGTAGGTCTCGATGGCGTACTCGGCAATAACGGTCTTGCCGGCGCCGGTGGGGGCGGAGACGATGACGGTGTCATGCCGCTCGATGGCCTCGATGGCGGCCACCTGGAATGCGTCGAGCTCGATGCCGCGGTATCGCACGAAGGACCACCCCTCCGGAGGGGGATCTTACGCCGGTGGGGCGGTTGTGGCAATGGGCGGGCGATCTTGACGTTGCACACGCCCGTGTTTACACTGAAGTCGATGAGCCGCCGGCCGCCAGGTCCGCGGCGGAAGAGCCAAAGATGAACGACGCTGCCGTTCCCTTCTATGCCGTGACGTTCGAGGCCGATGAGACCGGCTACATCATGGCGCGCTTCGCCGATTGGCCCAACATCATCACGGGCGGGGACACGTTGGCGGAGGCCGTCCAGAGCGCGGCGGAGGCGCTGGAGGCCACCATCGCCTATTATCACGAGGAAGGCCTGGCTCTGCCGGAGCCGCTGGGCGAGCATTCCGGCCAACTGAACATCCGCGTGCCGAGATCGCTGCATCGTGAACTGAAGCGGCGCGCGTCGGAGGAGGGGGTGAGTCTCAACGCGCTGGTGAGCCACCTTCTGACAGTTGCAGCGCGCGGTTCGATCTCCTAAGAGGCGCGATTCCGGAGTGCCGCCGGTCGACGAATACGCCGCCCGCTAAGCCAGGAGAATGGGGAAGTCGCCCCGCAGAGGCCAGAATCATGACAACGGACAGTGAAGCTCTTGCCCAGACGCTGCGCAACGTCCAAACGGGTTTGGAACACTACGCCCGTGCGTTCTGGGCAACGCTCGACCCCCAGCTGGAGGCGGATGTACTTGTGGTCGCAATCGATGGGAGTGAAAAGGGCAATCCTGTCGTGGCGATAATACCGGGCGACCGCGGCTACGATATAAGCCTTTTCGCGTCCATTCCAGCAGAGGTCCGGTCAGCTGCCGAAGAACTTAATGAACATGATACTCTACACGACTTGCAAGCAGTCCTCGTGTTACTTAATTACGCGCTTCTGCTGACACGATCCTGGCCGATAGGTGTTATGAGGGCCTTGAAGAATGAGAACTTGCTGGCCGATAAGGTATTCTTTGCGTCTAAGCGCATCACCATTGGCGGAATAGACTACTTTATACTATTAACTCTCCCGGAGGGCGTCGTAAGGCGATATCCCACAATGGGCCTTCCCGGCCGCCACCGGCCGCCTGACGGTCCGTCGTCCTTGATCGAGGCTATAGCGAGAAGCCTGGTTAGGATGGGATCTGATCACCTGCGTGATAGTATCCATGACGGGCATATTTCCTTCTGGCGACCGGACCGGGACTCTATCCTAAAGACTTCTTCTGGGATGTTTATGATCATGAAGAACTCCCCCGACGCCCGTCAAGGTTGGATGGGCAGTCCCTTGAGAGACATCGACCGGATTGCCTCGTTGAACTACGAGGCGATGGCGGGGCGCGGCAGAATGTTGATCCTGCCTGACGGGCATCCTGGCCTTGAGTACCTGATTCGCTTCCAACGCGGAATACCATTATCAAACGGTCGCGCTGCCAGGAAGGCCCTTCAGTTGGCAGCCGAACCCTTTGCAGTGGTTACCCGTTGGGCCCAACCGTTCGGCTTCGAACTTTGCGGCGTCGCTCGCTTCAGGCCGGTTGAAGCGGCTGCCGCGGAAGAGTATTCCGAGATACTCTTCAAAGGCCCGCACACTTGGGAACTCCACATCGGCGGCCAATGCCACATGATCATGTCTTACGGCACGGTCTTCCTGCCGCGACCTGCGATCGATGAAGAGCGGTTCAAAGAAGTCCTCATGGCCAAGATCGCGGGCGGAAGCGAAGAGGCCGCTACCGTCATCTGGCGTTTGGCTATAGACGCACTGGCAACTGCTACACACGGAACAATGATTGTGATAGCTAACGATGCCGAGTCTGAAGCCACGCGACTCAGCAAGCAGTGCATTCAGATTGAGCCGCGGCAACTCGATACAGACTTGCTCCGTGCGGCTGCTGGCATCGACGGCGCTATTCTTGTGGACAGCGATGCTACGTGCTATGCTATCGGCGTGATATTGGACGGCATTGCGTCCGGAGCGGGCGATCCCGGTCGCGGCGCGCGTTACAACTCCGCTGTTCGTTACATCACGACCTCGGCACAACCCCGCATGGCTATTGTTATTTCCGAAGACGGCACAATTGACACTTTCCCGGACACGGCGTTGAGGTGGCGCTATGAGCCTTGCGATCCGATGATCCACTTGTGAGGTGCCGGCCGGCAGTGGATCTCAAGAAGGAGGCGCTGGCCACGCCTCGCCCAACCCACGCCCATCCGCGGAGCCCCGCCCATGCCCGACCTCACCCGCCGCGACTTCATCTCCCTGGCAGCCCTCGCCGCCGGCAGCCGTCACCGCTGGTCGCCGCGCGCTCCGAGCGGTCGGGACACACGGGTTGCTCGCTAATCGTGGCGGCCCCGTTCCGCCGGTTTCCCGCCGCGCGCCTGTCACAGCGCGGCGATGAATTCGTCCGGCGAAACGTCGGCCTGTCGCAAGACGCCAGCCAGGGTGCCGATCTTGAGTTCACGATGCAGCGGGACGACACAGCCGTGGCTGCCACGGCGCATGATGACGTGGCTGCCGGATACGTGCGGCAGCTCAGGCATGGACGGGCACGGTGAAGACGGTGACCAGCGGATGGCCCGGCGCGGGCAGGGGGAATTCCGAGAGGTAGAGCGCCGTCGCCTCCTGCAAGTTGGCGATGGCCTCTTCCACCGTTTCGCCCTGCGTCGTCGTGCCGGTTTCCGGGTTCAGCGCCACGTAGCCGCCTTCGGTCGCCGGCGTGAGGACCGCCGTCAGTTCCATGTCGTGCTTCCCGCGGGGAGGTGAGCGCCGCCACCGCGGCACCTCGCGCCGTTGCTGGCATTGTACAACAACCGCGACCGGAAGGTGCGTCGCCGCCGCCGCCGAAGCTCCACCACCGCGGAGCCCCGCCCCATGCCCGACCTGACCCGCCGCGACTTCATCTCCCTGGCCGCGCTCGCCGCCGGCACCCTCACCGCCGGCCGCCGCACCTCTGCCGCCGACGCGCTGGTGCCCGCCGACAAGAAGCTGACGCCCGAATGGCTGGCCTCGGTCACGGCGCGCGGCACGCGGACTGCTTGGCGCGGCGCCGAGCTCGATTATGTCGGCCTGCCCGTGGGCGGACTCGGCGCCGGGCAGCTCTACCTGGGCGGTGACGGCCGGCTGTGGCATTGGGACATCTTCAATCACACCGAGGGCACCGGCGACGGGCATTATGCCAACCCGCCCAAGCCCGCCTCGCCCCTCGACCAGGGCTTCGCGCTGGAGGTCGTCGCCGGCGGGCGCGCCCAGACACGGCGGCTGGACCGCGACGGCTTCGCCGATATCAGCTTCACGCCGAATTACCCGCTGCCCACCGTCGATTATCGCGATCCGGATTGCCCCGTGACCGTCAGCCTGGAGGCCGGGGCGCCCTTCCTGCCCCTCGACGTGGCCGACAGCGAGCTGCCCGCCACGCTGCTGGCCTTCACCCTCCGCAACACCGGCGACGCGCCGGCCGAGGTGGAGCTGGCCGGTTGGCTGCAGAACGCCGTCTGCCTCCACAGCGCCGCCGACTGGGAGGTGCGGCGCGCCAACCGCATCGTGCGCGACGGGGCGCTGCTCTTCCTGGAGTGCTTCCCCGCGCCGCCCAAGCCTGTGGTGGGCGCGACGCGGCCGTTGATGGTCTTCGAGGATTTCGAGGGCGAGACGTACGGGGCGTGGACCACCACCGGCACGGCCTTCGGCACGGCGCCGTCGCGCAAGGCGGGGCATGATCAGCGGCTGACCGGCTATGTGGGCAAGGGGCTGGCCAACAGCTACCCGGAGTCGGACGAGCCGCAAGGCACGCTGACCTCGCCCGAGTTCACCATCGGCCGGCGCTTCGTCAGCTTCCTCATCGGCGGCGGCAACCACCCCGGGCAGGAGTGCATCAACCTGCTGGTGGACGGCAAGGTGGTGCGCACGGCCACCGGCAAGAACACCGATGCCATGGAATGGGCGTCGTGGAACGTGGGCGAGCTGGAAGGCCGCCGGGCGCGGATCGAGATCGTGGATCACTTCAGCGGCGGCTGGGGGCACATCGATATCGACGAGATCGAGTTCGCCGACCAGCCGCGGCGCGGCAACGGCAAGTTGGAAGAAGAGGCCGATTGGGGCACCATGGGCCTGGCGCTGCTGGAGGCGCGGCCCGACGATCATGCCCACGCCGCCCTGCCCGCGCCGGGCGTGCCGGCGGGCCTGTTCCCGTCGCAGGCCGGCGCCGAGGACGGGCCGGTCGAGGCGAGCGCCGAGCATGTCCTGCGCGGGGCACTCAGCCGACGGCTGACGCTGGCGCCCGGCGCCTCGGCCACCGTCACCTTCGCCGTGGTGTGGCACTTCGGCAACCTCAGCGCCGACGGCGTGTACGGCAAGGTGGGCCGGCATTACGCGACGCGTTTCGCCGACGCGCGCGCCGTGGCCGGCTACTTGTCGGAGCACGGCGCGGAGCTGCTGGCGCGCACGCGGCTGTTCCGCGACACGTGGTACGACTCCACGCTGCCCTACTGGCTGCTGGATCGCAGCCTTTACAACGCCTCCACGCTGGCCAGCGGCACGGCGCAGCGCTGGGCCAACGGGCGCCTGTGGGGCTGGGAGGGTGTGGGCTGCTGCGTCGGCACCTGCACCCACGTGTGGCACTATGCGCAGGCCGCGGCACGCCTGTTCCCCGAGCTGGAACGCGGCATGCGCGAGCTACAGGACTTCGGCCCGGGCTTCGACCCCGCCAGCGGACAGGTTGGCAATCGCGGCGAATGGGATCGCCGGGCCGCCGTGGACGGCCACTCCGGCACCATTCTGCGCGTGCTGCGCGAGCACCAGATGTCGGCCGACGACGCCTTCCTGCGGCGCCTGTGGCCGAAGGTCAAGCTGGCCCTGGACTGGCTCATGGGCCAGGACGGCAAGGGCAGCGGCGTGATCGAGGGCGCCCAGCCCAACACCCTGGACGCCGACTGGTTCGGGCCCGTGCCGTGGCTCAGCTCCCTCTATCTGGCGGCTCTGCGCGCCGGCGAGGCGATGGCCTTGGAGGTGGGCGACGCCGATCAGGCCGCCAAATGCCGCGCCATCCTGGCGGCCGGCGGCCGGCATCTCGAGGAGCGGCTGTTCAACGGTGAGTACTTCATCCAGATCCTCGATCCCGCCCACGCCAAGAACGTCGGCAGCGGCCTGGGGTGCGAGATCGACCAGGTCTTCGGCCAGCACTGGTGCCGCATGGTGGGCGTGGCGCCGGTGCTCGACGAGGCCAAGGTGAAAAGCGCCCTGCGGTCCATCTACACCTACAACTTCGCCCCCGACGTGGGTCCCTATCGCGCCGCGAACAAGCCCGGCCGCTGGTACGCCATGCCGGGCGAGGCGGGACTGCTCATGTGCACCTTCCCCAAGGGCGGCGAGGCCGAGGCCTGCGGCCATCCGCCGGTGTGGTCGGCCATGTACTTCAACGAGTGCATGAACGGCTTCGAGCACCAGGCGGCGGCGCACATGATCTGGGAAGGCATGGTCACCGAGGGGCTGACGGTGGCGCGCGCCTTGCACGAACGCTACGCCCCGGCCAAACGCAACCCCTTCAACGAGGTGGAATGCGGCGACCATTACGCGCGCTCCATGGCCAGCTACGACCTGTTCCTGGCCGCCGCCGGGTTCGAGTGCCACGGGCCGAAGGGGCACATCGGCTTCAGCCCGCGGCTGACGCCGGAGCAGTTCCGTTGCGCCTTCACCGCCGCCGAAGGCTGGGGCAGCTTCGCCCAGACGCGAGGCGATGGGCGGCAGACCATGACGCTGAGCGTGAAGTGGGGCCGGCTGCGGCTCAAGACCTTCGCCTGCTCGGTGGCCGGCGCCGTCGCCACAGTGAGCGCCAAGGTGGACGGCCAGCCGGTACCTGCCGAGGTGCGTGTCGCGGACGGGCGGGCTGTAACGACGTTCGGCCGCGAGGTGGTCCTCGCGACCGAACAGACCCTGTCCGTCGAGCTGGCTTGAGGGCCGGCTACAACGAGCAGTCCACTTCCGCCCCGACCGAAGCGTCGGCGTAGAACACGGGGTCGGTACGCTGCGTGTCGAGACAGAGGCCGAAGTCGACGTCCGCCACGGCGTGCGGCGCCCAGCAGCCCCAGTTCTCGACCACGCTGACCTGGGCCGTGTCCACCGGCGTCACGGCCACCTCCGGGTAGGGAGCGTAGACCGGTACCGGAGCGTAGACCACGGGCGGCGCATAGGGCACGCAGGTCACGCTCTGGCAGTCCACCACCGCCGCCGGCGCGTCCACGCCCACGTCCACGCCGGCGGAGACATCGCCCGTGGCCAGGTCGACGCCCACGCCGGCCGACACCATCGGGTCGCACGACACCGCGAAGAGCGGCTCGCCGTTGTGCCACACGTAGAAGCAGCCGGCCGCCGGCGCCACGCACAAGCGCGGCGTCGCCACGGCCACCACGTCCGGCCACACCGGCGCCCAGTAGGTGGCCACGTCGGCCACAATGGCCGGCGGTCCGACGTACACGTCAGCGTCCACGTCAAGGCCGAAGTCGAGATTGGCGTACAGCCACGGCCGGCGGTGGCGCAGCGCCCAACGATGGACGTACCATGGATCCAGGTCCTCCGCCACGAACACCGGCGGGCCGTAGAACGCCGGTCCGACGGCCACGGCCGCGTCGAAGCCCATCACCGGCGTGGGCGCATAGACCGCCGCGCCGAAGCCGAACTCGGCCCGCGCGGCGACCAGCGCCAGCGGCGAGGCCACCACCACCGCCGGCGGGCCGATGTACTCCACCGCCGGATCGATGAACACCGCCGGCGGGTCGACGAACAGCCGCGGTCCGTGCCAGGCGCGGTCCGCGGCCCAGCGCCGGTCGGCGGCGAGGGTCAGCGCCGCGCCGCGCCGATACGGCCAGCCGCCGGCCCAGCCGCGCGCCTGGCGGGGGTCGCCCGGAGTGAGCTGCCAAGCACGCGAGCCGGCCGCGCTGCCAGCCACGGCCCGCGTCAGCGGCGCCGGCTGCGCCACCGCGGAACGGGCACTCAGCGGCCCGGACCTCAGGAGGGCGTCACGCCTCTCCGCGCCTCCCGCTTCGGGTACCGCGGCGCGCGGCGCGCGCGCCGTCACCTCCTCAACGCCGCCCGTGCGCTCGAACGGCCGCGGCGCCTCGCGGCGCGGCGCCGCCTCCACGCGCGGTGCGGGCCGCGACGGCTCCCGCTCCACGCGCGGCGCAGGCCGGGACGGTGCTCGCTGTGCGTGTGGCGCAGGCCGGGACGGCGCCCGCTGCACGTGTGGCGTGGGCCGGGACGGCGCCCGCTGTGCGTGTGGCGCCGGTGCACGGGACGGCGCCGCATGGGTCGCGCCACCGCCGTGCCGCTCACGGTCCGTCGCCGCAGCGCTGCGCATCGGCACGGCCATGGCCAGAATCAGAAAAACCAGCATCCCCAGTGCCACCCGCGAGCTTCTGTAGTCGCGTAGCACCATCGTTCTCCTCGCGCCGACCCCGACGAGCCCTCCCCGCTCGTCGCCGGGTCGCTCGCTGTCTACCTATTCTTGGGGATACCCGGAATCCGCCGGCGGTTAGCGCCGGCAGTTGAACATACCGCGACGATGTGTTGCGCGCCCGTTGGTCATGAAGACGCCCTTCCCACCGGCGCGGCCGGCGGAAAGGGCGTGGGGTACGACCGAATGGACTCGGCTCGGTTACGGCGCCGGAGTCGTCGCGGGCTCGTGGAACGTGAAGTACATCGGCGAGGTGCCGCCGGTGCTGTCCTGGCCGTAGTAGAGATTCTGCACGGCAGCCTTGTCGACGCGAATGTCGAAACGGATGCCGGGGCGCTTGGCATCGGTGCTGGCGTCCTTGGTGAGGGTGAACTTGATGCCGTCGACGGCGTTCTGCGTGTCGAAGCGGAAATCCAGCTCGGTGGGCTTGACCTGCTTGATGCGCTCGTCCCGCGCGTCATTGATGCGGCTCGGGTTGGTGATGCTGGCGCCGGTGACCGTGATGCGGCCGCCCCAGATCTGGCCCTTGGCGACGTCATCGCTGACCTTGACGTAAACCGTGTCGCCGTCGTGCCAGACATACGCCGCCACCGTCGTCCCGGCAGCAATGGTGGGCCTGCCCACCGCCGCGTGCCACGGCACGTAATCCGCCGCGTAGACCGCCATGGCCGCCATTGCCGTCACGCCTAGCATGGTAAGGAAGATCCTGCGCATTCGCTTGCTCCTCTTCCGGTCCGCGGCGTCTCCGCTACGTCCTCAAGCGCCATGATAGCGAGAATCAAAATGCGTTCACTACATGATAGTACTGTTTTGTGGCCGTAAATCCACCTCATCCTCCCATCGGCTCGGTTTCCGTGGCGCGTGAGGTGAGCAAGAACGAAACGCCCTTCCCACCGGCGCCACCGGCGGAAAGGGCGTGGTGAGCGACACGACGCGCCGCTTACGGATTGGCCGGAGCCGGCGCCGGCTTGGGCTCGGCGAAGTTGAAGTAGATCGGCGATTGGCCGTCGGTGGCGTCCTTGCCGTAATACAGGTTCTGCACGGGCTCCTTGGCCACACGGATGCGGAAGCCGATGCCCGGGTGCTTGACGGTGGTGTTGGGGTCCTTGACGATGGTGAACTTCACGCCGTCCACGCCCATGTGCGTGTCGAAACGGAACTCCAACACGTTGGGTTTGGGCTGCTTGATGCGGTCGTCCTTCTCGTCGTTGATGCGCGTCGCGTTGGTGATGGTGCCGCCGTTGACCTCGATGCGGCCGCCCCAGATCTGGCCCTTGACGATGTCATCGGTGACCTTGATGTAGGCCACGTCGCCCTCGTGCCAGACATACGCCGCCGCAGTCTTGCCGGTGTCGATGGTCGGCTTGCCCTCCGCCGCGTGCCACGGCGCGACATGCGGGTGGCCGGTGGTGGTGGGCGGCGGCGTGGGTGCCGGCGTGGTGTCGGCCAGCGCGACACAGGTGCTCAGCGCCAGGGCCGCCACACCCATCGCGGTCACGAAGTACTTGCGCATGCTCTCTCTCCTTCGGTTGGCTCGGCCGGGACTTGCTCGTCTCGCCCTCGGCCGCTCGCCGGTGGGCGCTCGCCGGTGGGCGCTCGCCCTCGGGCGCAAGGACGCGCCGCGCCGGAGGGGGTTCACCGCGCCGTACTTATCGTTTTCTTGCCGATACGTCGCATCGCGCGTACCACGCATCGCGAGCTTAAGATCGGGGCGTCCATGCCGAATGCAGCACCCGCACGTCGGCGCTGACGAGGTGCGCCGAGCCGCCCGTCGCGCTCAGCGCCAGGCCGCGCTCGGCGGGCGCCGGGATGGCGCCGAGCGGCATGTAGAGTCGACCCTCGCCGCCGAAGATCTCGAGCGAGGCGCGGTCCGCCAGCACACGCAGCCGCAACACACCGTCCACGCTCGCCAGCGGACTCGCCAGGCCGCGGCATTGCAGCGTGGCCTTGGCCACGTCGTAGACCATGGGCACGCCGCGCACGGTGACGGTGATCTGCTTGGCCGCGCCGATCTTGACGGCCAGATCCACGTCCAGCAGCTCGCCGCCCAGCCCGTCGAGCGGATTGGCGCCGCCCTCGGTGACGTCCTGGTCGGCCACGTGGCGGGACTGGTCGTAGAGTTTGGCGATCTCGCGCACCGGCTGCGCGAAGAGGCGCGGACCGTCGGCGGTGGTGCGCAGCGTCAGCTCCACGGGGAAGTCCATCATCTGGTTGAAGGGCATGCCGGGCAGGCTGACGGTGCCCCAGCCGATCTGGATGCGCCGGCCGTCGGCGGCGGGGATGTCGTTGAAGGTTTGCGAGGCGTAGAAGCAGTTGCCGAAGTTGTAGCGGTGCGGGCCGGACTCGGTGGTGAAGCGTTGGCCGTCGAAGCGGCCCACGGCGTAATCGCCGTTGCCGCTGTAGACGATCCAGCGCGTGTTGCCGCGGTCGCCGTCCAAGGGGATCTCGAACAGCTCGGGGCATTCGAAGTAGCCCTCGATGCGGCTCTGGAAGGTGAAGGTCTTGAGATCGGGCGAGCTGTAGAAGGCCACGCCGCGCGTCCCATGCTGCTCATCGTACACCGCCATGACCCAATGCTTGCCCGGCGCGTACCACACCAGCTTGGGGTCGCGGCCCTGGTTCTTGACCACCGGGTCGCCCTCGTAATCGGTGAAGGTGCGCCCGCGGTCGCGGCTGTAGGCGATGCACTGGCCACGGCCGGTGCTGGTGTAGGCGGCCACGATGACCTCCTCGTCACCTTGGCGGAAGCCGCTGAGGTTGTCGGGGTCGGTGATGGCGCTGCCGCTGAACACGTCATCGCCCCAGGCGTGGGGATAGATGGCCTCGCCCACCTCGCTCCAATGCACCAGATCCGGGCTGACGGCGTGGCCCCAGTGCATGTTGCCCCAACTGACGCCGTACGGGTTGTGCTGGAAGAAGAGGTGGTACTCGCCGCGGCTGAACACCAGGCCGTTGGGATCGTTGTTCCAGCCGCGCCGCGCCGTGAAATGGAACTGCGGCCGCAGGGATTCGGTATAGAGCGGCACGTCGGCTTTGATGGTGTCGCCCTGCTCGACGTTGGCCAGGGCCTTGCTGTCGTCGGGCAGCCGGTCCACCGAGAGGGTCAGGGTCTTGCCGGCGTAGGGCTGGATGTCGAGATAGGCCCACCAATCGGGCTTGTCTTCGGCCAGCTCGATGGTGAACTGCCGCACCGTGCGGCCGTCGGCGACGACCTTCAGGACGCGCTTGGGGGCGCCGTTGCGCACCGGCAGGTTGAGCCAGTGCGCCGTGGCCACCATGTCGCGGCTCTGGTCGCGCAGCACCGGCAGCGGGTGGTCGGCGGCGCGAATGTCGTCGACGTTGAGGTGGCCCCAGCCGCCGGTAGCCTGGTCGATGATCTCGATG
>Ga0181528_10002674_pt1 | contig 11016 bp, 10 predicted proteins | sample PEATcosm2014_Bin_47_FD_119742 | JGI IMG/M metagenome (GOLD analysis project Ga0181528, IMG submission 119742) | Peatland microbial communities from MTU Mesocosm Facility, Houghton, MI, USA - PEATcosm2014_Bin10_10_metaG | ecosystem: Environmental > Terrestrial > Soil > Wetlands > Peat | place... | reverse complement strand
TTGCGGACGCCGTCAAGCGGGCAGGCGTGCGCGGAACGGTTCCTCCGGAACGTTGAGAAATCTGGGATAGAGCAGTTTTGCATAAGGCGTATCCGACGGGGGGAGCAAGAGCAAGAACAACTACGGAGGCAACAACATTGCAGGAGTGGAGGGCATTGCTACCCACCTTAGCCGCGCAAGAGCAGCGCGTCGAAGGTGGGGCACCCGAGATTTTTGTTCGGCTACCCTCGAGAACCCGAGAGTCGATTTCCCGGATCGCTTGTGCCTAGGCCGCCATCCAGTCCAGCGCCCGCGCAATGTATGCCTTCATATCGCGCCGATGCACAATCGCGTCGAGGAATCCCTTTCCTACCAGAAACTCGCTGCGCTGAAAACCTTCCGGCAGCTTCTGCCTGATCGTCTGCTCGATCACTCTCGGCCCGGCAAAGCCAATCAGTGCTCCCGGCTCGGCGATATTCAAATCTCCCAGCATCGCAAAGCTCGCGGTCACGCCGCCCGTCGTCGGATCGGTCAGCACGGAGATATACGGAATCTTCGCCTCATCCAGCCGTCCCAGCGCCGACGCAACCTTGGCCATCGTCATCAAGGAGATGGTGCCTTCCATCATTCGCGCTCCGCCGGTTGCGGAAATCACCACCAGCGGCACCCGTCCGGCGAGAGCCTTCTCCACCGCGCGCGTAATTGTTTCGCCCACCACGGCGCCCATGCTGCCGCCGATAAACCCGTACTCCATCGCCGAGACAATCACCTCGCGCCCATTGATCTTGCCTCGCGCGTTCACAATGGCGTCCTTGCGCCCGGTCAATCTCTGCGCCACCTTCACCCGCCCCGAGTACGACTTCAGATCGCTGAACCCGAGCGGATCGGTCGTCACCAGGTTGCCATCCTCTTCCGCGTACTTGCCATCGTCGAAGAGGTATCCCAGCCGCGTTCGCGTATCAATGCGGAAATGCCTCTGGCACTTCGGGCAAACGTGAAAGTTGTCCTCCAGATCTTTCTTCCAGATGATCTGCCGACACCCTTCGCACTTTACCCAGAGTCCTTCGGTGCGCATCTTGCGCTCGCCGCTCGTATCCAGTTCCTGCGATTCCCGCTTAAACCAGCTCATGTGCTCTCTTTCAAAATCGAATAGTCTAGCTTGTCCCTGACGCGCCCGTTGCAACCTACATCAGCTAAGAGTTCGAATAAAAATTGGGGCCACAACCAGAAAAGCCAGCATACCGGAGCGAAGACGAAACGTGCGTTTTGTCGGTGGGCCGGATCTCAGCGTAGCGGGTAGGCATGACAGCGACAGGAGGGAAACTGCGGCGTAGACGGCAATATAAACAAGATGAATAGGCTGAGAGCTGCCATGCCTCCAAATATGCACAGCTGTACCCAAAATGCCTATATGGCAGTAACAGCCGCATACCGACAATACATACCCCCGAGCTTCCGGTTCGTCTTGCGTTCGGCCGATTTCATCGAACATAACTCTTCGCCTCTAACGATGAATGAACTCCGCAGCCATTAGTACTCGATCCCCCGCTGTGCCTGTATCCCCTTCTGATACGCATGTTTCACTTCGCGCATTTCGGTCACAGTGTCGGCCAATTCCACCAGCGACGGATGCGCATTGCGTCCCGTCAAGATGACATGCACCATCTCCGGCTTGCGCCGCAATACTTCGGCAACTTTTTCCGGGTCCAGCATCTTGTAGCTGATTGCGTAGTTGATCTCGTCCAGAATCACCATGTCCCACAGTCCGGAGAGGATCGCCTCTTCGGCGTCCTTCCAGCACTCTTCCACCATCTTGATGTCTTCCGGATCGGTCTCCGCGCCGCCAACTTTCACAAAGCCGCGCCCCATCTGCTTCATCACGAAGTTATCGCCAAATGCTTTTACCGCATCCAGTTCGCCGTAGTGCCACGAGCCTTTCAGAAATTGCAGCATGAGCACTTTCAGCCCGTTACCAACCGCTCGCAGGGCTGTGCCCATGGCTGCCGTAGTCTTGCCTTTTCCCGGACCTGTGTTGATTAGGATCAATCCCTTACGGACATCGGCCATCATTCTCTGTTAATCTCCTATTAATACAGAAGTCTCCCGGGCCTCCCGGAGCGGCCTTCCGAAACACGCAGCGGAATAGCCCCCGCCGCCATTGTTCCGGTACTTGCACGATTGTAAACGGTGCCGTGGTTCATCGCACCTTCATCGCTGCCCGCATTCGACGAGTAACACCCCGTGCGACACCCCAAAGGTCTGGTGTTACTTTTCATGTTACGTTTTCTCCGAATCAGCACAGCATCGCTGCTATTTGTTTTGGCTTCAGCCACGCTCGTTACGTCTGCCTTCGCCGCCGATGGCAAAATACTGCTTGAGCAGCAACATTTCCGCCAGCTCTACGGCGTGGCCCAGGAGCGTCTCAATCGCAATCCGCATGACGCCGAAGCGCTCTCCTGGATGTCTGCCGTTTACGACGCCCGCGGAGAATTTGAGCGCGCCCTTGACTTCGCACGCCGTGCCACCGAAGCCGCTCCCAATAGCGGCGAAATTCATTGCCAGCTTGCCGACGTTCTGGGCGACCGCGCTCTCCAGTTAGGGATATTGGGCGGCGGCATTCCGCTGGCGCGCCAAATGCGCCACGAACTCGACATCTCGCTTCAGATCGATCCCAACAGCATCCGCTGCCTCAAGGAGTCCATGGGACTCTACGAGCAGTCTCCCATCGTTGTGGGAGGCTCCAAGACCAAGGCCCGCGAGACCCTCCAGCGGATCTATCAGATCGACGCCGCCAACGGAGCTCTCGCCGAAGCCGCTCTGCTGCAAATGCAGAAGCGCCCCTTGCCTGACATCGAAAAATACCTCCGCCGCGCCGTCCAGCTCAATCCGCGCCTCTACCGCGCCGTGATCGATCTCACATCCATCCTCGCCAGTGATGGCTACCGCCGTTACGCCGAGGCCGAGCACTTCGCCCGCATGGGCATCGCCGCCGACCCGAACCGCGCTGGATGTTACACCTATCTCACTGCGGTATTGGCTCGCCAGCAGCACTGGGGCGAGCTCGACGCCGCCCTGGCCGAAGCCCAGCGCCGCGTGCCCGATAATCCCGCGCCGTTGTTCTCTGCCGCCGTGGCTCTGTTGGAATCCAATGCCGACCTCCCGCGCGCCGAGCGCTACCTGCGCCAGTATCTCTCCCGCGAGCCCGAGGCCGGAGCACCCACGCAGGCGACGGCTCACTGGAAGCTCGCCCTCGTTTTGGAAAAGCAGGGCCGACTCTCTGATGCCGCCAAAGAACTCCGCGCCGCCGCTCCTCAGGTCGGGAATGACCCGGCTTTCAAGAAGGACTACAAGCGCATCGCGGGGTAAAGCATGACTCCACCATTCATTCGCACGGCCAGTCCCTTCGATGTAGATGCCCTTTCGCGCTTTGCTGCAGCGGTTTTTCATCTTGGGTGCCCTGAGACTGCGCTGAGCGACCTGGCTGCCTTTATCACCGCCGAACTTTCTCCACAACGCTTTCGAGCCATGCTTGAGGACAGAAACCTCATCGTCCTCCTCGCCGAATCATCTCAGTGCATCGTGGCCTACATGGTTGTTGCAAAGCGTAGCCTTCACGCGAGCTTGCCAGCTACGCCCACCCCGGCCGAGTTCCGCAAGCTGTACATCGACCCGACGTATCATGGTACCGGACTTTCCGGCGCACTGATCGGCCGAGCGTTTTCCGCGGTCGAAGCCGAAGGCGCGCGTCCCGTTTGGCTGAGCGTCTTTTCGGAAAATTCCCGCGCAATTTGCTTTTACGAGAAGTGGGGCTTCCAGATCGTTGGCTCGCAGCAATTCTTGGTTGGTACTGACAGCCAGAAGGACTTCCTTATGCTGCGCGCCGTTGTCGCCGGTTCCTCTTCCGGCAGCTAACAACTCAGCCAGACCGGCTTCTCCGCTTTCGATCGAATGGATAACGCCCCAGACTTAGATTCTGCTGTTCTCCGGCTGTGCTTCCACCGCCGGCTCCACCAGCTTCGAGTGGGCATAGAACAGTTCGCTCATGCTTTTGTGGACGCGGGCGGAGAGTGCTTCCATATCGCGGGAGACCAGCCCCGCCGTGGGGATCGGTTCGCCCACAATCACCCGGAATGGCTTGGGCTGGATCACATATGTATTCATCGGCAGAGCTTCAAAGGTTCCGACAATGGCCACGGGAACAATGGGAGCCTGGGCCTTGATGGCAACGTAAAACGTACCACCGGGAAACGGCTGGATATGTCCATCGACGCTGCGTCCGCCCTCTGGAAATACGACGAGAGACATTCCGCCTTTTACCGTCTGCGCGGCGGCGGAAAGCGACCGCAAAGTGGCGCGCGCGTCGCTGGGGTCGATGGGGATCTGGCCGGAGCGCTTCAGGTGCCAGCCAACAAATGGCATCCGGAATAGTTCAATCTTGGCGAGTATCCGAAACTGGAAAGGCAAGCCTACGTAGAGCGCCGGGATGTCCAGGGCGGAACTGTGATTGGCGGCGTAAATGGCTGGTTGCGCGAGATCGACGCGTTCCAATCCCTCGACCGACAACGGCGATGAGGACGTAACCAGGATGAGCCATGACCACAAACGCGCGAAGCCGTGCTGGATGCGTCCACTCCGGTCAAAAAACGAACTAAGCAGCGAGAGCGTCCCGAGGACGACGGTGTAAACGTAAATAAGCGGATTGCGCACCAGGTAGGAAGCAAGACGGGTGGACAGCCTGGGGCGAGGGCGCGAACTCATAAGAACAGGATAAATCGCGGAGCCAGTGCTTTCAAAGTTTCCTGTGCTTGAGTGGAAAAGCAGGTGCGGGTGCAGCTCAGCCAGGTCGCCTACGGCCTCGTTCCCGTGGCCACCATCATCTCTGCCTCGATGCGAACATACTCACCGTCGAATCGCTTGCCGAGTTCCGCCAGCACTGCCTTGTCCACCTCGGCGTCGCCATCCACTTTTTTCAGCAGCGAGTGGAACGGGACCGTTACCCCGCGGAAGTATTCCCACATCTCTTCCGGAGATCCATGCCAGTCCCACCTGAGCTTGCGCACCCGGTCCTCCGCGTCGGCGAAGCCTGCTTCGTGAAGTGCGCCAGCCAGGGTTCCGGGTTTGCCGAACTTGAACATCGCCTGGGCTGAAGCAGGAATCTCCAGCCCGGGCCTGATGCGCAGCAACGTTCCAATCGTTGTCTCAAAGTATGGCTGCTGCATCGCGCCCCACCCTAGCAGTGCTACTTTCCCGCCCGGTTTCAGCACTCGCCGCATCTCGCCGAGGGCCTTGTGAAGGTCGCTAAAGAACATGACGCCCATTCGGCTCGTCACGCGGTCGAAGCTCTCATTCTCAAATGGCAGCGCATGGACGTCCGCCTGCAAGAACTCCACATTATCGAGACCGCGTTTACTTGCACGCCGGCGCGCCACTTCCAGTGGAGCGGTAGCGAAGTCCACGCCGACCACTTGCCCGGTCCCTTTGAGCAGTGCTGCAATTGAAATTGAAGGCTCACCCGAGCCGCACGCCAGATCCAGAACGCGCATCCCCGGCGCAACCTGCGTTTCTTCCACGAGTGCTGCAGTGGTCGCGGCACCCATCTCCGCCGATTTTGCCTTGAAGCGATCCCCGGCATTCAAGCGCGCAAAACTGTCCCAAGCCTGCTCCGCCAATTTGCTTCTCCTTGCAATTCTTGACCGCATCCGGACTTATCCGCCAATGTGAACCATAGTCCTTCCGGGCTGCACAAATCCAGGCTCTCCAATGTGGTGACGCTCTTCCTTCAGCGATACGGCGTGTTCAATGACGCGTGCGAGTCCCTGATCGTCGCATCCGTTGCGAAGAGCTGCGTGCAAGTCGTGTTCGCGCAATGAGAAAAGGCAGGTGCGGATCTTGCCATCGCTGGTGAGGCGGATGCGCGAGCAGGCGCCGCAGAAGGGAAGCGTCACCGGAGCGATTACGCCGAACTCCCCGCGCTCGTCGTCAAAGCGATAGCGCCGCGAGGTCGAACTAGGCTCGTGCTCAATCTGGTGGAAGGGCGCAAAGTTTGCCATGCGCACCAGAATCTCCGCCAGGGGAACGACAACTTCGGGAGTCCAAGCGCGATCCTCTTCCAGGGGCATGAATTCGATGAAACGGACGGCGACCTGCTCTTCGCAGGCAAAGCGGCCAAAGGATTCGATCTGATCTTCATTAAAGCCGCGCAGCAAAACGCAGTTCACCTTTACCGGACCAAGCCCCACGCGCCGCGCCGTGCGAAGGCCCGCGAGCACCGACTCATAGCCGTTCTTCACGCGCGTAATGCGCGCAAAGCGCTCGGCATCTACCGCGTCCATGCTCACGGTCACGCGATCAAGGCCAGCTTGCTTTAGAGGTTCGGCCATCTCGGCAAGCAGATGTCCGTTGGTGGTGACGGCCAGCTCCGGAGGCGTTCCCGCCTCGGTACGCAGGGCGGCAAGCTCGCGCACCAGCTCAACAATATCGCGGCGCAACAGAGGTTCACCTCCGGTCAGCCGAATCTTGGTGATGCCGAGGGAGACGAAAACTCGCGCCATGCGCACGTAGTCCGCCAGAGCGAGCTCGGGGTATTGCGCTCCCACGGTTCCGGTCCGGCAATAGACGCACCGATAGTTGCACCGGTCGGTGATCGAGATGCGAAGGTCACGGATGACGCGTCCGAACTTATCCTGCAAAGGCATGAGAGGCGAGCCGACTACCGCTGCGATGAATCTATAGATGCATTCGGCACAGAGACGGCTCCGAAGGCGGCGAACACTCCGCCCGAGAGCACATGCAAACTAGACCCTACCCCCTATATTTCCAGCTAAAAATTTGAAAACAAAAAGGTTAGTGGTCAGGTTCAAAGTTTCGCAAGGTTTCAAAGCTCCAAGGTTGAAGTTCAAAATCTCGCATCCCTGTATCCATCTATCTTCAGGATAGCAAGTTGCGGGAGGAATCCCCTCACCTGGGAAGAAACTCTATTTAGTTTTGAATCAGTAGGTTACGAAGGAAGACCGAAAATTATCGCTTGACAACGCTTCAAGACAGGTACCAACAAGTGCATTTTCCGGGCCCCCTGCCGTATCTGCTAAAGCGGTTACGGGATTAACGTATCCGCCATGCCCGCGAGCCCACATTTACTAACTACGGCAAATATGGCGCCCGTGGGTCAGACTAATCCCCCGGAAGGCGCACTCCGCACAGAGAATAGAGCAACCGCAACTTCAAAGGTTTGCAGAGGTGGAGGGTATCGATTCCCAGGTTATCGCCGCAAAAGCAGCGGGAACCTGGGGCACACGGCTTTTGACACTCCCCATATGAGATAAGGTTCAAGAAACTGCGAGACGAAGGAGCGCGAGCAAATTGCCCGCGCTTCCATTCTCATCTCAACTGCTGAACCGCTTAGTGGCTGAACGCTGCCTGCAAGTCTTTTTGCCCCTGCACTCCGTTTTGCAGAAGCAGGATGAGCAGAATGCGTGCCTTCTGCGGCGAGAGGTCATCTCCCATTACCGCTCCGGCGTCGGCCAGCACCTTGCCACCGCCTTCGTAGCCGTAGTTGGGCAACACACGGCCGTTGGGCACGCGCGAGGTAATCACCACCGGTATTCCTTTGGCGATAGTTTCCTTAATTAACGCCGAGGTCGCCGGATTCACATTGCCCCATCCCAAAGCCTGCACCACAATTCCTTTGGCGCCGTGATCTACCGCGGCCTTGATCAAGTACCCATCTACACCGCCGTAGGTGCTGATGATATCGACCGTCGGCATGGTGTCGAGCTTGATTGGAACGTGTTGCCGACGGAGCGGCGAGCGTGAATAGACGATCCGGTCGAAGTCGACTACGCCGAGGAAACCCCAATCGCCAGACTTGAAGGTCTCAACGCTGGAGGTGTTCGTCTTGGTGACGTCGCGCGCGGCGTTGATCTGGCTGTTCATCACCAGCATCGCGCCTTTGCCCTTCGACTGCGGATCGATGCAGATACGAACGGCGTTCAGCAGGTTACGAGGGCCGTCAAAATCGGACTCGGAAGCATTCCGCTGGGCTCCGATCAACACAATCGGCTTATCGGAATTGGTTGTAAGGTCGAGCCACCAGGCAGTCTCCTCCAGCGTGTCGGTTCCGTGCGAGACGATGACCCCAGCCACTTCCGGCCTTGCAAGAGTGCGATTGACTTCTTTGCTCAAGGCGACCCAGCGCGCCGGGTCCATGTAGGCCGAGGGCACGTTGGAGATATTGTTGACCTCCATTTTGGCGTACTTCGCCACATCGGGGACCGTGGCCAGCAGGTCTTCGCCCGATATTGCCGGTACAATCGCTTTCGTCACAGGATTGATCTTCATGGCAATCGTGCCGCCTGTCGCAATCAGCACCACGACCGGCTGCGTCGCGGCAATCGCCGTGGTCGCAATCAGAAAAATCGCAAGCAATAAGACATACTTCGTTCTGGAATGCATAGGCTTCCTCCGGCCCCCAATTGTAATGATCGCGGGGCAGAGCGGGAGTTATTTATTTCTCCGCGCAAAAGAAAACGCGAGCTATGTGCCCGCGTTTCCATTTGTTTCAGGATTTCTGCGTCTATTTCCTGGCCCGTTTCTTGGAGTCCTTCGAACTTGTAATCTTTTTGGGGTTTGCGACAAAGTCCCTACGTTTCCGTGGATGGTTTTTGATCCAGATCGGCGTTCCCTCGAAGGCGAAAGCCTCGCGAATCTGGTTCTCCAGAAAACGCTGATACGAAAAATGCAGCTTCACGTCCTTATCCGTAAACAGAATGAACGTTGGAGGTGCCACGGCGGCCTGGATCATGTAATAAATTTTGATCCGGTTTTTCATCGGCACCGAGGCCCGTTCGAAATCCACCGACTTCAGGAAGCGATTCATTTCGCCGGTCGTAATCCGCCGCCAGCGCTCGCGAGCCACACGCTCCACGGTCTCAAAGACGCGCTTCACATTCTTTCCGTTCAGGGCGCTGACAAAAATCACCGGCGCGTAGTCGAGGAATTTCAGTACCCGGCGCACCTGTTCTTCGTACACCCGGCTGTCTGCGGGAGGCTTGGTGTCGTCGCCGCGCGCAGTGGTTACCATATCCCATTTATTTACAACCACCACCACCGAGCGTCCGGACTCGTGGGCGTAACCGGCAATGTTTGCATCGAGCGCTGAGACGCCTTCCACGGCGTCGATTACCACCAGCGCCACATCGGCTTCTTCCAGGTGTTTGCGCGCCATTACTACGCTCATCTTTTCGGCCATCAGGTGGGTTTTGCCCTTGCGCCGAATGCCCGCCGTATCGATGAAGCGATAGCGTTTTCCGGCGTGCTCCACCACTTCGTCGATGGCATCGCGAGTGGTGCCTGCAATCGAGGAAACGATGGCGCGGTCGCTCTCCGTCAACTGATTCAGCAGGGTGCTCTTGCCTACGTTTGGACGCCCGATGATGGCGATTTTGATCTCATTGGGCATGGTCTCCATCAACTGGTCTTCCAGCGCGGCCTCATCGGCCGGCTCAAACTCAGCGGAGTCCTCGTCCTCATCCTTCAACTCGTCGATCTCCATTTCCAACGCATCGGTGGGCGCAATGCGGCGGGCAAAATTGTTTGGCCGCTTCTCGTCGTCCACCTCGGCGATGGTAGGAATGACGGTCATCAATTCCTCGATCAGCTCAGCTACGCCAGTCGAGTGTTCGGCTGAGATCGGCCACAAGTTCTTGATCCCCAGCGTCCGGAAGTTCTCGGCCTCGGGCTCCAGCTTTGGGTCGTCAACTTTATTTACCGCCAGGTAGAGCGGCTTTCCCAGCTTCTGCAGCAGCCTTGCCAACTCCATGTCAGGACCGGTCAGCGCGGTGCGCACGTCGGTTACCATCACAACTGCCGACGCTTCATCCAGCGCCACCCGTGCCTGGCGGAAGATTTCGGAGGGAATCAGTTCCTTGTCCTCGGGCACAATTCCGCCTGTATCGACCACCCGGAACTGACGGCCATTCCAGCGCACTTTGCCGTAGAGACGGTCGCGGGTGATGCCGGGCTCGTCGCCTACAATGGCGCGCCGCCGTCCTACCATCTTGTTGAACAGCGTTGATTTGCCCACGTTGGGCCGTCCCACGATGGCCAACAGACCCTCGTGCTCGTCCTGCAAGATGCTTGTCACTATGTTGTTCCCGATCTTGCGCTTTCGCGCCAAAGGTAAAATACCGCTCGGCGAGGAATTCCCGTTTGCCTCGCCCTGGTGCGCGTCTCACGACGCCGGGCTGTAAGGTGTTTGCAGTACGGAGAGAATCGGAGCCCGGTTGTTCTCCGTCAAACTGGCCGCTACGTCTATTATAGGTCAGTGCCTGATTCTACCGAGTCCACGTCGTCCTCCGCATCCTCATCGGGGACCCAAGTCGAGCTTTCCCGGCTCTCGCTCTACCAGTTTTTCGGGCCGGGAGGCGTGCTCTCGCAGCGCCATCCTGCTTACGAATTCCGGAAGGGTCAGTTCGCCATGGCCACCGCCGTCGAGGAGGCAATCGACGAAAAGCGCCACCTCATCGTGGAGGCTGGAACCGGTACGGGCAAAACCCTGGCGTACCTGCTCCCGATCATCAAGAGCGGCAAACGCGTAATCGTCTCGACGGGGACCAAGAACCTGCAGGAGCAGCTCTTTTTCAAGGACGTGCCCTTCCTGGAGCACGCGCTGTTCGGAGAATCTATTGAGGGCGAGCCCCGGCTGAAAGTTTGCTACATGAAGGGGCGGCAGAATTATCTCTGCCGCAAGAAGCTCTACGATCTCACCGATCAGCCCATCCTTAACGGACTCGATGAGATCAACGAATTTCGTACTCTGCTCGATTGGGACAAGGAAACCAGCACCGGCGATCGTGCAGAAATCACCACCCTGCCCGAGACCAGCCCACTCTGGGGAAAGCTCAACGCCAGCGCCGAGCACTGCGTCGGCAGCAAGTGTGCGGAGTTTGGCCGGTGCTTCATCACCGAGATGCGCCGCAAGGCCGCCGAGAGCGACATCATCATCGTCAACCACCACCTGTTCTTTGCCGATCTCTCGGT
>Ga0181528_10002673_pt1 | contig 11018 bp, 7 predicted proteins | sample PEATcosm2014_Bin_47_FD_119742 | JGI IMG/M metagenome (GOLD analysis project Ga0181528, IMG submission 119742) | Peatland microbial communities from MTU Mesocosm Facility, Houghton, MI, USA - PEATcosm2014_Bin10_10_metaG | ecosystem: Environmental > Terrestrial > Soil > Wetlands > Peat | place... | reverse complement strand
TTCACTTTCGAGGACTTCGAGTCCCTTTTTTCCACCAATCTGCTGGGATTCTTCTACATCACTCAGCCCGCCGTGAAACAGATGCTGAAACAGAAATCGGGATGTGTCGTGAGCATTAGCGCAGCTCTTGCTGATCGGCCGATCGCTGGCGTAAATGGGTCCATTTCGATGATTACGAAGGGCGGCTTGAATTCAGCGACTAAGAATCTCGCAATCGAGTATGCCAAAGATGGCATTCGCTTTAATGCCGTTGCTCCCGGCGAAGTGGATACACCGATGCACCAGAATGACCCCAAAGACTCGGTGTCGCAGCCGGCTACAAAAAAGGCGACGGTGAAAGATGTTGTCGATGCCGTTCTCTACCTGGTAGAGGCCAGTTATGTCAGCGGAGAGATACTCCACGTAGACGGTGCGGCTCCGGCTCGTCGCTGGTAGCAGCGAGAGGATTCCGCTAAAACATTTAGCCCCTATCAAATTGACGCTTCAAGATGAATGATCAACAAAACAAAAAGCAATATTCCGGAATGCGAGACCAAGCGATCCGTGAGGCACTGGATCAGCACTGGGCGGCCTCCGATGCCAACGATTTCGAAACGGAGCACCTTATCTATCATGAGGACGCAGTGCTGGACTACCCGCAGTCAGGCGAGCGAACCGTCGGTCGACGCAACATACAGGGCCAACGCGCAAGCCAGCCGAACAAGAAACGCTTTACCGTCCGGCGAATCATTGGCAGTGGCGATCTTTGGGTCACGGAATTCATCCTGACGTATGACGGCAAGCCGTCGTACACCGTGAGCATCATGGAGTTCACTGGCGAAAAGGTTGCGCGGGAAACACAGTACTTTGCGGATCCATTCCTGACTCCTGCATGGCGTGCTCAATGGGTCGAACGAATGGACCCATAGCCCCGAGGTATTTTTTCAGCATATTCTCCGAAGAAGGGTGAGGAGAAGGATTGGAAACGGTCGATCCAGTTGGCTGTTGGTAGCAACGATTTAGAACAATGCGCCGGAGAGACCCAGCAGATGGAAGACTATGTCGATGACTGAATCAGAGCCAGAGCAGAATCAATCGAATGGCATTGCAGTACCGTTCGAAGCGGGTGAGGTTCAGGCTGGGAATCCCCTACCAATTGGAGGTGCTCACCAGCAAGGACACGGAGTCAATTTTGTTTTGTTCAGCCGTCACGCAACTGCTGTTCGCTTAGAGTTTTATCAAAAGTCCGACGATTCTTCCGCAAGCAGAATCATTGACTACGATCCGGTGCGTCATCGGACCGGCGACGTCTGGCATGTGTGGGTGCGCGACATTCCCGCAGGTCAGCTCTATGGTTATCGCGTCGAGGGGCCATATCTACCCGCGGAGGGCCATCGCTTCAACCCACATAAGCTGCTCCTCGATCCCTATGCAAGGGCAATCGCCGGGGTCAAAAATTGGGATTTTGTAGCCGCCCGCGGCTACGATTCATCCAGCAACCTGGCTGACTTAAGCGTTTCGACTGTCGATAATGCCGGCACGACGCCGAAGTGCATTTTCACCCATGACCATTTCGACTGGGAGATGGATTCGCCTCCAAAACACTCCGCATCCGACACAGTCATCTACGAAACACACGTTCGCGGTTTCACAGTCCATCCGGGTTCCGGCGTGGCGCATCCTGGAACTTTCGCTGGTCTCACCGAAAAGATTCCCTATCTCCAGGACCTCGGAGTAACTGCCATTGAGTTGATGCCCGTTCTTGAATTCAACGAAAACGAATCCGACCGGCTGAATCCAATCACAGGAGAGAGACTCAAGAATTACTGGGGCTACAATCACGTCGCCTTTTTCGCTCCGAAGCAGTCCTACTGCGTTGGAGGACCGCACGGCCAGCAGGTTCAGGAGTTCCGGGAGATGGTCAAGTTGTTTCATCGCGCGGGCATTGAAGTGATCCTGGATATCGTCTTGAACCATACGGCTGAGGGGGACGAACTCGGGCCCACGATTTCTTTGCGCGGTATTGAAAACTCCATCTTCTACATGTTGCAAGAGAACGGGCGCCGATACTACAAGGACTTTTCCGGCGTTGGCAATACGTTGAACGCAAATCATCCCGTGGTGCGGGAGTTCGTCAGAAATGTGCTTCGTTACTGGGTTATGCACACGCATGTGGACGGCTTTCGATTCGACCTTGCTTCCATCCTGGGCCGAGATGAGCATGGGAACATTTTGCGCAACGCTCCGCTTCTCGAGGATATTGCCGAGGATCCCATCCTGCGGGACGTGAAAATAATTGCGGAGGCTTGGGATGCGGGCGGCGCTTATCAAGTGGGAAGTTTTTCCACGCAGCGTTGGACAGAATGGAATGGCCGTTTCCGTGACGATGTGCGCCGCTTCTGGGCTGGGGACGCGGGCATGATCGGATTATTTGCAAGCCGAATCTGTGGAAGCTCGGATTTATACCAAAGCTCAGGGAAGGGACCATCCAGCAGCCTTAACTTCGTCACTTGCCATGACGGCTTCACACTCAACGACCTGGTCAGCTATAAGCAGAAGCACAATGACGAAAATGGTGAGTTTAATCGCGATGGAGCCGATGTCAACTACAGCGACAACTGCGGCGTAGAAGGGTTAAGCGATGATCCCGACGTCGAGGGAATGCGCAAACGCTTGACCAAGAATTTCTTGCTAACCCTGTTTATCTCTCGAGGGGTTCCCATGCTCCTCGGCGGTGATGAGTTTCGCCGAACTCAGCGCGGCAATAACAATGCCTACTGCCAAGATAACGAGGTGAGCTGGTTTGACTGGAGCCTCCTCGAAAAGCACAAAGAGATCCACCGCTTCACTCGCGGAATGATCGCCTTTCGCCGAGCCCATCCTGTCTTACGAAGAGAAGACTTCTATACCGATGTAGACATAAAGTGGTTCGCGCCAAACGGTGCCACTCCCGACTGGGCGGACCAGCGGCATAAATTCTTTGCGTGTCTGATTCTGGGACAGACAGAACCTGACTTGCTTATCCTATTCAACGCCGACACCACATCGGTTGATTTCTGGATTCCTGCCTTGCGAGGCGGGAAGATCTGGCGTTTGGCGGTCGATACCGCCCGAACCGCGCCTGACGATCTCTTCGACCCTGGGAAAGAGCCCTCCCTGCTGGGTCAAATCGGTTTTCGGCTCGAACCTCGATCCAGCGCAATTCTCCTATCGGATGACGGTGAGGTGCTGCGTGACCATTAGCCCTGCTGCCGGGAAACCGGCTGACGCATCCATTCTTGTTAACGTCCCGAAGCTGGTCACAGCCTATTACGAGTTGCGGCCCGATCCGAGCGATCCCAGGCAGCGTGTCGTCTTTGGCACATCCGGCCATCGCGGATCTGCTTTCGACGTGGCATTCAACGAGTGGCACATACTGGCCATCACTCAGTCGATTTGTGACTACCGCAAACTCCATAACATTGATGGCCCGCTGTTCCTTGGGATGGATACCCATGCTCTGTCCGAGCCGGCATTTGCAAGCGCTCTGGAAGTGCTGGCGGCAAATAACATCGAAGTAATGATCTCCGAGGGCACACCATACACACCGACCCCAGCGGTCTCGCACGCGATTCTGCTTTACAACCGCGCGCGTAAGTCAGGACGTGCCGACGGTATCGTAATCACGCCGTCTCACAATCCTCCCGATGACGGGGGCTTTAAATACGACCCTCCGCATGGAGGACCGGCGGATTCGGGGGTGACTTCGTGGATTGAATCGAGAGCGAATGATTTTCTCGAGCGCGGCCTCGACGGTGTTAAGCGCACGCAGTTCGCTAAAGCGCTGCGAGCGCCCACAACGCACAAACACGACTTTTTGAACCTCTATGTCAGCGATCTCAACAGCGTTGTCGAAATGAATGCGGTACGCGACGCCAAAATTAAGCTGGGCGTGGATCCCCTCGGTGGTGCGGGCATCGATTATTGGCCCAGGATTGCCGAGCAGTATGGTCTCGATCTGACGATCGTGAACAAATCCGTTGATCCTACGTTTCGCTTCATGACCGTAGATTGGGACGGAAAGATTCGTATGGATCCTTCCTCGCCTTATGCGATGCAGAGACTGATCGCATTGAAAGACAAGTTCGATATTGCGTTTGCCAGCGATACCGATCACGACCGTCACGGCATCGTGACCAAAGGAAGCGGGTTGCTTCCTCCGAATCATTACCTTTCAACGTGCATCAGCTACTTGTTCGCGAATCGGCCCAATTGGCATGAAGACATCGCCGTCGGGAAGACGGTGGTCAGCAGCAGCATGATCGATCGTGTCAGCGCTCGCCTTGGTCGGCGGCTTTATGAAGTTCCGGTGGGCTTTAAGTGGTTCGTCGATGGATTGCTCGCGGGCCGCTTGGGTTTTGGCGGCGAGGAGAGCGCCGGTTCGTCCTTTCTCCGGCGCGACGGCAGCGTATGGACCACTGATAAAGACGGTATCGTTCCTTGTTTACTCTCGGCAGAAATTACGGCGCGTGTGGGTAAGGATCCGGGTGAGATTTATCGTGAGCTCACTCGCGAGCTAGGAGATCCCGTCTACGAACGCATCGATGCTCCCGCTACGCCAGAACAAAAAGCCGCTCTGGCACGATTGTCCCCGTCTGACATTCACGCCACAGAGGTTGCTGGTCAGCCGATCCAGAAGATTCTGACCACGGCTCCGGGAGACGGCAATCCAATTGGAGGAATCAAAGTGATTGCCAAGGATGGCTGGTTTGCAGCACGTCCTTCGGGCACGGAGGAGATCTACAAGATTTACGCCGAGAGCTTCCTCGGTCAGAACCATCTACGCAAGATCCAAGAAGAAGCTCAGACCATTGTTTCTGAAACGCTGGCTCGCAATGCGCGGGCGGCCTGAACCAATAAGCCACAAGAGGAGTTTGTTTATGAGTAGCTCGACAATTGTTAGCTCGACAATCGGTGATCGTCCCCTCGATCCAGCGATTTCAGATGCTCTGACCGACCTGGCCTTGGACCTTCGATGGTCGTTCAACCACTCGGCGGATCAACTTTGGGAGCGACTCGATCCCGAACTATGGGAACTGACCCATAATCCTTGGGTTCTGCTGCAAACCGTCTCCCGGGAAAAACTGCAGAGTGTTACCTCCGACCCAAGATTTCAAAAACTCTTGGCTGATCTCCATCGCGAGAAAGCCGTTGCCGAAGAGTCGGAAGCTTGGTTTCAAAAGACGTACCCGGGTTCGGGCGTGTCGACAATTGCATATTTCTCGATGGAGTTCATGTTGAGCGAAGCCCTGCCGATTTATTCTGGCGGGCTCGGCAACGTCGCTGGCGATCAGCTCAAAGCCGCAAGTAACCTCGGCGTTCCGGTGACCGGAATTGGTTTGCTTTACCAACAAGGCTATTTCCGGCAGGAAATTGATGCACAAGGCCGCCAGCAAGCTTTGTACCCATTCAATGATCCCGGCCAGCTTCCGATTCGACCGGTGCGCGGGCCAAACGGCGAATGGCTGCGTCTGGCCATCGCTTTGCCTGGCTTTAAGTTGTGGATCAGAGTCTGGCAGGTACAGGTGGGCCGGGCGAAATTGTATTTGCTCGATACCAACGATCCCGCAAACCTTCCCTCCTTTCGTGGCATTACGACTGAACTGTACGGAGGTGGCCCGGAGTTGCGTTTGAAACAAGAGCTGGTCCTCGGTGTTGGAGGCTGGCGGCTCCTACGAGCTCTGGGATTGCAGCCCGAGGTCTGCCACCTCAACGAGGGCCACGCCGCATTCGCGGTCCTCGAGCGTGCGCGTTCCTATATGGAAGACAATGGCACGCCATTCGACGTCGCGCTTAGCGTAACCCGTGCCGGAAACCTTTTTACGACCCATACTCCCGTGGAGGCGGGATTCGACCGCTTTGCTCCCAGCCTGATCGAGCGATACCTCAGGAAGTATGCCGAGGAGAAACTATCGATTTCGTTCGACGAACTTCTAGCGCTGGGGCGACGCGATGGCCAAGATTTGTACGAACCCTTCAACATGGCTTATTTGGCGATCCGCGGCAGCGGCGCGATCAACGGTGTCAGCAAATTGCACGGTCAAGTGAGCCGACGACTTTTCCAGCCCCTCTTTCCCAGGTGGCCTGAAAGAGAAGTGCCGGTAACTCATGTAACCAACGGAGTGCATACCCCTACTTGGGACTCTGCAGAAGCAGACCACTTGTGGGAACTTTCCTGCGGAAAACACTGCTGGCACGGAACACTGACAGACGCAGAAAAGGATATTCGCGCAGCCAGCGATTCCAGCCTCTGGCAACTCCGTGCTGATAGCCGCAAGAGTCTCGTTGAATACGTGCGAAGAATTTACGGCCGTCAATTAGCGGCTCGGGGACCTTCGACGGAGGAACTCGCGCAGGCCGCGCTGACGCTCGATGACGATATTCTGACTTTAGGATTCGCCCGTCGCTTTGCCACGTACAAACGCCCGAACCTTCTCTTGCACGATCCGGAGCGACTTCTGAACATTCTGACGAATCGAGAACGCCCTGTTCAACTTGTGCTTGCAGGTAAGGCTCATCCTCAAGATGTCGAGGGACAAGAAATGATCCGGCAATGGTTTGAGTTTGCGCGTCGGCTTGAAGTTCGATCCCGGGTGGTCTTCCTATCCGATTACGACGTTCTCATGGCGGAACATCTGGTTCAGGGCGTAGACGTCTGGGTGAACACTCCGCGACGGCCTTGGGAAGCAAGCGGCACAAGCGGCATGAAGGTGCTGGTGAACGGCGGGTTGAATCTTTCGGAACTCGATGGCTGGTGGGCGGAGGCGTATTCGCCGGAAGTAGGCTGGGCGATCGGAGATGGGCGCGAACATGCGGATGATCCTTCTTGGGACGCAGCGGACGCTGAAAGTCTCTATGCGGTGCTCGAAAAAGAGGTGGTCCCGGAGTTCTATGCCCGCGACGAGCATGGAATTCCACGCGCTTGGGTCGCCCGCATGCGAGAAAGTATGGCCCGCTTAACTCCGACCTTTTCGACCAATCGCGCAGTCCGCCAATATACCGAAGAACACTATCTGTCGGCGGCAGCAGCTTTTCGCCAGCGTGCCGAGAATCGAGGTTCAGTAGGAGCGGATCTCGTCGCCTGGCAGGCTGAACTGGCGAAACATTGGTCAGCGCTGCGATTCGGTTCCGCGACCGTCGAGCAGCAGGCAGAGGGATATCTATTTCACGTTCAAGTTTTTCTTGATGATATTGATCCCGATGCGGTGCGGGTCGAACTCTACGCGGACGCGCAGAAGGATGGAGACGCAATCACGCACACTATGAATCGTAGCGAACGGCTGGTCGGTGCGACAAGCGCCTTCACCTTCAGTGCTTCTGTTCCCACGAGTCGCCCGGTTTCTGACTACACGCCGCGCCTTGTTCCGCGGCACGTAGGAGCGTTCGTGCCGCTTGAGGCTCCTTTCATTCTGTGGCACGAGGCACCGTCCTGGCGATGAACTTTTGGAGACTCGGTGCGACGTTGTTAGTAGATATTGAGGTCGCAGGATTCTAACGATCGATCAGACGACGGGAGCGAGAGTGGTATCACTCCCGCCAATCCCGGATTTAGAGGAACCACGATGCCCGACGAATCTCGCCCTCCGGATAAGCAACCACTGCTGGAGCTAAACACCGATTTTCTAGGAGAGGATCGGCACGAATTCGTGGCAAAACTGGCGTACAAGTTTTGGGAAGAAAGGGGGCGCCCTTTGGGTTCGCCTGAGGCTGACTGGTTTGCAGCCGAACGGGCCATGTACTCATCGTTGCTGGCGTCGGGTTTGATTATTCCCTCTCCGGATACGCCGCTGCCCGTAGCGGAACAGATTTACCGATAGTATGCGAGCCGCACAAGAGTTTGACACAGAACGGAGGATCCGATGACGATTTCAAATCCGATAGCTGAGCGATGTGTTGAGGAGTGTTTGCAGTGCTTGCGCTGGTGCGCTCAATGCCGCGCGGAGTCCATGGAGCATGATCCGATCATGATGAGGGATTGCATCCGACTTTGTAACGAATGTCTTGAATTGTGCCGAACCTGCGTTGCTTTACTGACTAGCAACTCTGAATTCGCGCATCGGATGTGCAGCATCTGTTCCAAGCTATGCGCCGCCTGCGCGGCGGAGTGCGGAAAATACGAAGGCGAAACGATGAAGAAGTGCGCTCAAGCGTGCCGTCGGTGCGCGGCTACATGCGCTGAGGTCGCACAAGCGGGGCCAATCCGGCGGTCTGCTGCATAAGATGAGCGAACCTATCGTTCATCCGAAATGGCCTGCCTTGCCGCGGGACTCCCCTCATTCTCGCAATTGGAGCCCAATACGTAACACAGCTTTAACTTGCAGCCATTACAATCGGCGCGAGAACGTTTCGCTCTCACCACCGCCCCATTGTTTTCGTATTAGCGGATTTCCGCAAGAGTCGCACATCGTCGTTAATACTAACCTCTGGCCAAAAGGAGAAAGGACTATGCCGACGATTACAACGAAAGATGGCACAACGATTTATTACAAGGACTGGGGAACAGGGCAGCCCATCGTGTTTAGCCACGGATGGCCGCTCACCGCAGACGACTGGGATTCGCAAATGTTGTTTTTCGGACAGCAAGGATACCGTGTCATTGCGCACGATCGGCGCGGCCATGGACGTTCTACGCAAACGTGGGATGGCAATGACATGGATACGTACGCCGACGATCTGGCGGCTCTGACGGAAAAGCTTGACCTAAAGAATGCGATCCATGTGGGCCACTCGACTGGTGGCGGAGAAGTGGCGCGCTATATCGGACGGCACGGTTCGAAACGCGTTGCCATGGCCGTGCTCATCAGTTCCGTGCCGCCTCTGATGGTGCAGACGGCAAATAATCCCGGCGGACTTCCGATCTCGGTGTTCGACGGGCTGCGTGCCGCGTACGTGGAGAACCGGCCGCAGTTTTACAAAGACATTACGCTGCCCTTTTACAGCTACAACCGGCCGGGTGCGAAGATTTCAGAAGGCATCCGGGAGAAGTGGTGGCTCCAGGGAATGATGGGCGGAATGAAAGCGGGCTACGACTGCATCAAGGCCTTCTCGGAAACCGATTTCACCGAGGATCTAAAGAAGTTCGATGTGCCGACGCTTGTCATGCACGGCGATGACGATCAGATCGTGCCGATCGGAGCCTCCGCGCTGATGTCCGCAAAGATCGTAAAGAATGCAACGTTGAAGGCGTACCCGGGTTTCCCGCACGGGATGCCGACCACACACGCCGACCAGATCAATAATGACCTGCTGGGGTTCCTCAAGCAAAGTCAGGCAGTCGCAGCGTAATCGAGATCCGGCCTTCGCATTGCTGCAAGGCCGGATTTTAACTTTCTTCGACGAGAGACGTTCGCTGCTGGTCGACAACTGTCAAAGCCCGCCGATCTTGAGAAAAGAGTACGCGCAAGTCCGGCTTAGCGCCCCAAAAAAGAGAGCAGGAGGACGAGATGAATCCTGCTCTCGAAATTGCGATTATGCACGGGGAACGAGGGAATGATTCACCGCGTGCACGGAAAGCATGATGCGGTTCTGAACTCCAACTTTCCTCAATAATTTAGCTACGTGCGCTTTGACGGTGCGCTCCTGAATCCCGAGGGGAGACGCTATTTCCTTGTTCGAGCATCCCTCCACCAACATCTTCAGCACTTGGGCTTCGCGGCTGGTGAAATTCCGGCCTCTCATGGCGACACGTTCGTTGGTGATGCCGTGGCGCTCAATGTAGGTCGCCAAAACGCGTCGTGATCCCCAGATCAGACCTTGATTCACGATGCGAATTGCTTTCGCGAAGTCCTCGGCAGGAGCGGCTTCATCGACATAGCCCTTTGCGCCAGAAGAGAGTGCTTCGAGAACGGTGTCGTCAGTGCCGCCAGCGGCGGTCACAATCACGCGCAAATTTGGCCGGATCGTTTTCAGGTACTGCATCGACTGGGAGATGCTTTGATTGGGCCGCTTCCCGAGAAGCACCACGTTAAAGTCGGGAGCGCCTCCGAGTTCGGCAAGCGAGACAGCGGCCAATTCGAGATCGCCGTAGCATTCGAGCAGTGCGCGGTAGCCGGCAAGACGCAGTGGATCGCTCTCTGCCACGGCGACGCGTATCTTTGGTTCAAACATCTGTTTTTTCTGCTTCACAACTCTCCTAAGACAATCGGGGGATGGGGCTTTCGGTTGAACTCCAAATGGTATGCACTTCAGTCCCCAATATCAGACCTCGGAGTGAGCAGTTTCCGTTTCACATTTTGTGGGAGTTACGGGAAAAGGCAAACTCAGGGAAAATGCGGGGGCCTGTCCTGCGTCTGTGGTTTGGACTATCCGTCCGTGTCTCAGAACGCGGTCTTGGTTTTGGAGAAAATGGCGTCTCGCAATCCGAAATATCCTCGAAATGGTTTGCGGATACGGCAGGGCAATTTTGTCTCAGAAGAGGACAATATCTGAGTTCCGGACTGTCAGGATCAACCGAAAACAAGGGGTTGGCCTGTAAGTCTCTGAAATCAAGGCTTCCAATAAAACTTTCAGCTTGGCCGCATGGTTGCACGGTTGGTGAGGACGGGGGTGGTGTTCTTGAAAACGATTCTGTTGGTGGATGACAGCAAGTTTCAACGGCTGGCTAACGAACGAGTACTTACGAAAGCTGGATTTCAGGTGCTCACGGCAGGCGACGGTGAGCAGGCACTGGAGATCGCTGGGTCCGTGATTCCCGACCTGATCGTGCTGGACATGCTTTTGCCGAAATTGACAGGGCCTGAGGTTCTAAAAGCGCTGAGAGAGAATCGGCAAACATCTGCCGTTCCGGTGGTCGTACTCAGCGGCCTGGCTCAAAAAAACGAAGCCAAGCTGGTCCGGGAGGGAGCCACTGCGTACTTCGAGAAATCGAAACTCGATCTGGCGAAGAGTTCGGAGCCGCTCCTTAAAGTCGTGCGGCAGATCTTGGAACAGCCCGGCATCCAGGGCGAGGAGGCGACTGCTGGACTGGGGACGATCTCTGAAGATCAACTGGCGGTCCAGCC
>Ga0181528_10002671_pt1 | contig 11021 bp, 11 predicted proteins | sample PEATcosm2014_Bin_47_FD_119742 | JGI IMG/M metagenome (GOLD analysis project Ga0181528, IMG submission 119742) | Peatland microbial communities from MTU Mesocosm Facility, Houghton, MI, USA - PEATcosm2014_Bin10_10_metaG | ecosystem: Environmental > Terrestrial > Soil > Wetlands > Peat | place... | reverse complement strand
TCAACTACACGCTCGACCGAACGCTCGCCGAAGCTGTCCGCGCCTATGCCGGCGAGAAACTGATGGCCGAGCCGGGCACGAAGCACATTTACAGCAACATGGGAATCGCCACCCTCGGCCGCATCGTCGAGGTCCTCTCGGGCCAGAAGTACGAGGAATTCGTACAGCGCCGCATCCTGACTCCGCTCGAAATGAACGACACGTTTTACTTTCCCCCGGACGGCAAAAAAGCGCGTATCGCCATGATCTACACTCCCGATAGCGCGGGCAAACTCGTGCTGGCGCGCGACAAGGCGCAAGGCGGCGATCCGGCGAACTACCGTGCGGGCGCCAAGTACCCCGGCCCGGAACTGGGCCTGTTCTCCACCGCCAGCGATCTCTTCAACTTTTATTCCATGCTCGCCAATCGCGGCGTCTTCCACGGCAAGCGCATCCTGTCGGCGCAAGCGGTGGAAGCGATGGCCCACGACTATACGCCCGACCATCGCGGCTACGGCCTGACGATGAGCGTGGCGGAAGGGACTATGCCGCTGTTGACGCTGGTCAACCCGGGAACTTTCGGACACGGCGGCGCCTTCGGCACCAATGGAACGGTCGACGCGAAGAATGGTCTCGTCACGGTCTTCTTGCCGCAAATGGTGGGCGGGAATGCGAAATTAGCGGCGGACGTTTTCACCGCGCTTGCGGAAGCTGCCGTACAATGACCACGGCTTGGGGACGTTCGGGACCGCTCGGCATCGGCACATTGTGTTTCCGAGCCGCACGCGTAAGCACGATCTTCTTGCCGCAATGGTGGGCGAGAATGCGAAATTGGCGTTGGACGTTTTCACCGCGCTTGCGGAAGCTGCCGTACAATGCGCAAGCGCTCTTCTCGGCACGAAGGGCCGAGAAGAGTCTCGACCCAGCAGACTGAAGTCTGCGCCAGGTTTACATCGAGAGGGGGCTGGTGGCCATCGCCTGCCGGCCAGCGCGGGAGCAGGCGTTATACAAGATGCGGCGGACCTCGGGCTCGTAAAACGGTTGGGCCAGCAGATCATAGGCCCCCAAGTTCAGCGCCTCGGCCCAGAAGCGGGCATCCGCCTGCGGGTCGGTCACGATAACTTCGGGCTCCCGGGGGCATTGGCGGGCCAGATGAAGCGCATCCGGCCAGTTTCCGTCGGGCAAGGCGGCTTCCGTCAGAATGACGCCGTAGTCGTCCTGCTGAAGCTTAGCGTGCGCCTGTTGCAAAGTTTCCACGTGGTCCACCGAGAGAGGCAGCGAATGCAACATGCGCGATAGGCGGCGGGCATCATCCGGATGCCCGGAAAGGAACAATATCCGGGACCTCATTTCGTGCGCCCTCCTGTTTGCTGAAGCTATCTTAATCTTAGCGCCAGATGACGAATTTGGAGTGACTAATTCGAGAAAAATTTAGTGCGAGCCCGTACCCTTGTCAGGTTTCATGACCGCGACATAACCAAGGTTACGATACAGTTGGTTATGATCCAGTCCGAATCCCACCACAAACCGGTCGGGAATCTCGAAACAGCGGTAATCCACCGGCACCTGCACGATACGCCGCGAGTTGCGGTCGAGGAAGGTGCATACCGAAAGCGAGTTAGGAGCCCTTCCCGCCAACGTTTGCAGTAGATAGCGAAGGGTGAAGCCGGTGTCCACGATATCTTCCACCAGCAGCACATCTTCATTCTCGATGCTCTCATCCAGATCTTTGGCGATGCGCACGACTCCGGGCGCGCCGCTCTTGTTGGAGAAACTTGAAATACCAAGAAAATCGATCTTCAGCGGCACATCGATGTAACGCGCCAGCGCCGTCAAAAAAAAGATGGAGCCCTTGAGCACACCCACAAGCTTGAGCGTCTTCCCGCGGTAGTTGGCGGAAATCTCAACAGCCACCTGGCGGATCCGCTCGTCGATCTGCTCGCCGGTAAATAGGATCTTCTCGATGCCGGGAGGTGTGGCCGCGCTCATGCCTGCACCGGCCGGTCTACCAGGCCGTACTTGAAGATCAGGTTCTCGAAATCTTTCTGGTAGAAGACCTGGATATTGAGATGCGGATAAAGCTCGCGCAGCAGCCGCACCTTGCGATTCTTGCGCGTTACGAGAGACTGCTTCATAGTGGTCAATTCCACGTAGAGGTTGAACTCGGGCAGGTAGAAATCGGGCGTGAAGGCTTCCAGCACGGTGCCGTCGGCGGCGTACTGGATGGGAAAACTCCGCGGTTCATATTCCCAGGCGATGCGGTAAAAATCGAGCAGGTTGGCGAACATTTCTTCGCTTTGGTGGGCGAACTGCTTGTGGCGCAAGGTTACATTGCCGGGCGGCAGGATGCCGTGTCGCGAGAGTTTGAGGCGCATTTGAAACTGTAATTGCGCTTCGGCGGCGGCCGACAGAAATCCGCGCTCCTTGAGACCCGCGCCGGTAACGGCCGTCTCGATCAGTTCGGCCATTTGCTCGGTGGAAAGGGATTCCGCGTTCAGAACCAGGTCGAACAGTTCGGCGGTTGCCTTGGTCTTTCCCAGTCTGGCTTTTCGCTCGGTGCGCGCCTGGGCTTCCAACTGCAGCAACAGCTCGCGCGCGGCGGCGCGTTCCATGCGGCCATCCAGCATGAGATTGCCGACGCGTATATTTTCCGGCGCCACCACGTGAACTCGCAGCACGCCGCCGAAATGGCGTGCTTGCAGTTCCCCGCCCACGGCGCAATAGACCACGTGGGCCTCGGTGGCGAGGCGCGCCAGGATGGATGTCACCAGACTGGAAAATGCCTTGTCGGGAATTTGTGTGCCGGCGCCGAATTCCCCGTCGATCAACTGCCTCAGGCGGGATTGCGTGAGCAGTTCGAAACCAAGACGCTGCGCAGTGATCCGTGCGACCTCCTCGTAGCGGCAACCGGGATGGCCCGAAACGGCGATCAGCGCCATGTCACATGCTCATCATAACCCGCCACGCGGTTCCCCGAAGCTCGGGCTCAAGAAATTCAGGGTGAAGCATTTCAACCAGCGCCTGCAGCGTCTCCACCACGCGCGGACCGGGCCGGTTGAAATAGCGATTGCCGTCCGCGAGATACACCCGCTCTTCACGCACCGCCCGCAGATCGCTCCAGCCGGCGCGGCCGGTCATCCAATGCAACTCCTTAGCAGTGCGCTCGATATCGAAGCCGCAGGGCGCGAGGATCACCACGTCCGGGTCGGCATCCCTCAGTTCTACCCAGGTGAGCCAGGGCGAGTGCCGCCCGTCTTCGCCGAAAAGATTGGCGCCGCCGGCCATGCGGATCAGTTCGGGCATCCAGTTGCCGGCCGCCATCAGCGGCTCCATCCATTCGATGCATGCCACGCGCGGCGGCGGTCCGGCTATTCGCGGCGGGGTAAGCGCGGCCATCCGACGTTGCAGTTGCGCGACGGCTTCCTCGCCTGTTGGAGCTATGTCGAGAGCGCGCGCTACGCGCCGGAAATCCTCCCAGATCGCATCGAGCGAGTCGGGGCGGAGGGAAACGACGGCAGGCTCGCCGGGAATGCCCCGCGCCAGGGCCTGCTCCACATCGTGCAGGCTTACCGCGCACACCTGGCACTGAATTTGAGTTAGGATATGGGTTGGCGCCAGCCGGGCGAGGACGTCATCGAAAACTTCGTAAATCGACACCGAAGTTCGCGCCGATTCTTTCACCTGCCGGTCAATCTCGCGGCTATCGGTATCGACAGCGATGCGGGGGCGCGTGCAGACGGGAAGCGATTTCACGGATTCCGGGTAGTCGCATTCATGCGACCGTCCTACGAGGTACTCCAACTGCCCGAGGGCGTCGACGATTTCGGTGGCGCTGGCGATCAGGGAAACGACTCGCTTCCCGTTCATACCCCTGATTTTCCGGAAGACGACCGATTCGGCTCCCACAAAACCTCGGGAGCCCGCGCCACTTGACTGGCCCAACGGCTCCAGACAAACAGCGCGTCGCTCAGCCGATTTAAGTAGCGCACCGTTTCGCCGGGAATGATTTCCTGGCGAGAGAGCGCAACCAGTTCCCGCTCGGCGCGGCGGCACACCGTACGGCAAACGTGCAACTCGGCGTTCAGGCGGCAGCCGCCAGGCAGGACGAACGACCGCAAAGGCGCTAATTCCGCCCCCATGCGATCCATCTCGCGTTCGAGTTGCGCCACATCGGCATCGGTGACGCGCGCTTGTTTGGGATGCACGTCTTCCGGCAGGGTAGCCAAAATCGAACCCAGATTGAAAAGCTCGTGTTGTACGCGGAGCAGAATCTCGTCCAGGGCGGCGAGGGGCGGCGCATCCGGCGCCATTTCGGCGATGGTTGCCCGCGCCACGCCGACAAACGAGTTGAGCTCGTCTACGACGCCATAGGCACTGATGCGCAGTCCGTCTTTAGGGACCCGCTGGCCGCCGGCGAGGGCGGTTTCGCCTCCGTCGCCCTGGCGCGTATAGACGCGGTTGATGGCCAGGCGGGGCTCGTCGAATGGTCGATCGCTCATTATTTTTTGGGGTGAAATTCACCGCGATCAAAGTGTACACTAATTCCAGAGCGTACATGTACAAGCCAAATTACCGCGCGGCGCGGATCTTATTGCTCGTCGCTGCCTGCGGCGTACCGCTTTCCGTTCACGGGGCGCAAAGCAAGCCGGACAAGAGGAAGTCGCAAGCCGCTTACCAGCAGGGACAGTTGGCGGACCAGGCGGGCAACCGCGAGCAAGCCATCGCCGCGTACAGCGAAGCTATCGACGCCGACGGCAAGAACACCGCCGCACTACGGGCGCGAGCCAAAGACTACTTAGCGGCGGGCGACCGCGAGAGGGCGGCCGAGGATCTCGAGACGGCTGTCAGGGTCCAGCCCGGCGACGCCCAAACCTACTTCGCGCGCGGCCAATTCCTGGCCGAAACCGGACAGCCGGAGCGCGCCACGCAGGATTTCACCACCGCAATCACTCTCAAGCTGGAGCGAACCGAAGTCTACAACGCGCGCGGCATGGCGTTCTCCGACATGCGGCACTACGACAAAGCGGTAGAGGACTTCACGCAAGCCATCAAGCTCCGGCTGGATAACCCCGAACCTTACAAAGGCCGCGGCACGGCGCTTGCCGCGCAGGGAAAATACCGCGATGCGATCGAGGATTTCGACGCCGCCATCGCCCGCAAAGCCGACTATGAACAAGCCTTCGTAGAGCGCGGGCTGGCGTATACCGGAATCGGCGATTTCGTGCATGCCGACGAGGATCTCAGCTCGGCACTGAAACTGAACGGCGACGATGTGCGCGCCTGGCGCGTGCGTGGTGCGGTCCGGGAACGCCTGGGGCGCGACGCCGACGCGATTGTCGATTACAGTGAAGCCATTAAACGCGACCCCAGCGACGCGCGCACTTTTCTGGCCCGTGGCGCCGTCTACGACCGGCAACAGAGATATAAGGAATCGCTCGAAGATCGCGATCAGGCGGTGAAGTTGGCGCCGAACAACGCGGAGGCCTATGTGGCCCGCGGCAGTTCTTACCATTTCCTGGGGCAGCACGACAAGGGAATCGCGGATCGCACCACGGCGATATCGCTCGACCCCGCCAATGCGCTGGCGTGGACCGCTCGCGGCAACGCTTACTACCTGCTGAACCGGTACACCGAAGCCGTTTCCGATCTGCAGCAGGCAATCCGGCTGGATCCCGGCAATCGCCAGATCCAACAACTGCTCGAAATGGCCGAAGTGAAAATCCAGGAGGCCTCGGCGGCAGCCATTGTGAAGCCTCCACCCGCGGACACCATTGCCGTGACACTGCCCGGAAGTGGGCCCGCCCCGCCGGGGCCCCCACCCGAGCCTCCGAGTGCCGTGAAAGCCGAGCTTATGCCCGACACCGGCACACCTTTGCCGGCGGAAACAAAGCCCGCGCCGGCATCGCTGCCCAAGCCAGAGCCGCCCTCGGAGTTGAAAGCGGAGACTAAACCGCAAGCGAACGCAGTTGCCGTGCCGGAGTTGAAGCCCCATCCTAGGATGCCGATCCCGTCATCCGACCCGAAGGCGGAGGTCCAGGCGCCGCCCAAGCCTGTTCCTCCGCCGGACGTAAAACCGGCGCCGAACGCAGTTGCCATGCCGGAGTTGAAACCCCATCCGAGGGTGCCGATCCCATCATCCGACCCGAAGGCGGAGGTCCAGGCACCGCCCAAGCCTGTTCCTCCGCCGGACGTAAAACCGCAGTCGCAACCGGCGAACCCGGAGCCGAAGCCGGCTGCGAACACAGTTGGCGTGCCGGAGTTGAAGCCCCATCCGAGGCTGCCGATCCCGCCGTCCGACCCGAAGGCGGAGGTCCAGCCGCCGTCCAAGCCGGTACCCTCGCCGGAAGTAAAGCCGCAGAAACCGGCGATCCCGCCGGCTGTGGCCAAGACCGCATCCCCCAGTGCCTCGGTATCGGCGGCCAACCGCCAGACGGCTGTGTCTTTGTACAAGCAGGGGCTGGCTCTCCTGCAACAAGACCGTATCGCCGACGCCATCGATCAGCTCGACGCGGCCGTCATCATGGACCCCACGCTGGCCCTGGCTTTCAACGCCCGTGGGTACGCGCGCTACCGGCAGAAGCAATACCGCGAAGCCATCAGCGATTTCGACAAGGCGATCCTGCTTAATCCCTCGTATGCCAACGCCTATCTCAATCGCAGCTGGGCGCGCCGCGCGGCGGGAGATACCGTGGCCGCCGACGCCGACGCCGCCAAAGCCAAGGAACTCACGCCCGCACCGGCAAAGTAGCCGCGCGGTCCGCTCGAGCCAGCTCCCGTAGCGCCGGCATTGCCGATGTGGGCAAGCTTGGTACAGGGTCTCGGAAGTTCGCTTACGTATCGCAGGGCCGCTTGCTGACGTGCGGCTCCGTTGTGAGCCGCGGCCGTTAGGGAGTGGTCTCCGCGGAATTATAATAGCTTGCCCAGCCGGGCGACAGCGAGTTCCTATGCCGAAGCCTTGCGAATGAATTCCCACACCTTGGGATTGGTGAACGGCGCGCTCTGCTCCTTCATGGATGGGGTCCAGTTTTGCCGGTCGGCCCACACCTGGCCGAGGCCGCGCGAGATCTCCGGATCGCCGCCCGTGAACCCTTCCACCAGCTTCTTCCAGCGCGCCGCCAGAGCTTGCGCCTTTTCGGATTTGGGGTCTTCCGCGAGCGCCGCCTCCACATCGCGAAACAGCTCCGTCCAGGCGCGCGTAGCTTCCGCCTGCAGTTCGGGTGTCCATTCCTTGCGCTTCCCGGCCAGTTTGGCCTGCGCTTCTTCGCTGTAGTATTTGTTCATGAACTCGTTACTTTCTTGCATTTCGATCACCTCAATGATTTTTGCCAACACCTGCATGCCGGCCGGTTTGCCGGAAGCGATCGCCAGTTCGGCGTCACGAATGGCCTGAATCGCCTGCTCCAGGCTGTGCCGCTTTTCCTCCAGGGCCAGCCGCTGCGAACGCAGAACCTCCGGAAGCCGGCGCGCTTCGCGGTCAAGCAGCGCCTTGATCTCCTTTAAAGGCAGACCGAGAAACTTCAGCGCTACAATCTGCTCCAGCCGTTCCAGATCGCGGAGGCTGTACAAACGGTATCCCGACCCGGTGCGTCTGGGCCGCAGCACCGCCAGCCGGTCGTAATGGTGCAGGGCCCGCACCGTCACGCCCGCCAGTTCGGCGAACTCCCGTACCCGATAGCCACGCATCGCGCCTCCGCGCTCTTCATTGAGGATCGACCCTGACGTTACGTCAGAGTCAACAATTATTTTAAGGAAACCCGCCCGAGGCCGGTAACCGTACCGCAACATCCGAAATGGTATACTGCATCCACCTATGTCAGCCCTGATTGGAATGTTTATCGGATTCCTGGCCTGGTTTGTCCTGCGCATCCTGGTAATGGGTGTCTATACGGTGGACCAGAGCGAGCGCGCCGTGAAGACCAGATTCGGCCGCGCGGTGCGCGTCCCGGGCAATAAAACTACACTCGACGATCCCATGGCGGAGGCGCTGCGTCCGGAAGAGAAATCGCGCTACAGCTATCCGCAGGTGCGCGTGATTCAACCGGGCGGTCCGTACTTCAAAATGCCCTGGGAGAAGATTCGCAAGGTCTCCATCGCCACCATGACCGTCAACATGGCGCTCGATCCCGAAAGCCCCAGCGCCAACGAGAACGGCACGCGCCTGGAGGCGGTCACCAAAGACCAGCTCAATACCGGACTTACCGGTCAAATCCGCTATCGGGTGAGCGAGGCCAACCTTTATGCGTTCCTGTTCGGGATTAAGCGTCCGTTCGTCCATGTGGTGGCGTATTTCGTGTCGGTGCTGCGCCAGCGCATCGCCAACTTCGAGGCGAAACCCGACCCGGCCAGCGCCGCCGGAGGGGCGGCCGGAGCGGAGGTTCTCGCCGGCAGCGAGATGACGGGGATCTCCATCAACGATCTGCGTAAAAACCTGCGCGATGTCAATGAGTATATGGACAACGAATGCAAGTCTTCGCCGGCGCGCTACGGCGTGATCCTGGAAGCGTCTTTGATTACCGGCATCGATCCTCCGCCGGAAGTGGAATCGGCGCTGGCGGCCATCAATACCGCGCACAATCAGGTGTCGAGCGATATCAGCCTGGCGCAAGCCTCCGCCGACCAGCGGGTGGTGCAGTCGCGGCGGGCGGTGGAGATCGAGACCTTGCGCGCGCAGGCCGAAGTGCAGCCCGTAAAATCGCTCGCCGCCGAGCTCGGCCAACTGCATAAGCTCGGGCCCAATATTCTGGGCGCCTACCTGCGAAACGTGCGGCTGGCGCTTTTCGAGAAAGCCCAACAGATCTATCTGGAGGTGGGACGATGACCGATTTTCTGGTGGGCGCGCTCATGGTGTTTGTGTTCCTCTTTATCGCGGAATTCGTGCTTCTCGGGCTTTGCCGTCTGCTGGGCGTCTATGCGGTGGTGCAGGAGCGAACCGCGCGGGTTTACATGCTGTTCGGGAAAGTGATCGGCATTCTGGATGAGCCGGGCTTTTATTTCCTGCCCTCCAGGTTGGGACCGGCGGCATTGGTGATCCACTTCCTGGGCAGTTGCATCGTCCTGGATTTGCGGCTCGATCAGGAATATCTGCGCAGCCAGCCGGTGAACTCGGAAGAAGGCGCTCCCATGGGAATCGGCATCTGGTACGAGATGTGGATCAGCGATCCGGTGTCCTACCTTTTTAAGAACACCGATCCGCGCGGCTCTCTGCGCGCCAATGTGAGCAACGCCACGGTGCGCTGTCTGAGCAATATGAAGCTGGCAGAGATGCTGGAGACGCGCCACAACATGAGCCAGACGGTGCGCGCCGAAGTCACCGCCAAATCGCAGGATTGGGGATATCAGCTTGGGTCGGTGTATATCCGTAAGGTGCATTTCCGCGACGTGGGCATGATCAAGCAGATCGAAGAAAAGGTGGTCAACCGCTTACGGCAAGTGACCTCGGCGATCAAGCAGGCGGGCGCCAACCAGGTGAGCGTGATCACCAGCTCGGCCGAGCGCGAGGCCGCCATCGAATTCGCCAAGGCCGCCGCCATTCGTCCGGCGACGCTGGGACAGGCACTGCAAGAAATCGCCGGTGAACCGGCGGTGGCGGAGGCGCTGTTCGACGTGCTCGAAACGCAGCGGCTCCTGAGCGGCGGCGCACGCTTCACGCTGCTTCCCTCGGGACCGCATGCGCGCATACTGGCCGATCTGCTGGCTTCCGACAGCACTCCCAAAACGCGGGCCGCCGGATCGCCGTAAGGCGCCCGCGTACTAGAATGGCGATGTGGGAAAGCTCCAGCGCATAGCGCTCTTCACGATCTTAGGATTGATTGTTCTCTATGCAGGCGACTACATCTCGCTGCGTCTTCGCGGACCGGCGCTGGGCAGCGTGGATGTGCAGATCATGTGGGCCATCAAGCAGAAGGACAATCGCATCGATTACGAGTTGGGCGACACCGAAACGCGGCCTTGTGTGCACTCGCTGTTTCCCCAGATGGGATACCCGCCTTGCTGGTACTTGAGCCGGCATAAGAACCAGACCATCACGGTGGGCAGCATTCCCAGGCGCTGCGTCGACGTGGCGCAGACACTCCTGTCTGCGCCACGTTCGAAGCTCGATTCTAAGCTGAACCATGACGATTTCTAACAAGACTGCCCGAACCTACTTTCTGCTGGTGTTATTCCTCGCCCTGCGGGCCTTGGGCAATTTGAGCCTGGCGTGGGGCACCAAGCACATGCCCGAGACTCTGGGGGCCGACCCGCTGGTATACATTCGCTCCCTGCTGCATCCCGGTATCGCGATGGGGGTGGCGATGCTGATTCTGGCGCTGCTGGCGCGACTGGCGCTGCTAAGTCTGGCGGATCTCAGCTTCATTCTGCCGATGACGGCCATCGGGTACGTGCTGGCGGCGCTGTTGGGCAGAGTATTTCTGAACGAGACTGTGAGTCCTCAGCGATGGCTGGCGGTGGTATTGATTTTCGGCGGCGCGGTGCTGGTGAGCGCCACGCCACAAGCGACCACCCGCAAGCCGGAGGGTTCGCAATGACCTGGGTGCTGGTGATCGTGATGGTGACCGCGACGGTGCTGAGCGACCTATTGCAAAGCTTCGAGATGAAACGGGCGGGGGAGCAATCAGTGGGCGCTCGCGGGGTGGGCCGGCTGCTGCGGACGATCGTCGCGCGGCGGTATTTGCTGCTTTCGATCGTTTGCCTGGCGTTCTCGTTTTTCGCGTTCATGGCGCTGGTGCAATCGGCGCCGCTGAGTTTCGCGGTGCCGGCGTCGGCGTCCAGTTTCATTTTAGAAACGGTGCTGGCGAAATTGCTGCTAAAGGAACATATCGGCGCGCGACGGGCCGCCGGGTGCCTGCTCGTGCTTGGCGGAGTGGTGCTGCTGGGGAAATAAGGCCGGAACAAACATAAATCTCTCACAGAGGCACAGAGGCCACGGAGAAGAACACTCTTCTTTTTTTCTCTGCGCTCTCTGCGCCTCTGCGAGAAACAAATCCGAGTCCTCCGGGTTTGCGCTCGACATCGAGCGAAGGCAAATTGTCGGGACGCCTTAG
>Ga0181528_10002670_pt1 | contig 11022 bp, 8 predicted proteins | sample PEATcosm2014_Bin_47_FD_119742 | JGI IMG/M metagenome (GOLD analysis project Ga0181528, IMG submission 119742) | Peatland microbial communities from MTU Mesocosm Facility, Houghton, MI, USA - PEATcosm2014_Bin10_10_metaG | ecosystem: Environmental > Terrestrial > Soil > Wetlands > Peat | place... | reverse complement strand
TCGCGGCCGCTCGCGGCGGGGCCTGTAGCTCAATGGTTAGAGCCGGCCGCTCATAACGGTCTGGTTGCAGGTTCGAGTCCTGCCGGGCCCACCAGCCATGGCGACGTGCCGCCCAAAGGTGCGGAACTTTACCGGTCCGTGCCGCGTTCATGCCTCATGATTAACTCCAGAGTAATATTAGTTGCAGCCTTTTCGGTTGCAGCTTTGCCTTCGATGGCAATTCGTCCCGCTCATGCAGAAACGGGTCGCGCCGCATTTTACGGCGGTGGCCGCACGGCCAGCGGAGAATTCTGTGGACCGGACGGGCTAACCGCCGCCCATCGCACGTTGCCATTTGGCACCAAGGTTCTTGTCACGAATGTGCGCAATGGCAAGACGGTGGTGGTCAGGATCACGGACCGTGGTCCGTACGGTCGTGGTCGAATAATCGATTTGAGCCGTGCAGCGGCGCGCGAACTCGACATGATGAGCGCTGGTACAGCGATGGTGAGTGTTGAACCGCAATAGGCGCGTCGGATCACGAGCATCACCCCTCACGGCTCAATCCGATACAGCCGCCATTTCTTCGGCACGCCCTTGAGCTGGTGGCTGCCACGATCCGCAAAGCGGATGTCGGACTGCAGCAGCAGGTCCTTGACCGCGCTCGAGACCAGCACTTCGCCGGCGCGCGCTTTGGCGGCGACGCGCGCGCCAATGTGAAACGCGAGTCCGACGACTTTCTTGCCGCCCACTTCGTATTCGCCGGCGTGCAGCCCCACCCTGATCTCCAGCCCCAGCGTCCGCACGGCTTCGCGGATCGCGATCGCGCAACAGACGCTGGCAACGGGTTTGACGAATGTCGCCAGCAATCCGTCCCCCGCATCATTGCGGTGCAAGGGTCTTCTTGAAGTCCTGATGGCACTCGTCGAGGATCTGCCGGGTGAATTTGCCGATGGCGGCGTATTCGACCTCGGTGAGGTTGGCGAGCGAAACACGGGCTGAAGTATCGACCACCTCGAATCCATTGCCGGGCAGCAATACGACCCCGGTTTCATCCGCCAGGCGAAACAGGAAGCTGATGCCAAGGTCGCTCTTGACGAACCATGCCTTGAATTCCGGTCCGTACAGCGTTCCGCCGATCTCCTGCAGGTCGATCAGCGAATAGTAGTTTACGTCGTTGGAGCAGCGCGGCGCGGTGACGCCCATGTGGCTGTAGAGCGTCTGGTAGCGCTTGCGTATCAGTTGCTTGGCGGCGTCCTTGTAGCGGTGCTCGCGATCCATCAGGCCGTTCAACGCGAACAGCGCCATTTGCAGCTGTTGCGGCACCGAGAGCCCGGCGGTGTGGTTGAGCGCCACCGCACGGCTGTCGGCGACCAATCGGTCGATGAACGGCATTTTGCGCGGTGCCGTCGTCAACGAGGCGTACCGCTTGTCGAGCAGCAGCTTCTGGGGTTCCGGAAGGGCCGCCAACGCTGCATCGAACACGTTGTCCTGATGCAGGGCAATCGCCCCCAGCCGCCAGCCGGTGGCGCCGAAGAATTTCGAAAACGAATAGACACACAGGGTATTGTACGGGCACTTGGCAAAAACCGAGACGAAATCGTCCGCAAACGTCCCGTACACGTCGTCGGTGACGATGAACAGATCGCGGCGCTTGGCGATGACCGCAGCCAACTGGTCCAGAACGCCGTCCGACAATTTCGACGACGGCGGATTGCTCGGGTTGACGAGGCAGAATATCTTGATCGCAGGGTCGAGAAGCTTGTCGATCTCGGACTGCGGCAGCTGCCAGTCGTCGAGCCGGTCCATCCGGATATCGACGACCTGCAGGCCGTAATCGTCCAAAACCGGAATTTCCAGATAGGGCGAGAAGATCGGCGTTGCGATTGCGATCTTGTCGCCTGGCTTGACCAGGCCGTTGGCGCGCAGGCTTTGAAAGATGTATGTCATCGCCGCGGTCCCGCCTTCGGTGGCGAACACCGAGAATTCGCCGTTCGGCGGCAGCGCACCGAACATTTCCTGGGTGAGATACGCCTTTACGATCTGCTCGGTGTGACAGAGCATCCTTGGCGGCGTCGGGTAGGTGCTCCCCAGAAAAGCGCTGACCATCTCGAACAGAAACGCATCCTGGTCCAGACCAAGCTGGTCCTTGATGTAGGAGATCGCCAGCCGCAGGAACCGCACCCCGTCGGCCTGCCGATGATGGGTCGCATAGGCGTCGAACCGCTGCACGATGCCATCGTGCTCCGGCAGACCGCCGAACCCGCTGTCGAGATACGAATAGGAGCGTTCCGCCTCGCGCATCGCGAAATCGCCCAGGCTCAGGAACGCCCAGCGCGGCAGGGTCGCCAGAAAATTCGGATTGCCCCGCCCGGCATTCAGCATCAGCCGCTGCGCGTCCGAAGAAGCGCGTTCGATCAGCTGGTCCTTGAGCTCGAACGGGCTCAACTTGGCGTATTGCTTGAAGTTGCGATCTAGCATGACTGATATCCTCGACGTTGGCTTCTAAGGAGCATTTTTCGTGATGATGCCGACGATCAGCGGACCCCATAGAGTGAGGAACACATTGGCGACGGCGTAGGTGACGGTGAACGAGACGACCGGCGTGGCGTTGCCGGCCTTGGCGAGCAGCGCCGCAAAAGCCGGGTTCGCGCTGCGACCGCCAGCGACGCAGGCCAATGCTTCGATCGGGTTCTGGATTCGCAGAACGTAGTAGGAGAAGAAGAACGTGACGATCTGCGGCAGCAGCGTCACGGCGACGCCGAGGAAAAACAACGTCAGGCCGTACTGTTCGATGGCGACCAGCGCTTGCGGGCCCGCGGAGATGCCGACGATGCCGACAAAAACCGCCAGGCCAAAGTCGCGCAGGAAGTTCGAGGCGCCCACCGGCAACGCCGCGAAATTGGGATGGACGCTCCTTAGCCAGCCAAAGAACAGGCCGGACAACAGACAGCCGCCGCCACTGCCGACCGAGATCGGGATTCCCCAGATCTTGAACTGAATCAAACCGAGAAGCAGGCCGATCAGCATTCCGATGCCGAAGAAGATGAAATCGGTGACCGCCGCGGCGGTGATCCTGTACCCGATCTTCGACTGGACCCGATTGAGGTCGGCCGGACTGCCGGTGAAATGCAGTTCGTCGCCACGCTTGAGCTGCAGCTTGTCGAGAACCGGAAGATCGAGCCCCATGCGCCTGACCGCCGTCAGGAACACGCCGTGACGGGTTTCGACCTTGGCATGCTGGCGGATCTCGCCGACTTCGCGATTGTTCAGCGCGCGGTTCGTGAGGATGATTTCGCGATTTTCCTGAACCAACACGAGCCCGTTCGCCGCGGCCACCTCCCGGCCGAACAGGCTGCAAGCCGTCTCCATCACGCCGATCGCGCCGGTGATGGCGACCCGATCGCCCACCTGGATGGCAGTCGTGTCGGCAAGATCGAGCGTTTTGCCTTCGCGATAGATCGCTTCCACCGAAGCGTCCGAGAGCTTTTGGTCGACTGCCAGCGCGGTCAGGCCGGCGGCCTTGCTGCCAGCGGCGATCTCATAGATTCGGGTCGAAATCTGCCCGGCCGCGTTGAACTGACCCGGATCGAGTTCGGCGTGTCCACCCGACAGCAGGTTTGCCAGCTTCACCGCTTCCTGGCGGATGTTCCACTTCATGATCAGCGGCAGGAACCAGCTCACCATGATGATCGGACCGAGCGAGCCGAAGATGTAGCAAACCGCGTAGCCCACCGCGACATTGGTCTGCATGGTTTTCGTCAATTCCGGCGACAACCCGAGCTTTCCGATCGCATCGCCGGCGGTACCGATGATCGCGGATTGCGTGAGTCCGCCCGCGGCGAGTCCGGCCGCCATGCCGCGATCGAGGCCGAACATCCATGCTGCCGCGAGAACGCATAACAAGCCGACGAAACACATCACGAAGGCGGAAGCGAGCTGGTTAAGCGAGCGTCGGTTCAATGCGTGAAAGAACTGCGGACCGCCCTGGTATCCGACGGCGTATATGAACAGTGCAAAGAATATGCCCTTGATGCCGCTGTCGATATTGACGCCCAACTGTCCGACGATGACGCCGACCAGTAGCGTCCCCGCAATGCCTCCGAGTACGAAACTGCCTATCTTGAGTTTCCCGACGAGGTAGCCGAGCGCGATCGTGACGAACAATGCCAGCAGCGGCTCTGCCGTAACCAGTCGGTGCAAGACATTCATATGATTTCTTTCAAGGCGCCGTTGGGATATCTCTTCGGAATTGGGCGGACATGGCGACGCTAAATTGGGGCGAAGCGCTCGATCAAAACTGGCGGATCGTTCCAAGCACGGCGCCGGCTTCGACGAACGCCCCGTCTTTCAGCAATATCGTGGACAGAACGCCGGTGACGGGCGCGTGGATTTCGTGGGTCTGCATGCCGGTATTGATTTCAACCAGAGGCTCGTCGAGGGTGACAGGATCGCCGGTGCGTTTGAACCACCGCCCGATCGACGATTTGGCTGCGGTATTCGCCATCGCTGGCGCTCTTATTTCCGTCATCATGTACTTGACCTCTGAGGCTATGACCGCCAAGGCGGACGCAAACGATGTACCTGGTGGATGGAGAGCAGACACGACGGACGGCTATTCGACCGCCGGACGCGCGTGTTCATGTCAACAAAATCTGCTGCTGTCGGGGCCGTAGAGTCGATCGTCACATCGAGAGACGAGGTGAGATCGCCTCTTTTACGCTGCTCGTTGTGTGCGGATCGCGCCTACCTGGGATCCTTCGAGCGCTATCGCGCACCGCACTTAGTTTTTCCAGCGCCAAAGGTTCCGCGCCGCCAAGCGATTCTTTTACGCGCGAGTGGCGTGCGTGCCATGGGGCCCGCATCGCATGTCGTCGAATTTAATTCGCGAAGTGAGCGGTATTGATCATGTTGCGGCGAGACGTTTTGATAGGTTGAGAGCGGCGGGACCAACCCCGCTGCTCCAAATGCATCATGCGGAAACGGTGCGGGCCCGTTCGTGCCTCCGGACCAAGCCGACGCCTGCATCTTCCGGTCGACAGAAATCGCGCCTCTGCAACAGCAGCCGCGAGAGGATAGCGCATTTGAGAAGACTGATAATCCTGGCTGGACTGCTGGTCGTGCTGGGTTTCGCCGGCTACCTTGTCCTGACCGCACCCTTGACCTGGTCTGCCCTGCATCCGACGCGTGATGTCGCCGACGCCGGATCACCCGATCTCACGAACGGCCAGTTGCTGTTCTATGCCGGCAGCTGCGGCACCTGCCATGCCTCCCCGAACCAGAAGGATGAGACACATCTCGGCGGCGGTGTAGCGCTGACGTCCGGATTCGGCACCTTCTACATGCCCAATATATCATCCGATCAGGCCGATGGCATCGGGGGATGGACGACGGCGCAATTCGTCCGTGCCATGCGTGAGGGCGTTTCCGCGCATGGCGAGAACGAATATCCCGCTTTTCCCTACACATCCATGCAGCGCATGACGGCAAACGATCTGCGCGACCTGCTGGCCTTCATCAAGACGCTGCCGGCGGTCGCCGGCAAGGCGCGCGACCACGACCTCAAATTTCCGTTCACGATGCGGCGCGGCGTCGGCCTCTGGAAGCTGTTCTTTCTCGACGGCGAGCCGCTGGTCGCGGATCCGCACAAGAGCGCGGCCTGGAACCGTGGCAGATATCTGGTCGAAGGCGTCGCGCACTGCGCCGAGTGTCATTCGCCGCGCAACGTCGCCGGCGCCATCGTTTCGGGCAAGCGGTTTTCCGGCGCCCCCGATCCGGAGGGGCACGGCTATGTGCCGAACATTACGCAGGACGAGACCGGCATCGGCTACTGGTCGCAGCGTGAAATCGACGACTATCTCAGCGTCGGTTTGACCCCGGTCAACACCCAGGCCGGCGAATCGATGACCGCCGTGGTCGCCAACCTGGCGCACCTGCCGCCTGGCGACCGCGCCGCCATGGCCGAATACATCAAGACGCTGCCGGCCATCGCTGCGCCGAACGCGGGCGCCCCCGCGCTCAATCGAACGCCGACCGTCCGGATGCTGCCGCCGCCCAGCGGCGATGCGAAGTCGCCCGCCAGCGCCCTGTCCGTCCCGGCCGACGCACTGGCGCAGGCCAACACCCTGTACACGGTGGCGACAAAGCCGTTTTTCCTTGACCGCGCCGCGGCCGGCCCAACCGGCGCCGGCGACGGCAAGTTGCTGCCGGCGGCCAAGCTCGCCGTGGTCGCGCGCGACGGCGACTGGCTGCAGGTCCGGATCGACGGCTGGCAGCAGGACGGGTCGCCCGCCGCATTCTATGCCTTGAAGGGACAGCGGATATTGGTGGCGGCGCTGGGCTCGACGGCGGTGGCGAAAGTCGCGCGTCAACCGGGTGCCGAAGACGCCGCGACCAAACTGACCTGGTTCCAGGGCACCCTCACGGTGTGGGTCAGCAAGGAAAGCCTGAATCCGGACATCGCCAAGATCTGGGACTACAGCAGCACCCTCTACGCCTCGTCGTGCGGTTCGTGCCATGCGCCGCATCCCACCGACAGCTTTCTGGCAAACCAGTGGATCGGCAGTCTGACGGCGATGAAGCGCTTCACCGCGCTGGACGACGGGCAGTATCGGTTGCTGCAGACCTATCTCCAGTTCCATTCGAAAGACGTCGGTGCGTCGCCGGCAGGCAAATCTTGAACGCGGCTCGCGCAGTCGAGGTCCTGTCGCCGGATCCGCGCTGGAACGCTTCGATCGCCGAATGGCTGGCCGGGATATTCGCGGCGGCGCCGACGGCAGATACGGTGATCAGTTATCGCGGACGAATGGGCGCGACGCTGTTCGCGTCGCTGGCTCAGGATGCGACCCGCGTCGCCGGCGCGCGACGAATGCAGTCCGCGCTCGACATAGAGGCGCCGGCCGCCGTACTTGCGCCCGAGCTAGCGGCCGCGTTCACACACTTATTCGACGGCGTTGGTGGCGGCAAAACCGTGCCGCCATATGAAAGCGCTCACGTCGGCGCTTCGGGCCGGCTGTTCCAGGCGCCGACGGACGCCATGGAGAAACTGCTGCGTCGGTCGGATCTATCCACCGACGAAGCGTTCCGCGAACCGTCGGACCATCTGTCGATCGAACTGGCATTGCTGGCACGGCTGATCCGTCATGACTCCGACCATGAAACACAGGCAGCATTGCTCGATGACCATTTGCTGGTCTGGGTGCCGCGCTTTGCCGACCGATGTCGAGCGTACGACCGCACCGGCTTTTACGCAGGTGCGGCACAGGTGCTGGTGGCCTTTCTAATCGCTCACCGGGCCTCGCTTCCGCACTGGAGCAACCAACAAAGAACTGGAGTGACGCCATGTCGATCCGATTGAGTGGAAGCGGCATGACGCGACGCGCGGTGCTCGAAGCGGGACTGGCGGCCGGCACTTTCGGCCTGTCCGGGGCGTCGCTCCTGAGTTCGGGCGCGCGCGCCGCCCCGGCCTCGGCGTCCGAGATACTGACCGGCTCGCACTGGGGTGCATTCCGCGCCAAGGTGGAAGGCGGACGGTTCGTCGGCATCCGGCCCTGGGAGAAGGATCCGCACCCCGCGCCGGTGCTCGAAGGCGTGATGGACTCGGTCTACTCGCCGACCCGGATCAAATATCCGATGGTACGGCGGGCGTTCCTCGAGCACGGCTTCGGCGCCGACCCGGAGGGAAGAGGCGACGGGGACTTCGTTCGCGTCACCTGGGATCAGGCCCTCGACCTCGTCGCCAGCGAGCTCAAACGGGTGGACCAGACCCATGGTCCCGCCGCAAGCTTCGCCGGTTCATACGGCTGGAAGAGCCCCGGCAAGCTGCACAACTGCCAGAATCTGCTGCGCCGGATGATGAGCCTCAAGGGTGGATTCGTGAATTCCTCAGGAGATTATTCCACCGGTGCGTCCCAGGTGGTCTTGCCGTACGTGGTCGGATCGCTGGAGGTCTACGACCAGACGACGGCTTGGCCCGTGGTCGTGCAAAATACCGAGCTGATGGTGTTCTGGGGCGCCGACCCCATCAACAACAACCGGATCGGTTATGTCATCCCCGATCACGGCGCCTATGTCGGGCTGGAAGCCTTGCAGAAAAAAGGCACCAAGGTCATCTGCATCGATCCCATCAAGACGGAGACCTGCAGCTATCTGAACGGAGAGTGGCTGGCGCCGCGCCCTCAGACGGATGTAGCCATGATGCTGGGTATTGCCCACACGCTCTATGTCGAAAAGCTGTATGATGAAAAATTTCTCGCGCAGTACACCACCGGCTTCGACAAATTCCTGCCCTATCTGACCGGTGAAGTTGACGGCACGCCGAAGACGGCCGAATGGGCCGCGGCGATCTGCGAGATCCCCGCGGCGACCATCACCGAGCTTGCCCGGCGCTTTGCCAAGAACCGCACCATGCTGGCCAGCGGCTGGTCGATGCAGCGCCAGCAGCATGGCGAGCAGGTCCATTGGATGCTGATCACCCTGGCGTCGATGCTGGGGCAGATCGGACTGCCGGGTGGCGGCTACGGGCTGAGCTATCATTACGGTAACGGCGGCAGCCCGGCGGCCAATAGTCCGGTTCTCACCGGCATTACCGAAGGCAGCAAGACGGCACAGGGTCCGGCGTGGCTGTCCAGCAGCGGCGCGGCCTCGATTCCGGTGTCGCGCATTGTCGAGATGCTGGAGAACCCCGGCAAACCATTCGATTTCAACGGGACCCGGCCAAACTATCCGGATGTGAGACTGGCTTATTGGGCCGGCGGCAATCCGTTCGCGCACCACCAGGATCGCAACCGGATGCTAAAGGCCTGGCGCCATCTGGAGACGTTCATCGTTCATGATTTCCAGTGGACCGCCACCGCCCGTCACGCTGACATCGTATTGCCGGCCACCACCAGTTACGAGCGCAACGATATCGAGCAAATCGGCGACTACTCGCTGAGTTATATCCTGGCGATGAAAAAGGTCATCGAGCCGGTATTCGAGGCGCGCAGCGACTACGATATCTTCGCCGCCATCGCCGACCGGCTCGGCAAGGGCGATGCTTTCACCCAGGGCAGAAGCGAGATGGACTGGATCCGCTCGTTCTACGAAGCGGCCCGTGTCGAGGCTCGCGGCAAGGGCATGGAGATGCCGGTATTCGAAGCTTTCTGGAACAGCGACGATGCCTTGGCATTTCCCATCACCGACGAGGGCAGAGGGTACATCCAGCACAAGGACTTCCGCGACGATCCGCTGCTTAACCCGCTCGGCACCGCGTCAGGTCGGATCGAGATCTATTCGAACAACATCGCCAAGATGAACTACGACGATTGTCCGCCGCACCCGACCTGGATGGAGCCGGTCGAGCGGCTCGGCGGGCCCGACACGAAATATCCCCTGCATATCGACACCAAGCATCCGAAGTACCGGCTGCATTCCCAGCTCTGCGGCACGGTGCTGCGAGCGACCTATGCCATTGCCGGGCGCGAGCCTTGCCTGATTAACCCGCAGGATGCGGCCGCGCGCGGCATCAGTGACGGCGACATCGTTCGGGTGTTCAACGACCGCGGTCAGATCCTCGCCGGCGCCCACGTCACCGATAGCATTCGTCCCGGCGTAATTTGCGTCAACGAGGGCGGATGGTTCGATCCCGAGAACGCGCGCGAGCCCGGCAGCCTGGACCGCTACGGCGACGTCAACAACCTGTCGATCGGCATCGGAACCTCAAAGCTGGCGCAGGGCAATTGCGGCCACACCGCCGTCGGCGACGTGGAGAAATACAAGGGACGACCACCCGAACTCGACGTGTTCCGCGAGCCTGTCGCGAACGCGTAGACCGCCCCTCACCCAATCGGAAACAGTTTCAAAATATCGGAGATCAAATGTCCATCTACAGCACGTTAGACCGGCCGGAAGCGGACCGAAGCGTTCTATCGGCCGGGTTGTTGATCGGCTTGGCCGGCGGGTCGGTCGAGATCCTTGTCGTCTGGCTATATTCGGCGTTGACCGGAGGAGACGCTGCGATGGTCGCCCGCCACGTCGCATCCGCGGTCGGACTCGACGGCGCGTCGGCGGTGGCGGGGTTGGCCGTCCACATGGGTCTGGCTGTGGCACTCGGTATCGTGCTAAGTGCGATGGTGCAGAGCCTGGCGGCCTTGTCGGATCGAGCGATCTGGTCATTCATGACGGGAAGTCTCGCGGCGGTTTGGGCGATCAATTTTTTCATCGTCCTGCCGGTTGTCAGCCCCGGCTTCGTGCATCTGCTGCCGTATTCGATCACTCTCGCATCGAAGTTGGCGTTTGGCTCTGCCGGTGCGGCCGTGTTGCAGCGGCTCCGCCCGGTTCATGTCGGTACACGCCGCTGATTTTTGTCGCCCGTCGTCACTGACCAGGAGGCTTCGCAGTGTCGCCGCGACCGTGTGTCACCAGGGCCTTTCGGTTCTGATTGAATCAGAACCGAAGCTCTAGTTTCTTGTTTTGACGCGTTTTCTTCACGCGAACCGGTATCCACCCCCGGATCAAGTCCGAGGGCATGCTTCGCTCGAAAACGCTCTAGAGACCGATGATCCATTTTGCGTCGGCGGCCGTTCCCCAAACCGCCACCGCCGCCACGGTCGGCACGATGAATGTTTAGAGCCGGCCGCTCATAACGGTCTGGTTGCAGGTTGGAGTCCTGCCGGGTCCACCAATCATTGGCGACGTGCCGCCCAAAGGGGCGGAACTTTACCGGTCCGTACCGCGTTCATGCCTCATGATCAGCTCCAGAGTAATATTAGTTGCAGCCTTGTCGGTTGCAGCTTTGGCTTCGATAGCAATCCGTCCCGCGAATGCAGAAACGGGCCGCGCCGCATTTTACGGCGGTGGTCGCACGGCCAGCGGAGAATTCTGCGGACCGGACGGGCTAACCGCCGCCCATCGCACGTTGCCATTTGGCACCAAGGTTCTTGTCACGAATGTGCGCAATGGCAAGACGGTGGTTGTCAGAATCACGGACCGTGGTCCGTACGGTCGTGGTCGAATCATCGATTTGAGCCGTGCAGCGGCGCGCGAACTCGACATGATGAGCGC
>Ga0181528_10002669_pt1 | contig 11024 bp, 11 predicted proteins | sample PEATcosm2014_Bin_47_FD_119742 | JGI IMG/M metagenome (GOLD analysis project Ga0181528, IMG submission 119742) | Peatland microbial communities from MTU Mesocosm Facility, Houghton, MI, USA - PEATcosm2014_Bin10_10_metaG | ecosystem: Environmental > Terrestrial > Soil > Wetlands > Peat | place... | reverse complement strand
GGTGTTGGCGCTGCTCGCCCAGGACCTGTCCGACGAGGCAGTGCGGTGGCAGCCGGCGGCGTGAGTCCCGCAGCGAGACTCGCACCCCGCGCGCGCCCCATCCTTGACGCCGCCCCCCGCCGGTGCTACGGTAATCATGGCCCGGTGGCCTGCGGCTCCGCGGCTTGCGCCACCGGCGGGTCAGGAGCCACCGCGTCATGCCGACCGACAGCACCCCGCCCCTGCGCGTGGAGATCTCGACCGTCGGCGCCTTTCCCTGCCTGCGACCGCTGGGCGAAGTGGACATCGCCTCCGTGGCCGCCCTGCAGGAGGCGCTCAGTGCCCAGCTCGACGGCGGGCAGACGCGCCTCGTGATGGATTTCGGCGGGCTCTCCTATCTCGACAGCACCGGGCTGGGCTGCATTACCGCGGCGCGCCGCCGGGCGCGGGACGCCGGCGGCGATCTGGTGCTGGTGTGCACCCAGTCGCGCATCCTGCGGCTGCTGTCCATCACCGGCCTCAACCAGGTTTTCACCATCTGCAAGACGACCGCCGCCGCCGAGGCGGCCCTGGGTGGGGCGAAGGCATGAACGGTGACGAGGTGCGGTTGTCCCTGCCGGCGCGCCCGGAGTTCGTCAGCGTGGCGCGGCTCACGCTGTCGGCGCTGGCGGGTCGTCTCGGGTTCGGCGTGGACGGCGCGGAGGACATCAAACTGGCCGTGGCGGAGGCCATGACGCTGCTGCTGCGGCCCAAGGCCGGCGGCGACAGCGTGTCGCTGCTGGCGGCCTGGACCGATGAGCATCTGGACATCGACCTGGAGCGCCGCGTGGACGACGGCGGCCTGGCCGAGGACGACGAGGAGGCCGCCATCGCGCAGTTGGTGATGGCCGAGTTCATGGACGAGGCCGCCGTCAGCGGCGCGCCTCCGGCCCTCACGGTGCGGCTGCGCAAGCAACGCGATAGCGCCGGCGCCGCCGGCGCTCACGTGTGACGGGGATGAGTCGGTGACCGAGCACGACCAGCCCCAGTCGCAGTCCGCGCCGTCCGGCCCGCTCCCCGACACGGATCCGCTCACGGAGCGCTTCCGTGTGCTGCGCGCCAGCGGCGACGCGGCCCTGCGCGATCAGCTCATTTCGGCCCATCTGCCGCTGGTGCGCGCCTTGGCGCGGCGTTTCGCCAATCGCGGCGAACCGCTGGAGGATCTCATCTCGACCGGCACGCTGGCCCTCATCCACGCCGTGGATCGCTTCGATCCGCACAAGGGCACCAAGTTCTCGACCTTCGCCACGCCCACCATCATCGGCGAACTGCGCCGCTATTTCCGCGACAAGTCGTGGGCCATGAAGGTGCCGCGGCGCATGCAGGAGCTGAATCGCGCCGCCACCGGCGCCCGCGAGCAGCTCACGCAACGGCTGGGCCGCACGCCGAGTTACGTCGAGATCGCGGCCGAGCTGGCCGTCACGGAGGAAGAGGTCATCGAGGCCATTGAAAGCGGCCGCGGCTACGATCTGGTGAGCTTCGACGCTCTGGGGCCCGGCGAGGACGGTCCGCACGAGGGGCCGGGCGAGGAAGACGAGCGGCTGGCCAACGTGGTGCGGCGCGTGGAGATGGACCAGGCCATGGCCGCCATCCTCGACCCGCGCGAGGAGCGCATCCTGCGCCTCTACTATTTCGAGGAGCAGTCGCAGACCGACATCGCGCGGCTGGAGCAGATCAGCCAGATGCACGTGTCGCGCCTCCTCAGCCGCGCCAAAGCCAAGCTGCGGCGTCATCTGCAAGGGTGAACGCCATGGATGCGGCGAACGGGCTGCTGTTGGTGGCGGTGGTGGGCTGGCTGGTGGCCTTCGCCTACGCCCAGCCGGATCACGCCCGCACGCGGCGCGTGCTGGGCGCCGGCGGCGGGGTGCTGGTGGCGCTCAGCCTCGTCGCCTACTTCCACGAGACGCTGGTGCCGTTCGTGGTGCCGCTGCTGCTGGCCTACTTGCTCGATCCGCTGCTCAAGGCCCTGCAGCGACGCGGCATCCACCGTGTGATCGCGGTGATCATGGTGTTCGTGCTGCTCACCGGAGTGGTGACGGTGGCCGGGCTGCTGTTGGTGCCGCCGGTGGCCAGGCAGTGCTCGCAGGTCGTCAGTCAGGTCGTGCGCTGGGTGTCGGCGACCGTGGCCGAGGTGAGCCAGCCGGCGAGCGTCGACAGTGCAACGGCGGACGCCGCCGCCGCGCCTGATAGCGCGAACACCAAAACCGGCGTCCAGGCTTTCGTCGAAAAGCACGTGGCCGGGCCTCAGGCCTTCCGGGATTGGGTGTCGCAGGAAGTCGGCCAGATCGACGAGGACTACTGGAAGCAGCAGACGACGGACCTGCTGAGCAAGTTGAAGTCGCCCTTGCAATGGCTCGGCGAGCAGGCCGGCAACCTCGCCGCGTGGACCTTCAGCTACGTGTCGGGGTTCGCCTGGATGGCCCTGCTGCCGCTCACTCTGTGGTACAGCCTGCTGGATTACGAGGCCTTCCACCGCCGCGCCTTCTGGCTCGTGCCGCCGGCGGATCGCGCCGTGGTGCGCGAGCTGGCCGAGTCCATCAACCACGCCCTGGGCAGCTATCTGCGCGGCTATGCCGTGTTGTGCCTCAGCATCGGCATCGTGCAGACCACCGTCCTGCTGCTGCTGTCGCATTTCTTCGGCTTCAAGTACGCCCTATTGGTCGGTCTCTATGCGGGCTGCACGTACTTCATTCCGTATCTCGGCACCTTCTCGACGACCCTGCTGGCGGGGCTGGCCATCTTCTTCACCGGCGGCAGTGCCCACCAACCACTCAGCGTCAGCTTTGTCCACACGCTGATCGGCATGGGGGTGGTGCAGGGCATCAGCTCCTTGTTCGATTCGGTGATCACGCCCAACATCATCGGCAGCAACACCGGTCTGCACCCGCTGCTGGTCATGTTCGCCCTGCTGGCCGGCGGAAAACTGGCCGGCCTGGCCGGCGTGATCATCAGCACGCCGGTGCTGGTGTGCCTCAAGATCGTCCTCGACCACTTCATCCCGCGACTCAGCGGGCCCATCCCGGCCTCCGTGAGCGCCGCGGCCGACGAGGCCGCCTCGTCGCTCGGCGACTCCATCCTGGCGCCCGACGAGCCCGAGCCCACGCCCCCCACATCGGAAGGAACCAGCGAAGAACCATGACCGGTGACCAGATCCGCGCCCGCTTTCTCGACTTTTTCGCCCACCACGACCATCTCGTGGTGGCCAGCGCGCGCCTCAAGCCCGACGATCCCACCACGCACTTCACGACGGCCGGCATGCAGCCCTTCGTGCCCTATTTCCTGGGCAACGAGCAGCCGCCCAGCCGGCGCATGGCGACCTGCCAGAAGTGCCTGCGCAGCGACGATCTCGACGAGGTCGGCTACACGGCGCGCCACCTGAGCTTCTTCGAAATGCTCGGCAACTTCAGCTTCGGCGACTACTTCAAGAAGGAGGCCATCGCCTGGGGCTGGGAGTTCGTGCGCGATGCCTCCGGCGGCCTCGGTCTGGACCCCGAGTACCTGTGGGTCAGCGTCTACGAGAACGACGACGAAGCGGCCGAACTGTGGCGAACGGTGGCCGGCGTGCGTGCGGAGCGCATTGTGCGCTTCGGCATGGCCGACAACTGGTGGGGGCCGGTGGGCAACAGCGGGCCCTGTGGCCCGTGCAGCGAGATCTTCCTGGATCGCGGCCCGGAATGGGGCGATGCCGCCTCGCCTCTGGAAGACACGGGCGGCGACCGTTACGTCGAGTTCTGGAACCTGGTCTTCCAGCAGTGCAACGCCACGATGAGCAAGAAGGAGCTGATGGCCAGCGGCACCGTCCCCGACCGCCTGCCGGCCCCCGGCATCGATACGGGCGCGGGTCTGGAACGCGTCGCCATGGCCCTGCAGGGCAAGTCCAACGTGTTCGAGTGCGATCTGCTCAGCCCCCTGTGCGACGCCGTGGCGGCCATGAGCAAAGTGCCGGTCGCGTATGGCCAGGATCGCGAGACGACGGCGGCCGTGGATCGCATCGCGGACCACGTGCGCGCCCTGACCTTCGCCATCACCGACGGCATCTTCCCCTCCAACAAGGCCGGCGGCTACGTCTTGCGCCAGATTCTGCGGCGCGCGGCGCGCTTCGGCCGACTGCGCCTGGGTCTCGCGGAACCGTTCCTGTATCGCCTCGTGCCGGCCGTGGTGGCGCGCTACGAGGCCGCCTATCCCGAGCTGCGCGCCGGGCTGGCGGCCGTCGAGTCGCAGGTGAAGGCCGAGGAGGAGCGTTTCACCGAAACCCTCGATCACGGCATCCCGCGGCTGGAAGAGGAACTGGGCGAATTGGCGGCGTCCGGCGGTCGGAAGCTGAGCGGCGAGCGCGCCTTCCACCTCTACGAGACCTTCGGCGTGCCCATCGAGGTGCAGAGCGAGATGGCGGCCGAGAGCGGCTTGACGGTCGATGTCGAAGCCTTCGAGTCCATCCGCACCAGTCGCGAGAGCGTCCACCTGGTCAAGGACTTCGCCGGACATGGGGATTTTGGCGACGATCTGCTGGCCGCGGTGGCGCCGACGGTCTTTACCGGCTACGATCGCGAGGCCGATGTGGCCGCCATCGTGCAGATCGTACGCGAGCCGCAGGTGGACGAGACGCGCGGCCTGGTCACGGGCGGCGAGGTGGTAGCCGGCGCCGAGCCGGGCGCGCGCTACGCCGTGATCCTGGCATCCACGCCCTTCTACGCCGAATCCGGCGGCCAGATCGGCGACATCGGCCGCATCATCGTCGCGGATAGCGTCTTCGAGGTGGCCGACACGCACAAGGACAAGAACGGCCGCTGGCTGCACCTCGGCGAGGTGACGAAGGGTGCCTTGAAGGTGGGTCAGGAAGCCGCTGCCAAGATCGACACCGAGCGCCGCGATGCCATTCGCCGCGCCCACACCGCCACGCACCTGTTGCACGCCGCCCTGCGCCGGCGCCTCGGCGAGCACGTGGCGCAGGCCGGGTCGCTGGTCGAGCCGGACCGCCTGCGCTTCGATTTCAGCCACTTCGCCGCCGTGTCGCCCGACGATCTGGCGGCCATCGAGGTCGAAGTCAATGCCCGCATCCTGGCCAATCACGCCATGCGCATCGAGGAGCATTCCATCAGCGAAGCCCGCGAGCTGGGGGCGCTGATGTTCTTCGGCGAGAAGTACGGCCAGACGGTACGCGTGGTGAACGTCGGCGCGGAGTTCGGGCAGGGCCTGAGCACCGAGCTGTGCGGCGGCACGCACGTGCGGCGCACGGGCGACATCGGCCAGTGCCGCATCACCGCCGAGGCCAGCGTGGGCAGCGGCATCCGGCGGCTCGAAGCGCTCACGGGAGCCGCGGCGCTGGAGCTGGCCCACGATCACGAGCAGCGTCTGCGCGCCGTGGCGGCGGCCTTGCGCGCGCCATTGGGCGAGGTCGTCGAGCGCCTGGAAAGCCTGCAGACGCGGCTGCGCGAGACGGAGCGCGCCCTGGCCGCCGCGCAGCAGCAGAGCGCCGCGGGTGAGGCGCAGACCCTGCTCGCGCAGGCGGTGGACGTGGCGGGCGCGAAGCTGGTCGCCGCAGCGGTCGAAGCTCTGGACGCAGATCAACTCAAGGCACTGGCCGACGACGTCTGCGATCGGCTCGGCGCGAGCGGCGTGGCGCTGCTGGGCGCGGCGTTGAGCGGCAAGGCGCTGGTGGTGTGCAAGGCGGCCGACGCGGCGGTGGCCCAGGGTGCCCACGCCGGCAACGCCGTGAAGGCGGCGGCGGAAGCCATCGGCGGGCGCGGCGGCGGCCGGCCGCAGTTCGCCCAAGCGGGCGGCGGCGACGTGACCAGAATGAAGGAAGCCATCGCCGCCGGATTGGCTGCCTTGCGCGGGCAGCTCGGGGCGTGAGACGGAGAGGGCCATGCGGCACATCGCCGTGATGATCTATCGGGACGGCGAGGATTGGGTAGGCCAGGCGCTGAACGTCAACGTCTCCTCCTTCGGGAAGACCCCGGAAGAGGCGCGCGAGTCTCTTTCCGAAGCCCTCGCGCTGTATTTCGAGGACGAGGACGCGCCGGAGCTCCACGAAGTGGCCGACCCGAGGATCGAGGAGGTCCGTGTCTAAGCGCTGGTCGAGCCGAGAAGATTTAGAACTCATCTTACAGTACCGTTGCAAAGTCACACATAATGACCAAACCACCTAGTCCTGAGTAGCCGTTCCAAGCGGCGTAACGAAGGGCGGCGCATGGACCGAGAAGCCCCGGCCGCCGCCGTTCGTTACGCATCAAACCCAGCAAGCTGGGCTTGATGCTACTCAGGACTAGGTGATTGGGTCCCATAGAATACGGAACCAGACACCAACCATGCCCATCCACCTCGCCCTCGACGTCGGCAAGGAGACCATCGGCCTGGCCGTGTGCGACGCCGAGGAGGAAGTCGTCACGGCCCTCTACACGCTCACCCGCCTGGCACGCAAACGCGACGTGTTCGAGGTGGTGCAGGAGGCCCTGCGCCGCCGCGCCGAGGTCATCGTGGTGGGGCTGGCGCGGCGCAAGAGCGGCGACGAAGGCGAAAGCGCCGCCCGCGCCCGGCGCATCGGCGACATGGTGGAGCACGCTTCCGGCCTGCCGGTAATCTACCAAGACGAGCATCTGTCCACGTTCGAGGCCGAGAGCCGGCTGCTGGCACGCGGCTTCGTCGGCGAGGCCATGCGGCAGCGCGTCGATGCCGAGGCAGCCAAAGTCATTCTCGAGGACTACCTGGACCACAAACGGCGGGCGGCGCCATGAGCGGCCCACTGACCATCATCGGTGGCGGGCTGGCCGGCGCGGAGGCGGCCTGGCAAGCGGCGCGCCGCGGGCTGGACGTGACGCTGTGCGAGATGCGCCCGGCGCGCGGCACCGGCGCCCATCACACGGACCGCCTGGCGGAGCTGGTGTGCAGCGGCAGCCTGAAGTCCACGGTCGTGACGAGCGCCTCGGGCCTGCTCAACGCCGAGATGGACCTCCTCGGCTCGCTCGTTCTGGCCTGCGCCCACGCCAGCGCCATCCCCGGCGGCCAGGCTTTGGCGGTGGATCGCGACGAGTTCTCGCAGCGCGTCACGGACGCCATCGAGGGCGAGCCGCGCATCACGCTGCGGCGCGGCGAAGTGGCCGAGGTGCCGCGCGCCGGCCTCGTCATCGTGGCCAGCGGGCCGCTGACATCCGAAACTCTGGCGGCCGATTTGCAGGTCATCACCGGCGCCGGTCAACTGGCCTTCTTCGACGCCATCGCGCCCACCGTGACCACCGAGAGCATCGATCTCGACATCGCCTTCGCCGCCTCGCGCTACGGCAAGGGCAGTGACGATTATCTCAACTGCCCCCTGGATCGCGCCCAGTATCAGCAATTTCACGAAGCCCTGGTGGCGGCCGAGCGCTTCGTGCCCAAATGCGCCGAAGACACCCAGTACTTCGAGGGCTGCCTGCCGATCGAGGTCATCGCCGAACGCGGCCTGGATGCGCCTCGCTTCGGCCCTTTGAAGCCTGTCGGCCTGCTCGATCCGCGCACCGAAAAGCGTCCCTGGGCGGTGGTGCAACTGCGCCGAGAGAACCGCGCCGGCACGCTCTACAGCCTCGTCGGCTGCCAGACGCAACTGCGCCGCGGCGAGCAGGAGCGCGTCTTTCGACTCGTGCCCGGACTCGAACATGCGGATTTTGCGCGCTACGGCCAGGTGCATCGCAACACCTTCTTCGATTCGCCGCGCTTGCTGCTCCCCACGCTGCAACTGCGCACCCGCCCGGACCTGTGGCTGGCCGGCCAGTTGATCGGCGTCGAGGGCTACGTCGAGAGCGCCGCGGCGGGCTGGCTGGCGGGTGTCAACGCGGCGCGCCTGGCGGGCGGCGCGGAGCCCCTCACGCCGCCGGAAACCACCATGATCGGCGCGCTGCTGCGCCACGTCAGCGATCCGTGGGTGAAGGTCTTCCAGCCCATGAACGCCAACTTCGGCCTACTGCCGACCCTCGATGTGCGTGACAAGCAGGCCCGCAAGCAGGCTTACGCCGACCGCGCCCGGGCCGATCTCGCGGTGTGGTTCAGAAGTACCGGGGACGCGGCTGGCTGACGAGGGTGATGCGCCAGATGGGCTGGCCGGCCAGGATGCTGAAGGTGTGGTGCTTGACCTTGCCGCGCACCTCGCCGCCGAGCCGTTCGAAGTGGGCGTTGAGGTGCTTCTCGTCCACGAACATCTCGCCACCGAATTCCGGGATGCCCCGTTCGCGCACCTGGGCCGCGAAGGCCGCCACCATCAGCAGCGACACGCAGTTGCGCGCCTCGGGCAGAATGCTCCAGTGCATGTGGGCCGGCAGCTCCGGGCTGGGGTTGGCGATGACTTCCCAGGCGTCCAAAATCCGCAATTTGAAATAGAGCCGTGTGAAGGGGTAGTAGGTGGGCCATTCGCGCAGCCAGCGCAGGCCCAGGGCCAGGGCGCGACGGCGCTGCCACTCGCCTTGTTGCGCCGGCTTCACGCACCCCAGCAGGTAGCCCACGAGGCGGTCGGACTGGTCTACGGCGACGGTGGCCAGCTCCGGCTCGCAGTCCAGGTAGTAGTCGGTGAACAGCCGCAACTGGTCTTCGAGGCCGACGATGGGGAAGGGCAGCGGATGGCCCATGAACAGGCATTCGCGGTGAATGGCCTCGATGGCGCTTCGATCCGCGGGCTCGAAGGGGCGCAGGCGGTACTCGGTCATGGTCGGGCCGTCTCCGCGGCAAGCTCGGCGTGCACAGCGAGCAAGGCGCTCGCCGTCGCCGTCCAAGGATAGCACTCCGCCACCTCGCGCGCGCGCCGACTCGCGGCGGCGGCCGCCAGGCGCGCCGTCCTTTCCACCGCCTCGGCCCACGCCGCATTGGATCCTGACACGCGTGAGAAGCCCATCGGAAGCAGCTCGGCGACCCCGCCGTCGGCCGCGCCGACGACGCGGCAGCCGCTGGCCAGGGCTTCCAGCACGCCCAATCCGAAGGTCTCGATGGGCGAGGGGTGGACAAAGATGTCGGCCGAGGCGTAGAGCGCCGCCAGGCGCGCCGCATCCCGCACGAAGCCCAGCACGCGGGCGCCCGGCACCCCTGCCAGCGCGTCGGACTCCGGACCTGCCCCGACCACCGTCAGACGATAGCCGCGCGGCGCGAGTCGGCGCATCATGCCCGCCAGCACGCCGACTCTTTTCTCCCGCACCAGGCGGCCCACATAGAGCAATGACAGGCTCCCATCGCCGCGCAGCTCGGCCACCACGCGCGGGTCGCGACACTCTGGTCTAAATCGCGCAAGGTCGACACCCAGCGGCACGATGCGCGGCCTGCCGGGCAACTCGGCGGCGGCATAGCGGCTGTGGCAGACGACGCGGTCGAACTGGCGCACGAACCAGGCGTTGTAGCCCCGCACGGCGCGCTGGAGGGCCGCCGACTCGCCGAGATAGGGGCGCAGAACCTGGTCGAGGCGCTCGCAGGAGAAGCCCACGGTAGGCACGCCGCGGCGCCGCAAGGGAGCGGCGAGGCGCGGCAGGGTGTACTTGTCGACGATCTCCACCACGTCGGGGCGCACCGCGTCGATGAGGCGCAGCACCGGGCGCAAGTCCCAGAAGTTGCGGTAATCGGGATTCAGCGGCAGCCGCGGCGCACGGCGCTCATGGACGGGCCCACTGGCGTCCGCGCCGTCGGCGTCCGCGCCTCCCGGCACGACCAGCACGCTATGATGGCCGGCGGCGGCATAGTGGGCGCGGAGCGCGTCGATCTGGGTGCGAATGCCGCCCGTGCGCGGCCCGTAGCTGTTGGCCACGGTGAGGATGGTCATGAGCCGCGCCGCTCCAGGTAGTCGAGATAGGTGAGCGGCCGCCGGCCGGCGGCGAGAAGCCGCTCCAGCAGCGACAGGGTGTGGGCGAAGGGCCGATGATGGGCCAGGTCGGCAGGATGCACGGCGATGCGCACCAGGGGCAGCGGGGCGTGCAGGAGGCCGAATCCCTCGTTCACGCCGCGTCCGATGAGGTCATCGGCGAGGCGGCCGGGGCGGTTGCTGATGCCGAAGCTCCAGTGGTCGCGGCCCGTGGCCAGGTCGCGCAGGCGGAGGTGGGTGGTGTAGTAGCGGAATCCGGCGCGCCCCACCGCCTCGGCGGCGGCCGAGCTGTAGAGCCAGGCCGGCGCCACGAACCCCGACGCGCGCAGCCCGAAATCCGCCAGCACGCGCCGGCCGGCGGCCAGGCGGCGCGCCGACTCGTCGGCGTCGAGCCCCAGAAACTCACCGGCGCCGCGCGCCAGCAGCGCGTCCAGCACGGCACGGGATCCGCGGAGCGGCGGCTCGTCGGCGCGGCGGGCGTGGAACCAGCCGTGCTGCACGATCTCGTCGCCCTCGGCGGCGCGGCGCGCCAGCCAATGGGCGGTCGGCGCGTCCAGCTCGCCGCCCGGCTCGGCGGGGATGACCAGCAGACTGCGGCGGCGAATGCCGAGGGCCGACAGCGCGGCGAGAATGGCCTCCGTGGCGGCGCGCGTGCGCGGACACACGTCGTGCACGCTGACCACCAGCCAACCACCCATGCCGCCCTCGTCTCACGCGCTGCCGGCCGGCACACGCGCCGCGGCGCGGGCCCGCGCCGCGCGGCGGCGGCCGAACTGCTTCCAGAAGCTCACCAGACCCACGGCGAAGGGACTGTCGCTCTGCTTGAGGCGGCGCAGGAACCGCACCCATTGGCGTCGCCGCCAGGGATACTGCGCGGCGCTCCAATGGCCGATGAGGCGCTCGAAGACGCCGTCCCAGTCGCGCTGCGCGGCGCGCGCGAGGGCCTCGCGCGCCATCTTCGCCCGCAGCGGCGCATCGCCCATGAGCCGCGCCAGAAGCGCCTCGAACTCGGCCGCGTCATGGGCCACGAAGCCGCTTTCGCCGGGAGCGATGATCTCCCGCGGCCCGCCCTCGTGCCCGACGACGGCCGGCAGGCCGCTGGCCTGCGCCTCCAGCACGACGTTGCCGAAGGTCTCGGTGAGCGAGGGGAAGGCGAACACGTCGGCGTCGGCATAGGCCTGCGCCAGCGCCTCGCCCT
>Ga0181528_10002667_pt1 | contig 11028 bp, 7 predicted proteins | sample PEATcosm2014_Bin_47_FD_119742 | JGI IMG/M metagenome (GOLD analysis project Ga0181528, IMG submission 119742) | Peatland microbial communities from MTU Mesocosm Facility, Houghton, MI, USA - PEATcosm2014_Bin10_10_metaG | ecosystem: Environmental > Terrestrial > Soil > Wetlands > Peat | place... | reverse complement strand
CCCGCTTGCCACCACCCTCGCTTCCGCTTCCGCGGCGTCATATCGGGTTTTTGTATCGGCCAAAGTGGGCGGGACAAGTGCGGGCGTCACGAGTGTTCCCGGCAATTTAGACCTAAACTTTTTTACTCCGCTCGGACAGCAGGTAATGGATATGACCGAATCTGTGACGCTTTCGAACACCTGGCAATCATTCGTCCTTAGCAATTTGCATGTTGCCACATGGAATCCCGCATTTCAGACATTGTTCAACCAAAACTATAATACGAACGTGAACACGTCGGAACTACAGCTTAGCATCGTGGGCAGTCCAAATGTTGGCACGTTGTTTGGTTACGACGCCAACAACACGGTGGATATAGACAACATAAAAGTGGTGCAGCTGGTTCCGGGACTTGCCCCGGTCACCATCATCCAAAATGGCGGCCAGACCCAGATCACGTGGTCGGATCCGACGACCGGCGGAACCGCGAAGCTCCAGAGCACAACGAATATCGCGGGGCCGTATCTTGACGTTGCGGGAGCCTCTTCCGCTGCATCATCGCCCTACACCGTGCCATCGGGCGGCAAACAACAATTTTATCGAACCGTTTGGGTTCCGTAAGGCTGGGGGAAATGGAAATAATGACAAGCAGAAGACGCAGGGGAGGCGTAAAATCCTCCCTTGCGTTTAAGCGGGCAGGGCGCAACAGCCTGCAAATATGCTCTTAATAACAAAATATCAGCCGAGAAAACTTACTTTTGTCTCATCCCCCAACACCATGCTCACATCCATGCATCAAAAAATTGTTTCCTTCCTTAACTTGATCCGACTTCCCGCTTGGATTTTTACCAGCCTCGCTTTATTTGCCCCAAGCGCTTTTGCGCAATGGAATTTTACGACATGCGCCCAACAGGGCGGGTATCAAGACGGACAATACTGGTGGATTACACAGGACGTTTGGGATCCGGCTGCTGGCTGGCAACAGTGCCTTTACCTCAACTCTCACAGCCAGTGGCAAGTCGTTGCCAATCTTAGAGGCGCTTCGTGGGTGGGATCCTACCCACATGCTTCCTACGGCGTGGGTGGAAACCAAACCACAGGGCCGGCGCTCAACACAGTCTTGAATAGCTCAACGCCCCTGATGGCTGCATGGAACGCCACTTACCCGAGAAGCAGCGCATACGATTTTGCCTATGACATTTGGCTCAATGGCACGACCTATGAGGTCATGATCTGGTTGGACTCGAACGCCACGCAGCCTGCCGGAAGTGTGTTCACCAACGCCACCATCAGCGGCATTAATTACAATGTCTGGGAAGGGGCCGGAGGCAGCGGGCCTTACTGCATTTCTTTTGTGGCCCAGAGCGGCGCAATGTCTGCGGCGACGAATTTTAACCTCTGCGGCATTCTAGGCTGGATCAACAACCTTAAATGGAACGGCGGACCTGGAGGCTACTTTTGGCAGAATCCCACTCTCGATACCGTGCAGCTTGGTTGGGAGATTGTTAACACGTATGGCCTTTCGGATACCTATTCCATGAACTATTTCAACGTGTATTACGGGACCGTGGTGTCCAACACACCGACACCAACGGTGGAGCAACCCATTTTGCAGGCGGATTTTGACACTAATCTCCCTAACGCCGGTGATTTCGGATTCAGCTATCGGGATTCGAATTTTACCCCCGCAAGCTTCACCACAGCCACGATTCCAACAGGTGGCGTTGGCGGCAGCGCCTCACTGGAATGCGCAGTGAACCTTTCGTCATACAGCGCCAATCCGCCCAGCAGTTATTCAGGCTTCGGCGTGGGGGTGACGGAACAGCCGGTTCCGGTGTCCCTTAAGTCCCCCAGTCCGTCCGCGTACCGGCTTTACCTGGCAGCCAAAGTGGGCGGAACCAGTGCCGGCGTCACGAGTGTTCCAGCCAGCGTGGATATCAATTTCTTTGCTCCGACCAATACCGACGGTCAAACAGTGCAGATTTATGACTTGACGGCGATTATGACGCTCTCAAACACCTGGCAGTCGTTTGTGTTCGACGGATCTAGCAATCTAACGGTTGCCTCTTGGTTGACCGGAGCGCAGGCTTTGTTCAATCAATATTACACAAACATTGTGAAGATGGAGGTGCAGATCACCGTCCCGGGCAACCCGAACATCGCCACGGCGTTTGGTTACGATGCCAACAACACTGTGGATATGGACAACGTCAAAGTAGTGCAGCGGGTGCCGGGGCTTCCGCCGCTCACCATTTTCCAGACCGGCGGCCAAGCCCAGGTGATTTGGACGGACCCGGCGACTGGCGGAACAGCGCAGTTGCAAAGCGCAACTAATGTCACCGGACCATATCTTAATATTGCCGGGGCCGCCTCTGCCACGGCGTCACCTTACAATGTACCGGCGGGCACCAATCAGTTCTTTCGTGACGTTTGGGTTCCTTAGCCTTGGACAAAATGGAAGAAGAGACAAACAGAAGACGCGGCAAATCAAAATCCTCCCTGGCGTCCGCCCGGGAAGGCGGGGGGCAGCAATCATGCTACCACAAATTAAGTACAGCCGGGAATATTTGTTTGTGTTTTATCTACCAATTAAGCAATCCGTTTCGAAAGTTAGCCAGTCGGAATTGCGAGCTAAAGTTCAAGGCAATCCCGACGTTGGCGCGTTCTCTGGCTGCGACCACAACAGTACGGTGGATGTTGACAACCTCAAAGTGCTGGAGTTGGTTCCGGGATTTATCCCGCGTACGCTCATCCAAGCCAACGGACAGGCCAAGGTCATGAGAGTGGAGCCGGGACTGACAGCCGAATGCATGGCGAAACTCCAGAGTGCGACTATGCAAAACACTTAAAGAAATGTATGAAATCTGTTGCCCAACCATCCTTGCCTAACCGTGCTGCTGAGAAATGCAACTCCCTGTCAGTTGTTGCAAAGGAATTACTATTATGATTCAACGCATCAAACCTCTAACAGGAGTCAAAATGAAACAACCGCAATGTAGTGTGGCTATGCATCTGGAGATCGTTTTGTTTCTATTTTGCGTATTTCTTCTGGTGTTGACCCGGGCCGGCGCCCAGGCAACTGATATCGTGGTCTGGGATGGGGAACAACATTCTGAAGGAGTCGGCTGGGTGACGGTGAATTCGTTGGCGATCAAATCGCAGATGGTCGAGGCGCACAGCGGCAACACCGCGATACAGTTCACCTACAATGGCACGAACTCGACGGGCTGGGTCGGCGCTGGTTGGGATTGGCTCGGGGCATCGTATCCTATCCCAGTCGGTCCCTATGGCACTGATATCACCGCAATGAAATACTTTACATTTTGGCTAAAAGTCCAGGGCACGGCCAATGAAATGTGGGTCAATCTGCTATGCAATGGTGCGCCGGCACTGGACTTGCCCCAGCATCATACCGGCAAGATAACCGTTTCGAAATACTGTGCACAATGGAATGATGGCCAGTGGCACCGGCTCGTCATTCCTTTGACTGATTTGGTTCAGCCGGCAGGGTTTGATCCTGTTCACGTTGCGGAGATGCATCTATTTACATCTGTCGGTGCCGGCAGTTTTTTCATTGACGATCTTACCTTTACGGACAGTGCTAATCTGTCCGCAGGAGATCGTGCCTGGAATTTTGCAACGTGCGAGCAGTTGGGCGGTTACCAGGATGGACAATACTGGTGGATTACCCAGGATGTTTGGGGTCCGGCCACGAACTGGCAGCAGTGCCTTTATAGCGACTCCCACAGCCACTGGCAGATTACGGCTAATCTCAAGGGGAAGCAGTGGGTCGGATCCTACCCCCATGCCTCTTATGGCGTGGGCGGAAACCAAAACGAGAATGGTGGGCCAAAACTTAACCATGTCCTGAACAGCTCCACGCCGCTCATGGCCACTTGGAACGCCAGTTACCCAGCGGATCACAAATTCGATTTTGCTTATGACTTGTGGCTCAACGGCACGACTTATGAGGTGATGATCTGGCTGAACTGGAAAGATACCGCACCCATTGGGATTCATCCGTTCACAAACGCTATCATTGACGGCATTACTTATAATATCTACGAAGGAGTCGGGGGCAGTGGTCCTCACTGCATATCCTTTCTACCACAGAACAGCATGATGGATACGGCGACGAATTTTAACCTCTGCAGCATTCTGAGCTGGATTAACAACCTCAAATGGAATGGCGGCCCTGAGGGCTGCTACTGGCAGAATCCAAATTTCGACAGCGTGCAACTTGGCTGGGAGATCTGTGACACTTATGGCAGCGCAAAGACCTACACCATGAACTACTTTGACGTATTTTATGGCAATGCGAACACGAACACGACCCCGCCGCCGCCAACGGTGGAGAAGCTCATATGGCAGGCCGATTTTGACAGTGCCTTTCCCAGCGGCGGCTACGGTTTCAGCGACCGGGATGGATCTCCCAGCAGCGCAAGCGGGATTTTGTTGACGAACCGGACCGGCGGCGTTGGCAACACCTCTTCGTTCGAATATTCCGTGGATCTTTCCTCCTGGAGCAGCCGTCCGCCCGCCAGTTATTCAGGCTTCGGCGTGGGCGCGAATGAAAACCCGCTTCCTTGCTCGCTCACATCTTCCAGCCAGGCATCATATCGGGTTTACCTGTCGGCTAAAGTGGGCGGGACCAGTGCAGGTGTCACCAGTGTTCCGGCCAATGTGGATCTGAATTTTTTCGCGCCGGTCGGGCAGGTGTATGATCTGACTGCGACATGCTCGCTTTCGACAAACTGGCAGTCGTTCGTATTTGACGGAGGAACGAACATGCAGGTCGCCAACTGGCTTGCGGGGGCGCAGCAGTTGTTCAACCAAAATGTAACCAACGTCAACAAAATGGAACTCCAGATTACCGTGCCGGGCAGTCCAAACGTCGCCACGATGTTTGGTTACGACACCAACATCACGGTCGATATCGACAACATCAGGGTGGTGCAACTGGTTCCGGAACTTTCCCCGCTCACTGTCCTCCAAACCAACGGCCGGACCCAGATTACGCGGGTGGATCCGACGACCGACGGAACGGCGAAGCTCCAGAGTGCGACGAATGTCCCTGGGCCGAATATTAACGTTGCGGGGGCCGTCTCGGCTGTGGCGTCGCCTTAAACTGTGTCGCCGGCCAGCCAACATCAATTCTTCCTAACCGTTTGGATTCCGTAGAGTGCGTGTGAAAGGTCATAAAATGAAATCAACCCCAATGAAACTGTCATTCCTTGAAAAGTTCGGCTATGGCCTGGGGGACACCGCCAGCAATTTTGTCTGGGCGCTGATGATGAATTTCATCATATTCTACTATACAGACATTTTAGGTATTACCGCCGCCGCCGCGGGCACGATGCTGCTGTTTGCGCGGAGCACGGACGGCGTGGTGGATTTCTTCATCGGCGCGATGGCCGATCGAACAAAGTCGAAGTGGGGCCGTTTCCGTCCTTATCTGGTCTGGCTCTGCGTGCCGCTGGCCGTGGTGTTCGTGCTCGCCTTCACCACTCCCAACATCAGTCCGGCCGGGAAGCTCGTCTGGGCGTGGGTGACCTACAACCTGCTGATGCTGCTCTACTCGGCAATCAACATCCCCTACGGCGCGCTCTCGGGCGTAATGACCGACGACCCGCTCGAACGCACCACTCTTAATTCCTACCGCATGGCCTTGGCTCAGTTCGGCGGCATAATCGCCAATGCCAGCTTCATGGTGCTGATCGTCAAGTTCGGCGCTGGCAGCCAGCAATTGGGGGCGCAACGAACCGTGATGTTGTTTAGCGCCATTGCCGTGGTCCTGTTTCTAATCTCATTCTTCACGACCAAGGAACGCATCCATCCGCCGCCAGCCCAGAAGACGAAGTTGACCGCGGATCTAAAGACCTTGTTCCTGAATCGGCACTGGGTTGTGCTGTTCGTCACCGGCGTAGTGAACATGACGCTCGCGGTCGCTCGTGGCACGGGGACCGTCTATTTTCTCAAGAGCTACCTGCATTGGGATGGTGGCCAGATAGGGATATTTTTCATGATGAGCGGTTTGGCGATGATCTTCGGCGCAATGATGACGCGTCTTGCCGTCAAAGCCCTTGGCAGGAAGGCCGCTTTCATCACCAGCATGGCGCTTATAGCGCTGACCACCGCGCCATTTTTCTGGGTCCAGCCGCAGCAAACGGCGCTCGTCTTCCTGTTCCAGATGCTGGGCATGATTTTTTCAGGTATCAACGCGACACTGTTTTGGGCGCTGGTGGCTGACACCGCAGATTTCCAGGAATGGAAATTCAAGACCAGAACGACCGGCGTGGTATTTTCCGCCACGACCTGCGCGCAAAAAGCCGGCATGGGTGTCGGAGCGGGATGCGCCGGTTTCCTGATCGCCAACTTCGGCTATGTGCCGAATGCCGAGCAGACCACCAAGGCGTTGGAAGGCATCCGTCTGCTGAACAGCCTGATTCCAGCCACAGGCTTGTTGGTGCTGGCAGCCTTCTTCAGCATCTATGGTTTAAACGAGCGCATCTGTTCGACGATGCGCGAAGAACTGACACGCCGACGCGAGGAGACCATGCCGGTGCCGCCGCAGCTGGGAGAACCCATGGCCGCTATTTGTGCTGAATCTCCGGAGAACGCCTGAACTGCATTTGGCAAATTTTGGAAAAGAACTTTGGGAATGCCGCTCTGGTTCATACAACTGAATCAAAAAAATTGTTTCCAGTTTTTTGGTTCAGTTTCTAGCGCATAGTGCTTGTCTGCGGCTTTTGACTGGAACAACAACCAGACGCGATGGTCGCTCTATAATGCCTCCAGTTGGTGCAACAATTATCACACTTATTCGTTCACTTGGTGGCCGGATCACGTTGACTTCTGGGTTGATGGAAACTTCACTGGAACCAAGTGGGATACCGCCGGCGGTGGAATCGGCGTGCATCCCGTTATCGACACGGCGGTTGGCGGCAACGGGTCCGGGAATCCGATCGGGTCGATATGGGCGACAGGCGACAATGCCCGTTATCTAAAGTTTTCCTCCGTAACCTGCCAGCCATGCTATTCGTAATTGCAGCTTTGGGCGGCCGATCACAACCGATGGTCCAGCGATGGTTGTTAGCCAGCCCATGCTGGACGATATAAGTATAAACTTTAACCAATACTATTGGATAGCTAGACGTGATTTAGCGCATAAGCTAAAGTCTCTCAAATTCCATTTGGATAAACCTGTGGAAAAATCTCGGATAATTATGAGCATGAGAAATAAAACCAATAAAAACGTCCTGTTGGCGGCAGTCTTGTTGTGCGGCACTGCATTTGCATCACACGCGCAAGTCACAATATTCAGCGATAATCTGGACGCTCGGCCTCTCGGGGGAGGGCCAGGATACGCCTATGGCGATAGCGTGAATGCTTCGTATGGCTATGTTGCCGGCGTGGGCGTCGGCGGCAGTCAAGCTCTCGTTGTGAAAACCGATATATCTGGAGCAAATGGCTACAGTGGAACTTTTGGTCAATTTCAGATATATGGAGTGAGCGGCAATACCAGCGCGAATCTCAACGACTATACGCTGTCTTTCGATGCAGAGGTCAACATGGCCGGTGGTGGAATCGATATGACTTTGCAAACGATACCGGCGACAGGGCCAGCAGATGGCGAGAGTGATCCTAGTTCACCGTTTTATCCGGCCTCAGCAAACGTGTTTCAGCATTTTGCAATCAATCTCAGCTCAATGATGGCGAACGCTGGCTTTGGGCTGGGAGCGGGAGCGGTTCCTACCGACCCAAATTGGCAGCTCGCGTTTGGTATTGAAGAAGGACACGGTTGGGCTAATCCGTCAACGGGCGATCAAGTCATCATTGACAACATTCAGCTTACCATGGTTGAACCAGTTCCCGAACCTGCGTCTTCGTCGTTTTGCGTCATGGGCGGGGTGGCCGCACTAGCCTTTCTTCGCAGGCGCAAAAGCTAAGCATTTTGAATAAAAAGAAAACTGACGCCGACCAGTGTTTCAAGCAGGTCGGCGTTTGTTTATGTCTGGAAAAGCTTGTCCGGTTTTAATCAGTAATTCACATCGTTCATTTGTTTGTTGCCTTGAACATAACCTAAAAAATAGGGCAGCGATCCCGTTCCGCGTGTTTTCATCAAATCCAAATCGACATCCAAGCGTCCGTCCTGAAATGAGTGAGCGAGTTCACGACGGTTTCCAAAAGTATGGGTTCTATACTAAAGTCGTGCTTTGGCCTAAAGCTAATAACTTCGTGACAGAACTGCGGGGTGCGTCCAAAATTACTGCATTGACTACATGCAAGCTTTCTCAAATATCCATGAAGTGCGCAACAAAACACTCCGTTCTCTTAGGTGATTCCGGCGAGGTATTGACTGCGCCCGGTCAGGCGACCAACATCGTTCCCACCCGCGCAGTGCAAAATGAGCAAAACGCGCAAAGGCGGCCTTCTATCCGTTCAATATCGAGGGAGTGCATAAAGGCCCGCACGCATGCGCCATGGCTCATACTGTTCTTGTCCGCTTTCTATGCCGCAAGTTCATTGGGTGCGCAAACTACCTCACCTGTAATCGGCGGAACGCCTCGGCAGGCGTCGGATCATCCTTGTACTCTGTGGGACAATCAGGATATGGCTGCCTACAAAGCTTCCATCACGACCAACCCGGGTCTGAAGACCGCCTTCGAAGAACTGCAGGCTTGGGGCAATAAGCGCATCGCGGAACCGCTCAATGTGCCCGCATACAAACTGGAGGTGGATGGCACTTGGACGTTCCCCGCTTACAAGCGGGGATATCAGGACGCCTCCGGCAAGTGGAACTGGGAGTGGAGCTTCAACGGCACGCTCCAGCAACGCACGGCTGACGTCTCCAACCTGGGCATGCTTTACGCGCTCACGGGCGATGGGAAATATGCGTCTATTGCTGGGCAGATCCTCTCTGCACTGGCCGATGCTTATGGTTACGGCAGGGGCAGTCCCATCCCAGATTCGGCTGGCTACGACCACTTCGCGGCGTACGGTTTTGATGGTGGCGATGCTGGTATGTTCCTGGCAAAGGCGTGTCACGGCTACGACCTGATCTACAACTCACTCTCCGTGCGGGATCGGATTCACATTGAGCACGATTTGATCCAGCCGATGGCCGAACACCTTACGAAGACCACATTTATGTATACCAGTCATGGGCGCTGGGGCATGGTCTGTCTCTATGGCGTCTTTATCGCCGGCGAAACGCTCAACGACCAGTCACTGGTTGACCTGGCGCTCTATGGCCAATTGGGAACCAAGGACAAGGTGACCGGCGGATTCATGGACTGCTTCCAGCCCGCTTGCCTGCGTGATGGGGTGGTCTGGGGTGCAGATACGAAGCCCGGTGAGCAGATGGCGTCCGCGTGCGTGCTAACGACTGTCACTGAAGTAATGTGGCACCACGGCGTTGATTTATATGGTTATCAGCAAGCGGCATTGAAAAAATCGTACGATGCTGCACTGGCATCGGCTGGAACAGGCGACGTCTCGAATCTGCTCGCCCTCCCGGGAGTCGACGCGTTCCGGTATGTTTTCCGCCGCTACCATGATCCACGCTATCTGCCAGTCGTCGACAAGCTCCCTCCGGGATTCACGCTGGCGATTGGAGAGCAATTACCATCACTGCCTGCGGCGGCAGCGACTGTGAAGTGAGCCATGTTCGCCACAAATTACATAACAAACCAAGCATCGTTCGTCGTGGCTTTGATTACCCATTCCGGCCAAGGCAAGAAAGGTTCCATGAGACAACTTAGCAAGATATTGATTATTTTGGCCGACACCATGCTCGCCAGCACCCTGTTCGTCAGCGGTTGCTCCCGGAAGTCGAGCGATACGGCCAATCCTCAGACAAGTGTTCAGACAAACCAGGTCGATGAGAAAACAAATGCGGCAGCGCCAGCGCCGGCGCAATCGGCTCCGGCTGCTGCGTACATTGTCCAGGCCGACGGCCAGCCGATCGTCCTCCCCAACGGCCAGCCTGACATGGCTGAAATTAATCGCGTGGCCAGGAAGTGGATTTTACGTAACAACCGGCGTCCGACCGGTTGGGATGATTTCGTCGCGAACGCCGGCGTGCAGATTCCCCCGCCACCGCCGGGGAAGAAATACTTACTGAGCAGAAGCATGCATGTCAGCTTGATAGACCGCTAATGGGATGCCAATTGTTTTCATATTATGAAACTCATCTCCAGCCGAATTGATCGCCCAAATCGAGGCCGATTTGGTTTCACCTTGATTGAACTGCTTGTGGTTATCGCCATTATTGCCATTCTGGCCGCATTGCTGCTGCCGGCGCTGGCCTCGGCCAAGAACAAGGCCAAGCGGATACAGTGTCTCTCGGGGATGCGCCAGCTGGGGCTGGGATTCTTTCAGTTCAGCGCCGATAGTGCCGATACATACCCTCCGGCCTGTTGGGCTGGAGGCGGCGCCCAGATTAGCTGGGATTGCTGGCTCAACAAGTACATCGGTGGCAATGCCAATATCATCGACATGGAATACGCGAACTTGAGTCCCGAAGAGACTTCCAAGGTTCTTGTTTGTCCCGCCGATACTTATCCCAAGGTAAATTGGATGGGCGGCACCGAACCTGATATCTTTGCACTCAGATCCTACGCCATGATTGCGTGCGGGCCGACCATTAGTTCGGACAATGCCCCCGGGCCCACTGACATGAATCGCGATCCTCAATACGGTCTCGTGGACTTGAGTCAGCCGGGCAAGGAGGGTGTTGGCATCTACTGGGATGATCCGAAAGCTAAAACGCCGAACTGGGACGCGCAAGGATACAAAACCTCGGTTGTCACGGATCCTTCCGGAACCCTCCTGTTGTGCGAGAACACCCACGGCCAGCAGGAGGCCGGGAATCGATGGACCTGTGCTTGCGTTGCGCCGGAAACCACCGGGAGCGGTCTCGGCGGTAGTGACGACCCCTACCAACTGACCCTCAATGTATTTCCGCAGAACGTTAAAGGCTCTGTTAGCCAGAATCAGGGCACCCTTACCTATAAATCCCACGGTTCGCGTTTTAACTATCTTTT
>Ga0181528_10002666_pt1 | contig 11034 bp, 6 predicted proteins | sample PEATcosm2014_Bin_47_FD_119742 | JGI IMG/M metagenome (GOLD analysis project Ga0181528, IMG submission 119742) | Peatland microbial communities from MTU Mesocosm Facility, Houghton, MI, USA - PEATcosm2014_Bin10_10_metaG | ecosystem: Environmental > Terrestrial > Soil > Wetlands > Peat | place... | reverse complement strand
CAACTTTTTGGCATTCGTCCCAAAGATCTGCAGTCCGAAAGCCGCGTTCGCACGATCAGTCAGCCGCGCATGCTGGCCATGTTTCTCGCCCGCAAGCACACTCCGTCCGCTTATACTGAAATCGGTCAGCATTTCGGGGGTCGCAATCACAGTACTGTCATGTCGGCCGAACGTAAGGTTCAGCAATGGCTCGAACAAAATGAAACGATCAAAGTCGCCTCTCAGACATGGACGATTGGCGAAATTCTGCAAACGCTCGAACAACAGCTCATGGCAGGTTAAGATGCCCGTAATTCTCCGTCGCGAGCGGTATAATGGTCTCATTGATGGCTGAATGAGGTATAATCGAGACTCCTCCATGAGGCCGAGTTGTGCGCGAGACCATTCCACTGTTAATACTCGCCTCACTACTGTGGTCACCACAGTTGGCACGTGGCGATACGTTTACGATTCGCGACGATACTGGCAAAACCGTTGTGATCGACGCACGGTTGGTTGGCGAACGACAAGGCTCGGGCGAGCGTCCCGGCATCATAGCGCTTGAACGAGCCGATGGGCGAATCGAAGTTGTTCCGCAGCCGCAAATCCTGAAGCGAGAAGTTGGACCCGATCCCAAGCCGATCTCGTGCAAAACGATGATCGAACGGCTGACCGAGCAGTTTGGTGCGGACAAGTTTCTCGCTCGCGCCAAGGAACCGTTTGTCGTTGGATTGGTTTTGTCCGAGCCATTGCCCAGGAAATACGAAAAACGCGCCATAAAGTGCCTGGAAAAAGGTGTTTCGTTCATGAAGAAGGTCGAGAAGGGATTTCTCGACTTCGCCAATTACCTGAAACTCGAAACCGAAGAGTCACGTTATCCGCTCGTCGTCATTGTGTTTGAAACCGATGACGACTTCATCAGGTTTCACACGGAAGAAACAGGTGGGCGCGGCCTGTCGTCGGAATTCACGCAAGGCTATTACAATCGGCTGACGAATTGGCTGGTCATTCGGATGAGTGAGTGTTACACGTTCGCGACGCCGCTTCACGAAGCCATTCATCAGCAGGTTTACAATCGAGGTCTGTTGCAGCGGTTGGCACGCGTGCCGGTCTGGTTCGACGAGGGAATCGCGACCGGGTTTGAAGGTGAGGAAAACGGCGAGCGAATTAAGAATGTCCCGAAGAATATTAACATGCGCTACGCGCGGCGGGCGATGCGGGCCAAGGCCGTGGATTGGGACGACGTGGTGTCCGACGATAAAGCGTTTCGCGGTGACGTGCTTGCAGGCGAGGCTTATGCGAATGCCTGGGGCATCCATTGGTTCCTGCTGACGAAATATCGCAAAGAATATCTCGAATTTCTGCAGCTGCTTCGCCAAAAAACGTCTCTAGAAACTTACGACGCTCAAACCCGTATCCAGGACTTCGAACGCGTGTTTGGCAAGCGAGTTGGACAGTTGCAAACCGAATTTCCCGCGTGGCTCGAGCAAGAAGCTCAGAAACAAAACCTATCGGATCGCGATCAGCATCCTGACGGCTACTTGATTCTGCATTCGAATCTCGCACAGGTCGAAATGACGGCAGTGAAAAGTGGTGCGGCCGGGGAATTAGAAGCGGCAGGACAAATGCGGAACGTTTCTCAAATTCGACCGATGAGTTTTCATATCACCATGGAAACTGACGGTGGAACCTACGCCGAATGGTATCTTTCGAACGTTCCTCCGATGGCCGTGAAACCATTACCGAATCAGATTGCGCGAAAACAGATGAAGAATTCTCCCGGCCGCGCCAGTAATCAGTTCTGGATCAAAGTCAAATCCGTGCCCTTCGATAGCGATACGGACAAAGAATGGCAGCACGGCCAACTGCCGGTTCCCGTCTGGTCCGAGCATTGACCGATCAACATGAAACTCCGGCATTTTCCGCGCCTTATCACGATCGAGACATGATGCATGAAGTCAAGTCAGTTTTTGCGTCTCGATAATCTGTTATTCATTCATTTCCCCACCTGAATGAACGTCCCACAAGCAAGAAAAATCAGACGACTTCCGACTCGACCCTGGCCTGGCGGGTCTTTCGGTGATGCGACTTGTCCGACTTTGCCGATGATTCTACCGACGAGGCAATTTGGAGCTTCTTCGTGCGCTTTGGCGATCGGAAATCAATTTCCGATCGCCTGTAAATATTGGATTTTTGCTCGAACAGAGAGTCAAACATGGATCTCGACTTTTGGGGTTTTCGTCGCTGGCCGTTCGAGCGTTCGTTTGCCGCGGATCGCTTTTTCTCCAGCCCGATCCACGAAGAAGCCATGGCTCGGTTACTATTTCTCGTGGAAGAATTTCGTCGTACCGGAATCGTCATCGGCGCTGCCGGTACGGGCAAGACATATCTGCTGAAACTATTTCAACAACGCTCGGAACGGTCGGGACGTTTGACGGTTCGTTGCGATGCCACGGGACTCGATGGTCACGAACTGGTCGGCCAGGTGGCAAACGGCTGTCTGGCGGCTTGCGATAGCGATGCGTCATCCGCTCGCATTTGGAACGCACTTCAGGCTCGATTCGCTGCGCTGGCACTGATTCAACAACCCGTTGTGATGATATTTGACCATTTCGATCTGGTGGAATTCAGTTGTCAGCAATCCGTTTGTCGTCTACGGCAACTGGCCGATGCGATCGGATTGAAACTCACAATCATCCTGGCGACGAGCAATCGAGTGATTTCATCAGCCTTGCAAGATCTGATCGAATTGCGTATCGATCTCGTCCCGTGGACGATTGCCGAGACGAAAGAGTTCATCACGACCGCCATCGCACAAACGGGCGTTTCTCACGAGATTTTCACCGACGGTGCGATTCACTCGATCCACGATTTCACCGGCGGAGTGCCAGCCAATATCGTTTCACTTTGCAATCTCTCTCTCTACGCGGCGATGGGCGGTGACGAACAGATTGTGACCCGAGAATTGATCGAAGCGGCTGTTGGCGAAATGCCAGCAAGAACCGGTAATCGGTTGGGCCGACAACGCGAGCCAACGATCGACCCTGTGTTGGAATTGAAGGTTTAGAGGCTGTCCGAATTCCACAAAGTCGAAGTTAACGGTCCACTGTCGGTTTCGCGCAGGCCGGTCCCTAAGCATGAGTCCGGTTGGTTATGGAATCACGAAATAGATTCCCGTCACTGCTGCTGCTTCCACAACCGCGGCCTGAATATTCAGAGGAGGCTGATAGTGCAGTTTCGGAGCGCATTCACCGGGACGGTACCAACCCAGCGGTGACACTTGGGTACATGGCGGCGTCAATGTCATCTGGTAGGGTAGCATGGCAAATTGAACTCCAAATCGGGCAATCGACGCGAACGGCTGGACCACAGGATGGTAAGTGTGACCCGTTCGTTCCAGTGCCGGGTCGGAAAAATAGAGCGGATAACAGAAGAGATTTGAGGCTTCCCAATTCAGTGCAATTTCCGGGAATGCGCGATTTTCAAACGTTCTCGGATGGAATTGCCCTTCGTACTCTTTGATTTTTTCATTGGCAAATTCGCGGATGTCTGTGTCTCGATCTCGTTCGTAATACGGATTGATATCCGACATTTTTCGCGACAGAACATTCCGAGAGCTGGCAGGAATAGGCTTTTGCTCGGCTTCGGTACCGATTTCAGCATCTTGTAGCGCCACTCGCATTGGCGAGCGTAATTGCTTCATTTCAGTCAGCGTGGAATCAATCATCAACGGCGCTTCCGGCGATGGAACGAATGATGAGTCATCCATCGGCGATGACGGCGCGGGAAGAATCCAATCATTATCCGAATCATTCGGCAATGCGGCGATTCGAGGAATCAAAAGCGTCTGTTCGGGGGACGGTGGAATCCGGTCTTCTGATGCGCCTTTGAGTTGATCATCGGGCAAACCGGTCGGGGAATTGAAGCGAACGGCCGACGCATCGGACGGATAAAGTCGCTTGATCCGCTGCCAACGTTCTTCCGCCGATCGACGCTTCAGATTTTCGAGCATTGCATTCGCGTTGTCGCTAGCGTCTTCAGCGGACACGGACGTTACAAAACCAAAGATCAAAACTAGGTAAGAGAATTGTGTGATTACAATGATTGCTAAACGGCAAAACCGCGAAAAGTAACAATTTCTCATGACAGTCATTCTCCCAAGGTTCGGAAGGTCATGCCCCCCGATCCGTTGCGTGTCTTCCATCGCCTTCGTGAATCGAGGAAATCGATCCGGGCGATCGGCCAGAAATGCCGATGTCCCATCAAAAGGACATCCACTTCCTTCAGACCATTCAGGAGAATACATCGGCTGTTGAATCTGCGCAAACCGCATTTAACGCAGTTTAACATCAGACATCGGCAATCATCGCCACACAGAATGAATCTTCGCGTCAGTTGTCAGAATCAAATGGATCGCCGAATGCAGGTTCGCGTTTTAATTCGTCATCTTTGAGTGATTTGGCGGGTTTAGGTTGATCGTCGTCGAGAGGATGAGACCGTCGCGGGGTGACTGGCTGGCTCGACTCCTGTTCATTTTTTTGACGGGCTTTCCGTCGCGGATTCAATCTCAATCGTTCGCTGAATTGATTTGGCTCTTCCTCGAGTCTTGCTGGTTCGGCGTCTGGCTGATTTGATGGTGGCGGAGCGGAAACGGCATTATTGAGTGTTTGTTCCATCAATTGCTGTACTCTCAATTCGAGTTGGCGAATCCTTTCCGCTTCAGCCGAAGTCTTGGTGGAATCGCTCGAAGTGTTGTACGAGGCTTGCTGAACTTGATTCGATTCCGCCGAAGCAATTTTCGTGGCACCGTTCTCAATGACTTTAGGATTCGGTGCGGTTGAGATCGTCGTCGTGCGACGCAAAGTGCTGGTCAATGCTTCTGCGGCGAGGCGATCGACCTCTTCATTTGTGATTGGTTTCGCGTCGTCGCCCCTGAGCGTCTTCTTGCTTCCGCTCAGCGGCATGTTGGTGAATTCCGAGAAAATGACTGGTCCGTGTTTCGGCTTCAGTCGGATTCGTAACGAGCAATTCGCTTCTGTGACCCCGCGTCGAGTATACGGAACGAAGACAGTATACGTCGGACCGAGCGATGTCTTTCCGAGCAGGATATTCCACGAACCGCTGTCAAAATCGTACTGATGCATCGGCTTGATCTTCTCTTCTTCTGTGGCTCCTAGATCGTCAAAGAGATAAATCCGAACCTGGCCTTCAACCTGAACCGGAGCCGAAGATTTTCGCGAGAGGAATAAAACCTGACCCGTGAAACCTTTGCAGGGCTTTCCGTCAGGGTCTTGTCCGTCGCCCTGTTGCCACAAACAAAGGATCTCGATCGCCGGATCGGCGGCCGTCGCTTTGGGAATACTCTTCCCGAACGGCGAATGAAATGTCGCGCAGCCCACTAACCCGCTGACCATGAAGATGCCGGTAATCGCCGCGATGATTCGCGAGTAACGAGACATGTTTTCAAACTCCGTCGAAATGTTCTGCCACGACCCGATTCTCAGCAGTCAATCGTCAGCGATCATGCCCGAGCAACTCGTTCAAGACAAAGTCTGACACCTGGATCACTTCGAACACCATCATGCGTTTTTTTTCGTATTAATTATCCATCGAAACTATTTGTTTTGGCCGCATGAGATCTCGCGAACCTATTTCTCGCTTTCGCTGGTCGGCTTCGATTTCACATTCCGCTTTTTCGTCTTGGAGGGTGCGACCCAGTTTGCCGTCGTCACTCCTTCGTTCTTCGAATCGTTCTCTTCCGTGGCCTTCATTCGTAAGGCGTTGATCTGGGTGACGCTTTCATCAGGCAACGGCGGCGCGCTGGGTGTCTCGGAAGACGGTGCCGTCGGCTGCGACATCGGTGCCGGTGGTGCGGGCGGTGGCAGTCTTGTGGGTGTGGATTCCTGCGGTGCAACCATTCCTGGCTGATCGATTGGCGTCGGGGGTACCGAAGGACCTCCGGGTGCAATCCAATTTGGGCTCTCATCGACGAACACGCTATCGGGATCCGCGGCGGGGACTGCACGAAGCGGGCCGTGGGCTTTCTCGGCTTCACTTTCGATGAAGTGCAAGCGTCCCATTTCAATTTCTTTCAAGCATTCTTCTTCGTCAGGGCCATTGACGATGCGGGGAGTCAGAAAAATCAGCAATTCGCTGCGCACTGTTGATCGCGTGTCGTAGCGGAACAGGTGTCCAAGGATTGGGATATCGGCTAGAAACGGCGCTTTGCGAACCTGTGTTTCATCGCGCGAACTGATCATGCCACCAATCACAATGGTGTTGTTGGCCGGTACGAGTACAGTCGAACGGACATGACTCAGATCCGTGATCCTCTGGTTGATCGGTTGACCACGAGAATCCGTCGTGACGTTAATGTAGTCGTTACTCAACTGACTTCGATAAGCGTACAGCGAAATGACGACGTTGCCATCCATGTTGATTCGAGGAGTGACCGTCATCCCGATACCGGTCTCGCGCTGTTGTAATGTTGGCGTCAACACCCCGGTCGTGGCGTTCGGGATAAAGTTCGTCACCGTGGGAATTGTTCGACCGACAAAGACATCCGCTTGTTGATTATCCAACGCTCGAATCGTCGGTCGACTCAGGATCTGGATTTTCGTTTGGGACGACAATGCTCGCAGCAAGGCGTTGACCGAATTCGAACCGGCCGACAGAACCAGTCCACCGTATCCGAGTTGGCTGTTGACTCGTCCCAATGAAAAATTCGTCAGGCTTTGACCACCGACGACACCGGGAGCTGCCGCTGGTATCCCCGTCGCATTCGAGTAGACGTTGTTTCCCAGCGGAACACTTGGGTTATTGAAATTGAAACCCGGTGTGGCTTCTGTCGACAAGACGTTCAAAGTCGTTGTTGTGACGCCACTACCGCCGCCGATGATGTTCGTTGTCGCATAGGACGTCGGCGTCTGCAGCAGGCTGCGGTCAAATAGCACGGGACTTTGCAATCCCAATTCGATCCCGAATTCGTCCGTATTATTCAATTGGACTTCGACGATCAATGCCTGAATGACAACCTGTTTCGGTTCCATATCGAGCGTTTTGATCATCTGCATGATGTCCGGATAATACCGGGGCGTTGCGCTGACAAGCAGATTGTTCGAAACGGTGTCGGGGATGACGATCACGTCTCGTTCCAGTTGCTCGACGTTGCTGACGAGATTCGGATCGTTCTGCACGAGATCGCGCTGTTGCTGGAAGAACGTCGTGACGGCCGTGGCAATGACCGGAGCCGGTGCATTGTTCAAACGAACGACCGTGTTTTTCCGGGTGCGCAGATTGCTTTCATCCAGTCGCGTCAGCACCGCTTCCACAACGCTCATCGCATCGGAGCTTCCGACCGCAATCACGCTGTTAGTGCGCGTATCGACCGAGAATTTCAGCGGCACGAGACTACTGCTGGCGTCATCGGCATTGGCAAGTGCAATCCCGAGGAGTGGGCGATTTGCCTGGTTGGCCCCCGCGCCTTGCGGCTGGTTGTTGAACAGCGCATTCAGTTGCTGAACCATCTGGCTGGCGTCGGCGTTGGCCAGCGTGAATACCTTGATGACCGACACTGTCGTTGTCGGGCGATCCAATGTTTGGATCAGGGCTGAAATCAGGTCCATGCTCTTTTCCGAAGCCGTCACGATCAGCGTGTTCGTATGAGCATCGGGCGTGACGCGAATGTCGGAAAGAATTCCCGACCGGACTTGTCGCGAGTTTCCTTTGTCGGTTGCGAGGAATTGCAAAACGGCCGATTTGGCGCTCTTGAATTGTTCTTCGACCTGACCGCCGCCCAACCCCGAGTTTCCACCCTGACCGCCACCGCCTCCACCACCACCCGATGATCTCGGGGCCGATAGAACGCTTTGAATGGCCGAATTGATGACGGCTGCGATTTCTGAAGCGATCGCATTTTTTAGAGTAAAGATTTTCACCTGATTGACCGCACCGACTTCGTCGCGATCCACTTTCTTGATTAACGCCTTGATCTCATCGAGATCCCGCGGGCGAGCTCGCACGATGATTGAATTCGAACGAGGATCGGCGATCACCAGGACTTTTGCGCCGAGTGATTTTCGTTCCTTATAGAATTCCGTGATCAGCGTCTCAACATCGGACGCCGGAGCGGACTTCAAGCGAAACACTTCGAATTCGGTTTGCGGATCGACGGGCTGATCGAGTTGATCGGCGAGGTCGAGAATTGTCTCCAGATCGGCTTCGGGCGCGACAATTAAAAGCGAATTCGGTTTCGTCACGGGAATAATGGCAACGCTCTCGCGAGGCTGCGTCGCTCGTCCTGGGAACTTTGTGAGTTTCTCGTAGACCGAAGTCAACAGTTCCGCGAGTGATTCGGCATCAACGTTGTTGAGACGCAGCAAATGGACCTGTGGTGCCGTCGCTTCGCTCAGGCGTTCGATCTGTTGAATGACTTTCATGATTTGTGCGACGTCGCGTTCGTTCCCGCGAACGATCATCACATTCAGGTCTTCGATGACCTCGATATTGACTTCACCTTTGAAATTACCCAGTGCCCCGTCGATGGCCGACTCGGATTCCTCCGCTCGCCGGGTTGTGGGTTCTTCGTCGTCATCATTCGACGCGGGAACGGCTCGTTGATTTTCATCAGCGACCCAAAGCGGCTTACCGTCCACGGGAACCTTCGCGATTGCTTTCGAGCCCCCGGCCGCGCGGATGCGTTCGAGTTCGGCGGGAAGTTGATCGGCGATCTGACAGACGTATTTGGTGCTGGGCTTGATTTGTGTCTGCACCTCTTCTTCGGCTGGCCGATCGATAATTCGCAATAGCTTCAAAACGCCATTGACGTCCTTGGAACCGCCGTCGATTAGTAGTTCGTTTCGATGTTCATCGATCGAAATCATGAATTCAATTGGACGCAGCGTTCCGTTCTTCGGCGATTCAGAATCGTGTGACTGAAACTGTGGATTCACAACGCGGAATGCAGGAAGGCCGTCTCGCCCGGCATCCAGTAATTCGGCGTCGGCTTTCAAAGCGCGATAAATTCGTTTTGAGAGATCAACGGCGCGCAGATTCCGAGCTCGATAGACGACATGCTGAGCGGTCGCGCCGACATCTTCCAGAGCGGCAGGCACTCCATCGCCAAATGGATTGTTTCTGCGGTCCCGCGACAGACGAGAATCATTTTCCGCTTCTTCCAGCGACGCTTGCCGAATGGAATTCGAACCCGTCGATTTTCGAACGGCTCGCGAGCGATCCGATTTGTCGGACGCCGTCTCGCGATAGTCGGCTCGGTCGACGCCTCCCTCGCGCTTCTTCGTAATTTTTTCCGCACTGAATCGTCGCGGAGCCTCCGTTTCCTCTTCGACTTCATTCAGCGGTTTGGGCGGTTCCTTCCGGGGAAGAACTGCGGGAGGGTACTCTTTTCGAGTACTGGCGATATCAAGCAGGATCAGGAATTGAGCCTTTTCGATTAATCGCAATCCTTGCGGCTCGATTTCCTTGTTGATGATTCTCATCGCATCTTTGAGCGAATATTCGGCCTTATCCATTCGCGAGAATCGTCCTCGCGGAAGACTGTCTCCGACAAATTCCAGCTCGAATGCATCGCACATGTCCTGAAAGACTCGTTGCCACGAAGCAGAGAAGTAATTCAGTTTGACGGCCCTCGTCTTTTCGCTACTCTTCGATTCGTCCGGATCGTTTTTCGGTTTGGAAGCAGCCGACAGTGGTGTTGTGTTAGCGAGAAAGGGTGTTCCCCCCAATACCCACGCGGTCGCAACGATCCCTATTGCCGAAATCAATCCGACTACGACGACCCACATCGATAGCGGCGCGCCAGGAACAGGCGACGTCGTGACGATTCCGACTCTTGAGTCTGACTTGGTGGTTTTCATGAGTTTTCAACAAACGAGTAGACAAGCCTATTGCAATCACTCCAGTCGACTTAATCGGCAATGTCTCACACTCACTTGAAGGCAAAGTCTCACTAGACCTTCCAAATTAAGGTACGACTCAGGAAACAGGTTTGGAAAACTGGACTTGCGAGAAGCTGGATAAACAGAGAGTTGTTGATCCGGCAGATATTGCCGATCGATCGATTCGGCAAAATGCAAGTGATGTTCCGCCTGAAGTTCACTTCGAGGCGGGGACGATCCGATCTCGGTTCTGGAATTGTTGACAGGATGCCGGTGCGGTCTAGAATGATTTCCCGTCATGCAGGGATGCGGTACGGAGACCTATTGTTTTAAGGTGGGAGTCCCTAATGTCCCTGCGAATTTTGACGGCGCTTCCTGTATTTAATGAAGAGGCGCATGTCGTTGATGTCATCGCTCAAGTGAAGAAGTATTCGAAAGAGATTCTTGTTGTCGACGATGGTTCCAGCGATGGTACGGCCGATCTGTTGAAGTCGATGCGCGACATTTACGTCGTCAGGCACGAACAGAATCAAGGCTACGGAGCGGCTCTACGAACTGCTTTCACGTATGCGCTGTCTGGTCAATACGATGTCCTGGTTACGATCGATTGCGATGGTCAACACCAACCCGCCCTGATTCCCGAAATGGCGGCATTTGTTTTCGATCAAGAAGACCGACCCGCCGATATCGTGTCTGGCAGTCGCTATTTGAAGCAATTCCCTGGTGCAAGTGTTCCCCCGATCGAACGTCGCCGCATCAATCTTCAAATCACCGAATGGTTGAACCACCAGTTTTGTCTCGGACTGACCGATGCTTTTTGTGGGTTCAAAGCGTATCGAGTTGATTCATTGGCGCGATTGCGCATCACGGAACTCGGTTACGCCATGCCACTTCAGCTTTGGGTTCAGGCGGCGGCGCAAAAGATGAAGATTGTCGAATTTCCAGTACCGCTGATTTATCTGGAAGAAGAACGTTCGTTCGGTGGTTCGCTGGATATCGCCGCCAAACGTCTGGCCTACTACCAGGAAGTGCTTGACCGTGAAATGGCTTCGTTGCAGCTCACGCAAACGAAAAAGTCCGAGTGCACTCCACCGACGGGGCATCGTCCGCTTTCCACATGTTGTCGATAGGACCAAATTCGGTTTGACTTATCGACTTT
>Ga0181528_10002665_pt1 | contig 11034 bp, 6 predicted proteins | sample PEATcosm2014_Bin_47_FD_119742 | JGI IMG/M metagenome (GOLD analysis project Ga0181528, IMG submission 119742) | Peatland microbial communities from MTU Mesocosm Facility, Houghton, MI, USA - PEATcosm2014_Bin10_10_metaG | ecosystem: Environmental > Terrestrial > Soil > Wetlands > Peat | place... | reverse complement strand
GAGGAAATAAGTAGTCGCAAATCCAGCCAACTGCGAAAACATCAAATTCGCACAGCGTTTTCTTTCGAGTCACCATGCGAACGACCGTCTTCCCTGCATTCATCATTGCGTCACTGTCACGAAGCTTCTCGACAATTTGAGGCGGACTGTGACACTTTCCTGTTCCTCGCGGCATTCTGATCCCTCCTTGCCGATTTTTCGGCAGGAAGACTCTCACTTCTTTTGGTGCATTTCAACCAAGGCAGGCCATCCCGGGACCACGGGATAGTACCTCTGCAGATTTTGATTGTAACCCGCAAGACGCTGACGGTCTGCTGCTCCGGGCTGTACTGCATTAGACGCCCGCCCATTTCCATTGGAAATACCGCTTGTGGCCGGCGCTCCAAATCCCGGCCCATCCGCAATCGCGTGACTTTGGAACATTAGTACTGAAAACGTACTGAATACAACTTCCACCATCAATTGTCTTGACATGACTTGCTCCTTGCCAAAATCCATAGAATCTCCGGTATGCGGCCGAAAGAGAAGTCCGCGGATGAATTGATACCGCCGTGTGCTGTAACCAATGGTCAAACGTTGCGAACCATCTCCCGACAGTGCCGTAAAGTGCGGTCATTTTTCCCGCAGTGCTGCTGGGCGAAGAGACTGCGGTTGTACTTCAGGATAATCCGCAAATGACATTCCATCGCAGCTTCGCCTCCCCTTAGTTTGAACATTCCAGACGAATTCTACTGCGACGTCAATTTGATGCTTTTTCCGTCCGCCGAGGGTTTTTGTCCAAAAGAATCGGCTGAACCCATTTTTTTTTGGAATCTCTTCGGGAACAAACGTCGCCGACGGGCGATTGATTTTTGGAATCATCCTGAGCGCAATACGACCAGTACGAACCTAGGGACTGGTCACAAGCCGGCAACGTCTGTAGGGTTGTGTTCGGACTATCGTCGCTGCTTGGAATGTACGATCTGTCGATGGTCTCAGGCTGCTTCCCGCAACAAAATCGGAAAAACAATCGCGGTTGGCGGCGACTCATCAATGGCTTGACCGGAACCTAATCCTCCGGCACAGCGGTTCATGAGCCTCTTACGAATTGAATATCGTGGCGAATCGTTCCGCACTGGTGATCAATGCCGACCGTCACCGATGTATCGCGGACGGGTTGTCAGTGACTTTGGTAGACATCATCCACCTATCAACGCATCAACGCGTCACAACATCATGGAATCCCGATGGGTGAGTTCAAGACGAATCTCGTCGAACACCGAAACCGCTCTTTCAGCGATGATGAGAGTTTTTGCCAACCGAGATTTTTTAACAATGGGCGGCAGCGACGACGATTGCAGATTGGGCCAATTCAGACTGTGTCTCGGCGAATGGATGCTCAAAAATCAATGGCCAGTTGGAAATCGGCGCACTCGGCGAGAACTCGTTTTTAACCGATCTTAATCGAAGAACTGCGATCGGCATGGTTGAACCACTATGAAACGGTTTGGGGTTCATCACTTTCGACCACCAATTCGGACTTTTCAGACAATTTTCAGAATATGAACTGGGCTGTTCCATAGATTGTGAGGCCCGTCTGAGGCACGTAATTCATACGTAGCCCAAACCCGAAGCGTTTCGAGTCTTTGCCATATTTAGAAATCTGCTGCCCCGCATTGACGGCGTTGCCAATGGCGGTGACGTCGTTGCTATGGAGGTTGTACCATGCCAATGGGTTGTTGGGAGCAGAGCTGATATCGCCCGTCATATTCATCAGTCCGCGACCTGCCGTGTTAAAAGTCGTGAAAAGTTCGTTGGGAAAGGGTAGCGGACTGGCACCATAGGACAGGCCAAGACCGACCGTGGGCCGCGTTAAGTTCGTCGAGGCCCCGAAATTGAACCCGCGATAAACCAATCCCAAGTCGACATTTCCGTTCGACGGGTTGACACCAAGCTTCGTTGAGAACCGTCGGATAGACATCGAGGCTTCCAGGCTACCCCCATAATTGTAAGCGAAACTCGTGACGAAGGAACCCGGTTTATAGGCCAGATTCACTTTGCTCGTGTTGGCGTCCAACGCCAGAACCCATAGCTTCAACTGAAGGTCGGGTGGAAGCGTTATGAATTTGATATCAAATCCGCCACTGTCTGTTTTGTCACCCATGATGAATTCCTTATTTCAAGACGAAAAACCGTCACCGGATGATCGCGATCGAACACTTCCGCGAATGGTTCAACAGTCTCTTCCTCCAGGACGAATCGCCATACAATCGTCATGGGAAGTGCTGGCATCATCCGGTGGTTACAATCGTCCACGCGGACGGATCGTCACAGCAACTGACCGGCTCGATGATGATGATTATCTGTCAGTCAAGACGGCCAGTTGCGTAAAAAATGAAAATAATCTTTGGCAAGCTGCTGATTTGCCCTTTGCTGAGGAATATCGCGCCGCGGACGATTTTTTCGGCAAGTGAAATCCTGCCACACCGGTCAGCGATGTTAAGGCTGCGGAACCGGTGGCGGCGGCGGCTCGTGCTTGGTGGAACTATCTCGATCGACGACACAATCCGGGTGTTCGATGTAGATGGCGGCGATATCGGTCAGGTTCACGTTTGTACTTCTCACGTTCAAGGTCTTCAAGTTCCCGTAACCACGCAGCGGCAGCAAACTGATGACTTCCGTGTGACTGCAGTCCAAATGTGTGATCGCCATTCCTTTCAGGGGCGTTAGATCAACAACTTGCGTTCGGGCACACCGAAGCTCGTTCAGGGCCATTCCTTTCAAAGGCTTCAGGCTCGACACGGACGTCCCACTGCAGTTCAGCGAGGATAATTTCATCCCTTGAAGAGGCGACAGATCTGACACTTGCGTGTTTTCAATGTTCAATACGATCAGAGACATCCCTCGTAATGATGTGAGATCGGCGATCCTCCCGCGTCTGACATCGGTGCCGCTGCAATTCAACGTCTTCAGACCCGCCAATGCGTGAATCGGCGAGATGTCGGTGACATCATCGCTGATGAATTGAAGTTCGGTCACGACTCCGAGTTTAATGTGATGAGTTTCGCGACCATCGAATTTGGGATTCAGTTCCCGCAGTCGCTCCGTAACGACCTGTAGTTGTTCTTCAGGTGGTCGCGTGGCCGCATGCTTGGCCCATTGCAGGAAAATGTTCGCTCTCTCGATGGCGGACTTTTGATCCGTCGTGATCCATCCCGAATCTGGGTCTTTTGACTTTGGTGTCGCGGGCTTTTCGATCGTCGCCACTTCGGACTCGGTCTTGCTCGGTCCCGGTTCGGGCTTCTCAGGCTGCGGTTCGGAAGTGGTTTCCGGCGGCGATTCGAAATTGGTGTCAATCGAGTTATCGTCGGAAACGGCCACGTCCTCGTTTGGGACTGTCATCCTTGCCACGTCCGTCGGCGTTTGCGACTCATTGACGATATCCGCCTCAGCATCGACGAGGGAATTGAATGTTGGCTCGAGTACTTCGTCGACGGTGGTCGCCATTTGCTGTCTGGATTGTTCCGCCGTGACGAATGGGACGGACGTTTCAAGGGCGGTCGTCGGAGTACTTTCCACGGTCTGCGACAATGTCAATGAATCAGGCGACTCGTGCTTTTTAACCGGCGGTATCAATCCATGATCGGGTTTCACGAACCACACCACACTTGCCGCGCCTGCGAATATCAGCAATATGGCGGCGGACGCGCGAAAAAGGGGCTTTCGCTTGCCAACACCGGACACTGCGATTCGCGTGTGTCGGTGGTTCTGAATCTGGTCTGCGGGCAAGGCTTCCCCGCGACTGAACTTCGACAGACTCGCCACAAGTTCAGTGGTGCTTGGGAAGCGATCCTGCAATCGCTTGGCAACCATCTTTCGGAAAAGAACATCGATTTCCGAGGGAATACTGGCATCGAATGCGCGCAGTGATGGGATCGGACGCTCCCTGTGAGCGAGAATTTTTTCCAGCACCGTTTCGCCGTCGAACATCGGGCGACCCGAAATCAGGTAATAAAGCGTGCATCCCAAGCTATAGATGTCAGATCGGCCGTCGACATTTTTCGTGTCGAACGATTGTTCGGGACTCATGAATTCCACTGTACCGAAAACGTCTCCTTGAAGGGTCAGTTCCGATCGCATGGTCGCGTTGCGTGCGACTTGAATCCGCGCGATCCCCATGTCGAGGATTTTGACCACGCCTTTCTTGTCCAGCAAAAGGTTGGCTGGTTTGATGTCTCGATGAATCACCCCTTCGCTGTGGGCGCATTCCAAGCCACGAGCCGCTTGTAGAACATAGTTCAACGCGACCGCCGGGGGCAGCGGCCCAATTTGTTCCGCCAGCGCGGCCAGATCTTGCCCTTCGACATATTCCATCACCAGAAAACGCACACCATTAAATTGATCGGCATCAAATGCGGTCACAATATTGTTGTGAAGTAATTTGGCGGCGAGGCGCGCTTCTCGTTCGAAGCGTGCCGTGGTTTCCGCGTCTTGCGTGACTGCCGGGGAGAGAGTTTTGATCGCCACGATCCGAGACATGCGGCGATGCTCGGCCTTGAAGACTTCTCCCATGCCTCCCGCACCGATTCGATCGAGGATAGTGTAGCCACCAAGTATCAGCGACTTCACATGCCCTGATGCTACCTGTTCGGCTTGGAAATCGGTAAGCAATCCCTGCTCGTACAATTGCAGCAACTGGTCTCTGATTTGGCTGAAGTCAGTCGGTGGCTCGGCCGAGTGAATTGCTTCCGATTTGCGAGGCTCTGAACTTCGCCGTTCGGGGTGTTTCGAGCCGGCGTCCGATTCGTCGCTTTGCGGTCGGATTTCTGCGTTTGCCTGATCACCAAAATCAGACGGATCAAGAGTTTGTCCGATCCGCGACAAGTGGTTCAGCCAACGTGAACTCAGTCGCGGTGCATGACCGGGGAATCGCCGCAGGTACTCACTGATTTCCGGCGTCTGGCCGCGCGAAGCCCGCGAACTGACTTCCCAGTCGATACATTTCAATACGAGATGCTCGTCGGCTTGTAAGTCGACATGATCAGACAATGCGACTTCGACAGCCTCATTTTGTCCGGCGTCAATCAAGTCGCTGATGCGTTGTCGCAGGCTTTGCCAGTCCGACGAAGCACTCATTCCGCTCATGACGTATTGGCCTTGCTGGCAGTATCCCCCGAGGTATCACTTCTCGCCGCTGATGATAACAGATCACAAGACTGTCGAGGCGGCTGATTGATTTTATGAGCTGTGAAATGCACCTTCAAGCTCGTCTCTTTCAGAATGCGAACGGCAGTTTCGATTTTCTAAAGTTTGGAAGAATATTTCGGATTGAAGAGATTTTTCACGCAACTTATCAGAGGACGGGACGAGAACTGTTTCGGAATGTCGCGGCGCCCGATGTCATTCTTTTTTCGTTCGATGTATCGAGCTACGGATCTTGCGTTGACTCTCGTGGGGAGTCGGTCCTGGTTCCACGAACGTCAATCAGTGGAGTCGGTGTCAGTATGAATACTCAATTTCGCAGCCACGTTCTTGTTCTCGCGGGTGCGTTCGCCGTTTTGGCAAAGACCAGCGTGTTTGCTCAGCATCACGGCGGCGGTAGTTTCGCACCTGCCCAACACATCGGTGGTGGTGGATTATCCTCTGGGCAACGCGGTGTCAGTGCAAATGCCGTGGCGCCTCACCATTCCACGGGTGTTGCATCACATCAACTTTCGTCGGGTGGGCAGTTTCAGCCTTCGAGTCAGTCGACGATCTCGCGAAATGTCATGCCGTCGAACGGTCAGGCGAATTCGAGCACTTCGTTTTTGTCTCGAGCCAATTCTCCGTCAGGGTTGTCGAATAATTTGTCAACATCTTCGGGATCGCGAAGTCCAAACTCGCATGCTCTCTCGGGAATCAGCAATCAGCCGCCGTCTGGATCGAGCGCTGGTCATTCGACGTCAGCCAACAACGGTCGAACGAACTTACCTCCCAATGTCACGGCACGGACAAACCAAGTGACCTCCAATTTCGGAGCTAAAAATTTGCCTCCAAGCGGTACGACTCCCGCGAAGCAATCAACGGGTCCTCTCGTGGCTAAAAACTCTCCACCGACTAAAATCGGTCAAAAGCAGAACAATAACCAAGTAGCCAATGGCGTGGCTGCTCAAAAGTCCAACAAGGACTCGTTTAACTCAAGCAAGAATCTCTCTTTGGATGATTTGGTCAAGCAACACCAATCAAAACAGTTGAACGCAAAAAATGTCGCTGATTCCAAAGCAGGACTGGCGAATTTGGGAGCGACAACTGGGAAGGGATCAAAAAACGGCTTGCCAAATCAGGTAGCGGAATTGCCAAAGAATGCAAAATTCCCAGCTAACTCCAACTCCACCGGATCGGGGTCTGGTGGGTCGGGGGCCGGTGGGTCGGAGTCGATGGGCCAAGGTGGAATGAACTCGCTACAGATACTTAGCACTTATCTGGTTGTGCCAATTGGCGGGATTCCGTTTGGTGGTTATGGTGGCGGATACGGTGGCGGATACGCATACGGAGGTGCGTACGGGGCTGACTTTGATCCGATTTGTTACGTCGGAACTGATCCGGGTGCGATGGGTGCACCCATCGCAAACACCGGTAGCGCAGTTGGTTACTCCGATCCCGGCGTTGCGAAATCGCCGATTGCGAACAGTGGAGTTGCTTCGGTCTACTCCGGTCCGGTCGTTTCAGAGACGAGGAACATATCTGGATCGACAGCGATGGACGCTCAAGTTGTCCTGGCGCTTCCTACGTCAGCCGGTGGCTCGCTGAATTTCGGGATCGACGGGGTCGGTCAAACAATCGCTCCCGGTACGGCCTCCGCATTTACTTTGTCAAACGGAAGCAAAGGGGAAATCTCCTTTGACAACGGCGTCGGTACTGATCGAAGATATACTTTGACAAGCGGGGATGCTTACGAGTTTTACGTCAAGGACGGAGCATGGGACTTGCGACAAAAGACGATCAGTCCCCCCGTGCTCGAGGGATCGGTTGCGCAAGGGCAAATCAGATTGATGCACTTCGCGTCAGACGCTCCGCCGGTCTATTTTTCCATCAGCGGCGAGACAGATTCGATTGCTCCCGGGGCCACGAAGTCAGTTGACTTGGCGAATACTGTGAAGTCTGAAATATCGTTTGACAATGGTGCGGGCTCTGCCATGCGATATACCGTAACCGCCGGACAGGTCTACGAATTCTTCGCCAAAGACGGCGCTTGGGATTTGCGTGAGAAAGCAATTCAACCGGCTCAAACACCCGAAAAGCCGCACCTGATTACGGGTCGGTTTGCTGTGATCAATCCTCCTGAAAACAAGATTCCATTGAGCTTCAAAGTGAATGGCGAAGCCCGCACAGTGACAGCAGGTAACCTGCAGATTGTGACGACATTTGACAACGAGGTTCCAAAGGTGGCTGTGGCTGGTCCCGATGGTCGTGAAGCGGAAGTGCCGGTTTCTGCCGGAAAGATTTACGAATTCTGGGACAAAGACGGCGCATGGGATCTGCGTGAGAAAGTGTTGATCGCGTCGGAAAGTAACGCGAACGGCGACGAGGAAACAAAGGTCTCAGGCAGCTAAGCGGCCCGAAAATTCGCGGTAATCGACGATGGTTCTGCACGTGATTCGTCGCAGGATCGGCATCGCCAAAAGGGTCCGAACCGATTATTGAATCGGTTCGACTCATTCAGGGACAAGTTTTTCCAGAGTCGACCTTGAGAAACTGGCCTTCGATCAACGTGCGAACTCTCTCTCTTTTTTCGGGAATCGTCTGACTTAAAAAAGAATCAAGATTTGTCGCGCAATCGAGCGTGGCACAAGTTGAAATCGCACGGAGCCCGCATTATTGTGAATCGGTTCTGAAACCGAATGAGTGACGATCAACCGAGGTTCAATCCTCGGGCGTTTGTGAACAACGTTCTCTGCATTTCTCAATTCTCAATGGGGTTACTGACGTGGATGTCAATTTGCGGGCGATGATTGGAAAGTTGAACGACACCTGTCGCCGTGCGCTTGAGAGCGCCGCCGGATTGTGCCTCTCGCGGACCAACTACACAGTCGAAGTCGAACATTGGTTGCAGAAACTGTTGGAAGTGCCGAACACGGATCTGACAAAGATTCTAAACATTACGACATTGATCAAAGTCGACTTGAAGCAGCATTGACGAAAGCAATCGACGGTTTCAAGACGGGAAATACTCGGCCACCGGCACTGTCACCAATTCTCGTTGATTTGGCTCGCGATGCGTGGTTGTTTGCGTCTGTCGACTTCAGCGAACCTGCGATTCGAAGCGGCCATATTCTGCTTGCAGCTTTGACCAATTCGAAAGTCAGTCAGTCCGTACTGGGTGGAATTCGAGAGTTAGCCGTCCTGGCGCCGGACACTCTATCGAGGGAATTGCGTGACATTACAACTGGAACGGTTGAGGACGCACCGGTCAGTCAACCAACTCAAGCTGGCGGAACGCCAGAATTGCGCCCGGGCGGTGGTAAGACTCCGGCGTTGGATCAATACACGGTGGATCTAACCGAACGGTCACGTAGTGGGGCACTCGACAATGTTTCAGGGCGTGATTCAGAAATTCGTCAGTTGATCGATATTTTAATGCGACGTCGCCAGAACAACCCGATTCTTACGGGTGAAGCGGGTGTTGGCAAAACCGCCGTGGTGGAAGGGTTCGCGCAACGCATTGCCGCAGGCGACGTCCCGCCACCGCTGCAAAATATTGCCGTGCGAGTTCTCGATTTGGGATTACTTCAGGCGGGAGCGGGTGTCAAAGGTGAATTCGAAAACAGATTGAAGTCCGTCATTCAAGAGGTCAAGGCGTCTGCGAAGCCGATCATTCTGTTCATCGACGAGGCCCATACACTCATCGGGGCCGGCGGCCAGGCAGGTCAGAACGATGCCGCAAATCTTTTAAAGCCAGCGCTCGCTCGCGGTGAACTTCGCACAATCTGTGCAACGACTTGGTCAGAATACAAACAATACTTCGAAAAGGACGCCGCACTCACCCGACGATTCCAGGTCGTCAAGGTTGAAGAGCCGTCAGAACATCAAGCCGAGATCATGCTTCATGGCCTCGTTAAAATGCTCGAAAAGCACCACAACTTGCGAATCATGGACGAAGCAATTTCCGCCGCGGTACGGCTTTCTCATCGGTACATCACGGGACGCCAGTTGCCCGACAAAGCGGTTAGCCTGCTCGACACCGCAGCAGCGCGAGTTGCCGTTGGACACTCTGCGATTCCGGCACCGGTCGAGGATTTAAAACGGCAAATTGATCAAATTGGCATCAAGCTAGAAGTACTGAACCGCGAGAATGCTGCTGGATCGAATCACACGCTACGGATTTCCGAATTAACTGACGAACGCGAGAATGTGCAACGTGAACTTGAGCAATTGGGAAAGCGTTGGACCGCCGAGCGCGAATGCGTCACGAAGATTTGCGAAATTCGCGAGAAACTAGGGGGTGGTTCGCCAATTCAGAAAAAAGACGGTAAAGATGCTCCTGCTTCCGCACCGCTTTCGGAAGCAGACTCTGCGAAACTTCGCCAGACCTTGACCGAATTACAAGCGGAATTGAAGCAAATTCAAGGTGAACTGCCACTGGTACAGCCCTGCGTCAACTTCCAGGCCGTGGCAGAAGTCGTTGCGGGATGGACCGGAATTCCGGTCGGCAAAATGCTGACCGACGAAATTCGACTCGTTTCGACGTTGCACGAACGAATGACTGAACGAGTAATCGGACAAAATCACGCGTTGCATTCGATCAGCCGAAGAATTCAAACCTCGCGGGCGAATTTGACCGATCCCCGTCGTCCAATCGGCGTGTTCTTACTCGTCGGGCCAAGCGGTGTTGGAAAAACCGAAACGGCAATGACCCTTGCCGAAATGCTTTATGGCGGTGAAAGGAACATGGTTGTGATCAATATGACCGAGTTCCAGCAATCGCATACGACGTCATCGTTAATCGGTTCGGCACCTGGACTTGTTGGCTACGGAAAAGGAGGAAAGCTTACGGAAGCAGTCCGACGCCGACCATATTGCGTCGTACTGTTGGATGAAATCGAAAAAGCGCACGACGATGTGCTGGAACTGTTCTACCAGGTCTTCGACAAGGGTGTGCTTGAAGATGCGGAAGGACGTGAGATCGACTTCAAGAACACTATCATTCTCTGCACGTCGAATGTTGGCTCGGACCTTATTCAATCGTTGTGTGCTGACCCGGAAACGCGCCCCGAACCCGACAAATTGGGTGAACTTTTGCGACCGAAACTGTTGGAACGATTCAAACCGGCATTTCTCGGGCGCATGACGGTCGTGCCCTATTATTCGTTGGGTGACGATGTGTTGAAAAACATCATTCAACTGCAGTTGGAACGAATCGGGCAGCGATTACTCGAGAATCATCGTGCGAAGCTCGTGTTTTCCGAACCGGTTGTGGATCGAATACTCAGTCGCTGTCGGGAAACGGAAACCGGGGCAAGAAACGTGGATCACATTCTGACCGGAACGATCCTGCCCGACATTTCTCGCGAACTTCTGTCGCGAATGGCGGAAGAACAATCCATTTCGCAAGTTGAGATTCAATTGAGCGACACAGGCGGGTTCAATTATCGCTTTGAATAGGGAATTGCGGTCGTCGCGGGGGAATTGGACGTTCGCTTGCAACTCATCGTGAACCGCGTTTCGTTGACAGCAGTTCAGTCGACCGTTATTTGGCCTCCAAACGTGGATTGCGCTCATTTTGAAGGTTATCGAATAATTAACTCGAAGTGACACGCAACTCTGGAGTGATCGTCGCGATAATTGACAGCAGGACTGTTAATTCTCGCGACGACAAACACCTGATGGTCGTTGCTCGCGACGCATGTTCCGGTTCAAGTTCTCATAAAGGTGCGACGATGGCCGCAAACTATACCGATCAGCCCAGACTTCTGGGCATGACAGTGGACGGAAAAAAGGATTTTCTTTTTCCAACGCAGTTTTCGGCAGCGGAAGGAATGTCAGCGCTGTTTCAGATTCGGGTCGAATTGGCGATTC
>Ga0181528_10002664_pt1 | contig 11035 bp, 5 predicted proteins | sample PEATcosm2014_Bin_47_FD_119742 | JGI IMG/M metagenome (GOLD analysis project Ga0181528, IMG submission 119742) | Peatland microbial communities from MTU Mesocosm Facility, Houghton, MI, USA - PEATcosm2014_Bin10_10_metaG | ecosystem: Environmental > Terrestrial > Soil > Wetlands > Peat | place... | reverse complement strand
TAGAAAGCCACCTGTGTGCAGTGATAGATGTGGACACTGCGCCACGTGGAAAACACGGCCACGACAGGTTGCCAGCTGCAGACGGCTTCCATGTCGTGGCCCCACAATGTCACATCAAAAAATAGGTGCGCACCCCACAGTGCAACGTAAGAGTAGTAGGTTGCATACCACACATTGCTGGCTAATTTTTTTTTCTCGTGACCGTTCATGGGACCAGTGTGACAGAAAAATTCAATCAGTCCCACTCCCACAAGGCCAGTGAGCATCCTCATCAGTTGCAAGACGACAAACATGAAACCAACGTTGGCTAGCTCCTCAATGGGCCCACGCATTCTGAAGAGCGGGAGGGCCAACTCAAAGGCCACATTGAGGATCCCAGCAGACATTCTTTGTTTTTGGTCCACGCCGCTAATCAGTCAGATGCAATGGTCTTCCACAGCAATGACAGTGTGTTTGTTGCAGCTGGTGCTTTTGCAGCGACACCCAGCAATGTCTCTGCTTGTGTTGATGACTGTGTGCCGGATGGGTTTTGGATTCTCCTGGGCACTGCTGGCGGAATGCTGATCCTAATGATGAGTATCATGGCCTGGGCTGCATCCCCTCGACAGTGTGGTGCCTGTTGTTGTTCTGTCCGTCGAGGGTTTGGAGATGTATGGACAGGCGCCAGGCAGGTTCTTTTGGAGACAAGGGGAAGACGCCCTCCTCCTGCTGGTGGTAGTAATGGGCAGGCTCGGGATGAGATTGAAGACTGGTGGGAGATGCAGCCTCAGACTGATGCGGAGAAAAGGCTTGTGGCAAAGCAGAAGGAAGACAAAGAAAAGGCAGAGGCAGAAGCCAAGGACGAATGAAAAAAACCATCACTCTGCCTTCATTTCCCACTCCTTGAGACTGCTGCAGGAGGACTGGAGAGGCTGCCGAGAGTCTTAAGGACGGAATCTTCGTAGGCAGAAAGTTCCTGGGCCTCGCGCTGTTCTTGCAGCTGCCGAGGGTTCAGCCCAGTGTATGCTTGAGGCAATCCGTATGCATTATCCTGTTGCTCCCGTGCTGTGGCTGCCATGACTGCAACCTCAGGCTCTGTGTAGCCATCAAGAAAAGATGACAAGGCTGCATCCTGTTCATCGGGGTCCACTACGGCTCCCATGGTTCGACCCGCCAAAGCTTCAGACATTTCATCGTGTGCAGTGAGATGTTCGTGCGCCTCATCCATTGTGTCGGTGACGGCATCAACATCCACAGTGCCCGACACGGTTTTCGACACTTGGTTGGACTCCTTGTACCGATTGTGCAGCTCCAGGTTGGTGCCCATGTTCTCCACATTGCTGGTCACCCGTCTGAGGGCTTGGATCTGGGACCACAGCAAGTCCGCCTGTCGCTTCATCTCCTGCATTGTGGCAAAGGCTGACTTCTTCTGATTGTCGGCATCCGCTCGCTGAGGAGACCCCGCTGGATACCTGGCTCCCTCCTGGGCAAGGCGTCTCACATTGTTCCCCAAGTTGGTGGCCACGGTCATTTTGTCATCGTACTTCTCCTGCAACACTTGCATGGTCCGGGCATTCTTCTCTGCCTGGGCTGCAGCCAGTTCCTCGGCCGTGGGTTGAGGCGCCCTTCCCCAAAGCCAGCCGGACATGTTCAAGGTGGGTCTGGGCGCGGGGATACTCTTAGTTCCCAGTCAATCGATTTGCTTCTTTTGCGCTTTGTCCGCTATTTGGAAAAATGCGGAATGAACCTTTGTGTTTTATTTCCCCTGGGGCCAGATGTCGGCCTCTGGCTTGCCCATCAAGAACCTAGACTCTGCTTTGAAGCCCTTGGCCACGAGAACCTGCTTCCAGTTGAGTGGCAGATTGCGAATGGCAAACTGAGAAGCAAAGTAGGCATCGGGCGTGGAGTTGGCAGGCACGGGGAAGGACTTCAAGATGGTAGCGCGCAAGATATCCGCATTGTTGCCCACCAAGGAAATGGGCCGATTGGGAAGCTTGAGCGCCAGTACAGCCATGGTTGGCTCGTTGGAACGCTGAGCCGTGGGCGCAGATGTCACAGGGGCCACATCGAGAGAATCCATGCGTCGAGGAGGCATGGGCACTGCGGTGGCTCGAACATCGGGAACGACAGCCTTATCCTTGGTGGCTTCTTCAGCACTGCCCGCAGCACCAGAATCGCCCTTCTCCTCTTCCTCCTCCTCCTCCTCTCCCGCTGCCTCTTCTTCCTGCTCTTCCACCACCTGCTCATCGCCCTCCTCCTGTTGCTCTCCTGCTCCTTCCTCCTCCTCTTCGTCCTCCTCAGGGGGCTCATCGTTCTCCTCGGGCTCAACAGCTTCATCGTTGCCAGTCACGGGGGCATCATCACCCGCAGCCTCAACTTGTTGCTGTCCCTCCTCCACTTCAACGTCCATCTGCTCGGCCTCCTCTTCCTCTTCATCCTCGTTGAGGGGCTCGGCAGCCACTGGGGCGGGTGCAGCTACCACTGCTCGCATGGCCGTGGCCTTTTGAAGGTACTTGACGAGGCCTTCCTGAACTTCTGACCATGCCTTGACAGTCACCGGATTGATGCGACTCTTGACGGGCGCGGTCGGGTCGACGAGTCGCTTCAACTTGACCACTGCCAGTCCCAAAAACTTGTTGGCCGTGGGCGTGTCGAGACCAGGAATGTGATGCGCACAGGCGGTAAAATGAACAATGACCTCGGCGAGAGAATCAATGAGATTGCCCGTGATCTCTGGAGCCACACCAGCGTTGAATCCCTCCAGCACGATGCGGTCATCTTGATCCAAATCTTGAAGATTGATTGCAGAAGAAGATGGAGGAGCAGCAGCGGCAGCATTCTTGGGAGCCACAGCCGACACTGGAGTAGTTATTGTTGACGACGACACCGGGGCCTCTCGTTGTTTGGGTGCAGTCTTGCGCACTGCAGCTGGAACAGCCACCTCGATAGCCGACTTGAGTGCAGCGTAGGCAAGTTCCAGGGCCAGCGCATTCTGTTCCTTGGGCTTGTCCTCGGCAGTGGTGATGGCATCCACAGCAGCCACGTGAAGCTCCTCCAGGTTCTTCTTCTTGTTCTTGCCGTCGATAATGGCGCTGAACTTGGTGTAGAGAGCCTCGATGCCCTCCGATGCCACACGAATGCGCTCTGTCACGCTGTCAATGTCCTCGCCGTTGTCCTCCTCGTCATCTCCCTCGTCACTTCCACTGTCGTTGGATGATGAGCCATCACCTGCAGCGTAGGCAGCGCGCTCCTCGGCATCACCCTGGTCGAACCCAATCTCGTCTCCCTCCTGGTACTCGTCACCGTCGTCCTCGTCGATATCCATGTCCACAGCCTCATCGATGACGGCTTCGCTGCGAGCCGACAGGTTGCGGTCATCTTGAATGGCACGATAACGCTCGTAGGAACGCGGCTTGTACGTCAGTCCTTTCTTCACTGCGTCCCTGCGACGTCCGTTCTCGGCCTTCTTCCAATTTCTGCGCGACAGCAGTTCATGGGCCTCATCCGCAGCACTCAACTTGCTCTCGAGAACGGGCTTGACTTCACGAGCAGATCTACGAGCCAGTTGACCGTTCTGCGTCACCACGTGCTTGCGAGTCACATCAGGCACCTCGAACACACCCGCCTTGCCATCATCTCCACGCAACACCACAGATTCCATCTCTGCAGTCGCAGCGTTGGATGCCTTCTTTCCTGCACCAGCCCCGCCCTTTCGAGGAGGTGCCACCTTGGAGACGGACGCCGGTTTCTGCTGAGGGGGAGCCTTCTTCGGTCCACGAGAAACGGGTGTGACTGCTGCAGGTGCATCATCATCAGCATCCTCGTTGTCATCGTCGTTGTTGTCATCGCCGTCGTCTCCGCGATTGGAAATGGTCAAGACGTGTTGCTGTCCAGTGAGTTTGAGGTAGAAATCCGCCACTGCCACGCGCAACTCCTCCACAGATCCACGCACGCCTCGGTTGGCTGCCTCGAGCGCTTTGATGGTACGCTGCAAGTGCCCCATGAGAAACTTGTCCGTGGCAATCTTCTCCCCGTATTGTTCGCGCAGCATCATAATGTCAGCCTTGAGGGCTTCAAGACGGGCCTGGTTGTTCTTGTCGACGAGTGCTGCTTTGTTACTGGCTGCAGCAGCGCGCTTCTTCTTGCCTCCAGCCTTGGTCTGGGGATCCTTGCACGTCGATACAACCACCATGGCCATGGGCACTGTGCTGACCTGTGCATTGGCTGGGTCCTTGCTGGTCGAGCCCGAAATGTTGAGCACCTCAATGGTCCCTCCATCAAAGAACCCCCCTGGCAGCTGAATGCCCATTCCAGAGTAGGCTCGAATGTCGGCAAGAATGGTGCCTCGGCTCTTGGTCTTCTTGTTTTCGCCCTTGACACCAGGACCACGAATGCGAAACGTGCGCCCCATACCTCCCACAAAGATGACGTAGCATGGACTGTCCTTGACGAGGTCCTTGAATGAGAAGGGGTTGATGCACTCGGCTCGCGTCTCAATGGTGATAAAGGTCATACGATGCGCTTCGTTCTCCCCCGGCACAGCGAGTAGTTTGAGATCGGCGAGTCGCTGCATGATGAGACCCACAAAGGGAGGCGTGACCTTGGCCTTGTCAAAGTGCTGGTTGCCCATGAGAGTGCCCACGCCAAACGATTCCACGTGCCTCCCCAGTCGGGTGTCCTGGCCCTTGACCTTGACGGGATGACGCTCGCACTTGAGGTTGTGCTCAATCTGAGTGCGTAGTCCCTCTGCAACACGCTCGTCCAATTGCAGCTCGGCGAACGCATCAAACAACTCCAGGCGAGGAGCTTCCGAGTTCAACACGACCACAGAACCACGTGCGAATGTGTCCCCTTCGTAGAAGACGTCGTTGTCCTCGGGCTTGACTTCTCGTCCTTTGGTCACCCACAACGATGCCCAGACTGGCGGGCATGCACTGACATCCAGCGGAAGCCACGTCGGAGCAAACCCGAGATCCTGCGGCAGTTTCCCAGCGGAACAAGCCTCGAGTGCATCTTTGAGATTGATGTAGGGCTCTCCGTAGATGCTCGATGGGGTTGCCTTGGGCTTCTTGACAGACGGAGTCGCTGTCTTCTTCACAGTCTTGGATGCAGAAGCATCGTCCTCCTCCTCTTGGCCCTCCCCCTCGTCCTCTTGCTGCTCTTCCTTGTCGTCTCCAGTGTCCATTGCAAGGGTGGCCATCTCCACATCTTCCTCTTCCTCTTCCTCATCCTTGGGCTCGGGTTCTGGAGTAGGAGCCTTCTTGGCCTTGGGAGCCGGAGTGGCCTTCTTCTTCGTCGAAGCAGCAGCAGTAACAGCCTTGACTGCAGCCGGGGTAGCAGCCTTTTTGGGCTTGGCTTCGGGCTCGGTGATGACTCGGACATCGAAATCGTCGTCGTTGCCGTCTTCTTCTTCGCGCTGCCGAATCATCTTCGTCTTGTTCGAGGACTGTCCAGTGGCTGCAGCGTAATCGCGATATTTCTCAGGCCAAGAATCACGATCAGCGTAATTGGTGCCAAAAATCTCTGCTGCAAATTTGCCCACACTGGTAACGGTGACTGGAGTGACCAAGGTGCCAAACTCGCGTGGGATGGGACGGTTGCACTCGCCCTTGTCGTCCACGTAGCGATAGCCCATGTTGGAGTTCTTCTTGAGCACGTAGCCCTCGATGACTGCATCAGCACGCGTAGTCATGGTCAACTCCTTGGGCACACCCGTCTGCCAGTTGAGGAAGAGCCCACAACAGTTCTGCCTGCCGCTGAGGATGCGGAAGGGACGAGCGTTCTTGAACATGATGACATCTCCTGCGGCCAACTTGACTGGAGTGGTCAGTTGCTCAGCCCAGTGCCCAATCTCGTAGATGCCCCCAGCCTCCTGACGCTTCTCAATCTTCTTCCACTCCCTCTCAAAGGTAGTAGGGCCATCTGCCTTGTGCTCCCAGGCCTGTGGACAGACGAGGATGGAAAAGTCGGAGCACTCGGTAATAGCCAGCAGTCCGTTGACAATCTCAATGGCCTTGGCACGACCCGGTTTGCTGCCATCCTCGCGTTCGTTGGTCTGGCGAGTTTCCACGGGGAAGAACTGCAGGGCCTGCGTCTGAAGCTCCGTGTAGTGGGTGAGCACGAAGAAGGGTGCCATGCCAGCCATGATGGTGGGGTTGTTGTTCCCAAACAAAGGAAGGGCACAGGGAAACACATTGTGGCGCATGTCCCAGGCCTCGGTAGACTGCAACACGTCTGCAGCGTACTTGGTCCTGCTGCCAGGAAGGCTGCCCGTCACACCCAGGCACTGTTGAGTGAACCCGGGAAGCTCTCGGAAATGAAAGTCCCATCCCTTGGCGCTCATGTGCTCCATGCGCTGCTCATCGGTCCAGCCCACCATCATGGCCATGACATGCTGAAGCCAGGCAGCCTTCTCCAACCAGTATCCAGAGGACGGGCTGCTCTTGACAATGACAAAGCCCTTTTCGCGATAGAACTGCAACAGGTGCTTGGTGTCGTCAATGTCGTAGCGAGGTAGGTCCAGATTCCTCAGATCAATGTGGGCAACACAGACGGGCAAAGGATGCTCACGACCGCGGGTCTCCACGTAACACACGTGCTCGCCCTCCAAGTCGTCGCTCTGAGCGCTCTCGTTGTTGACTGCTCCGTCATCGTCCTTGACCAAGGGGGACTTGCCACATACGTGTTCCTGGTCCATGTAGTGGCTGCACACAAAGCAGTCGGCGTGGACAGCGCGGTTGACAGCATTGTCCTCGATGAGGTAGCAAATGTTGGTTGTGCCCATGATGGTAGATTGGCATACCACACACTTGGTGTCGGCGGTGATGCCGTTCTTGGAGAAGACAGCAGCAGCAATATCACGAACCTTGCGCTTGTCGGGGGTGTACTCCTCGGCCAGTTTCTTGCGCTGGAACTCGAGCAAGCGGGTCATCTTGTTGATGAGAAGATCGCGTTCGGGGTCGGGAAGCTTGGACTCGGCTTCTTCGGTCTTCTTGGCGGCCTTGCCCTTGGGTTTGGCCTTGGTCTTGGCGGGGGCGGGTGGAGCGGGCAAACTCTGCGTAGGCAACTTGTCGTCGGACATGACGTTGAAGATATCGATGAAAAAACGAAAAACTTGTTGGAGACCCTCTGATGGAGAAGATCGTTAATTTTTTCCTCTCGGGGACGCGACCGGGAGACATTCGGTCCCGGCGTTGATTGGAGGGGAAGAGGAAATTTTTTCCCCGGTTCTTTTCTGCCCCAGAAAAAAATTCCTCCACCGATTCGCTTAGATGCCAAAAGTGGAGAGGGGTTTGCTTTTCTGACGCCCAGTTTCAATTATCCATGGAGTTAGGCCGTTCACCTCGATTGGTCATGGAGCCGAGCCGCAAGCCGTTGAATGGTCTTTGGAATGGGTTTGCCTCGTCTTTGGACCTTCACGATGGAACTGGTGTGACGGACAAGAAGCGTCAACGACTCTCGGGAGATGCCGTGTCCTTTGACAAGCGCATCAACGAGCTTCAGGGGCAGCTCATCGAAAGCAACGAACGTGCCCACACTTTGGAGTCCTTTGTCAAACAGCAGCAACTGTGGCTGGAGCAAGAACGTGAAGCGCACGCCGAGACGCAGGATGAGATGACCAGGACGCAGGGGGAGCTGGCCAGGACCAGGTTGGCTGCCAGCGAGTTGGCCGATGCGCATGCCCAGGAGTGCTTCATGTACAAGATGCAGCTTGTTATTTTGCCTGAACTGGAAGAACAAGTTCGTACGATGGAGGAGCAACAGGAACGGCAGCTGCGCGAGGAGACCATTCGCCTGACCAAGGAGTTTCAAGGCAGCCTCATTCACCTCACTGGCCAGATGAAACTGGAGATGGACAAGCGCTTGGCGAGTGAAAGGAAACGGGACCTTGAGTCAGTGGCTCAGAAGATGACCATCCTCGAGGACGAGAACAGGGACCTCGGCGCCCAGAATATGCAACTGGCGATCCATCGTCAAATGGCAGACGACCGAGCAGAGGAACTGCAACGAACACTCGCCGCCGTGACAGACGATTTGCATGCGGAACGTACCGTGGCCTTTGACATGGCACACGACTTGCACACGCTGGAGGAGCAGCTCAAGGAGAGCAACAACCAACTTGCCATGGTCCAGCTCAACTTGCACGAGACCCGCGAGGCCCTTGGAGGTGAACGAGACACTCTCAGGGTACAACTGGAATCGGTCAACGGTCAACTTACCTTGGTCAACGGTCAACTTACCTTGGTCAACGGTCAGCTGCAGACCACCAAGTCGGAGCTGGAGCTGTGTCGTCAGGAGTTGCACGATGCCTACGTCGAGGCCAGTCGTTTGGGAGAGGAGCTGCAAGAGGAGAAGAAGCAGACCAAGGCAGCACCGGTTCCTGTTAATGACTGGCGCGAGAACGACGGACTCAAGTTGGCCATTAAGGAGCTTGTTGATCTGGCCTGCCAGCTTGGAGATACACATGCAGAGGCACCGGCACTCACCGAGAAAATCGGTTACAGCCAATGGAGGGCGGCTGTTTCAGAGGCCTTGCGCAATTTGGGGCATTGTGGGATTGCCAACTGGAAACCCCATCACAGGCTGGTCAGCGGGGCAGTGACTGTGATTGGCACGCTGATGCCTATTTTGTACTGTCTCTTCAAGGATGCGGGGCAGAAGAACGAGAAGCTCATCGCCTCCTACGACAAGCTCACTGCGCACGCCAAGGGATTGGAAGCCGAACTGGATCGCTGCAAGTGTACCGATCTGAGGGCCGAGGTGGTGCGATTGCGTAATGAGATTGCACAGACGGAGAAGGAGATGATGGAGGCCGAGTCGCTCATTCACCAGCAGAACGGCCACAACCAAGACCTCAGCATCCGAGTCAAACGTCGCAGCGCCCTCGAGTCGGTTGAGGTGGACGGTCGGTCACTGCTTAAGGATTTGGTCAAGGTGCAGGATCAACGCAGTCAGTTGACCAAGCAGGTAGAGGGCCTGGAACGCAGTCTGGCTGCCTCTCGTACCGCAGTGGAGAAGCTGCAGACTGAGAAGGGCGACTTGACCGCTCGTTTGCTCGAGGCTGAGAAGCAGATTCCTCCCCCTCGTGCCCTCGTCTACGTCAAGGATCTCAGCGAGAACGTGGAGGATCTTCGCCGCTCCTTGGGCCCCATTGGAGAGCAGTCCTGTGCACAGTGCACCCTCTACCTGGGCAAGGCTCGCGAGGCCGAGAGGAGGCGTGACATTGCTGAGAAGTCAGTGATGGAGGAACAGCGTCGCCTCGTCAAGATGACACAGGACAGCAAACTCTTCCTTGAGGCCAAGATCAAGGTAAGAGAGCCGGGGGGTGGTCCTCTGACTTTTTGCCTGGCTTGTAACCTCCTCATGTGGTCAGTCCCTCGAGCACGATGCCCAGGAGAGGATCGCCGACGACAAGAAGGAGTCTCACAAGCTGAAGAAGCGTCTGGGCGAGGTCGAGGCCAAACTAGGGGAGGCCGACAAGACGCGAGAGAAAGAGGTCAAGGCCAAGGAGGACGAGGTGAAGGAGCAGCGGAAGATTGCCGAACGCCGACTTGCTGCCAAGAATGAGCAGATTGAGACGTTGGAAGCAGAGGCTGCCCAAGCCAGTGTCGCCAAGGAGGCTCTTGTTGCCCTCGACAATCTACTTGTTACGCATCGCTTTCGGAGCGCTCCCCTGGCTGAGCGTTTTCGTTCTGCCTTCCACGATGCCACGCATGCTGTTCACTCGCGTCAGACTGTCCTGCAGATTCGGGGTGCCTATCAACGTCTCGAGGGAGTGTTACGGGAGTTTGCCCAGTGGTTGCGTTCTGACGAGGCCAAGGATACCCGTCGCGATACAGCCATTATCAAATCGTTTGTTGAGCAGCTGGAACGCAACAAGGCCATACTGGACGCCATGCCCATGCCGCTAGATGCAAAGCCCGTCTTTTCCACGCTACGGTCGGCATGGGAGTACGCGGTTAAACTCCTCATGGCACAGTAACCTGAATGGATGTGAGAAGAATAGGAAGCCCTTTTATCCCTCCATCTACCTCTCCTTTTGCTTCTGTGATTGTCAAGAGAGTGGCAACTGATTGAATATTGAGTTCAAGTCTGATTTATCAGTGTGACGTCCTGCGTTTTTCAAGGGGAAGGGGAGTTCTCTATCATTCCCTTCTTTCCTTGCACTCCTTTCTCCCCTGCCGTCCAATGTTGTAATGGGATCCTTCTACGTGCCATGGGTGGGACCCGACAAACTGAGGGTGTGGATCCTCATCTGTCTGCTCGTGGCGGTTCCCATTGTTTGTTTCATCTACATCCCCGTGGCTACTTGCTCAGCCAATGATGACGGAGGTGTGTGTGCCCCACAAGTCAAAGTGCAAGAGTTACCTGGGCTGTACACTGTGGAGACCTCCATGTGGAGAGGATGCCTCTGCAACTCTTCAACAACTGTGCGTTCATCTGCCAATGCCCGGACCCTCAGTAACACGGTGTTTGCCAATGGGGAGACTCCACCAACACCAGAGCAAAGGAGACTGAGTGCGCTGTCCATCAGCGTCCTCCAGTTTGTGCTCAACGACATTGCTGGGCCTCTGTGGGATGGCTCAACGTACTACGAACTTCCCATCCCAGCTGGTGATCCCTTTTTCAACACACCAGCCAACATTACCATTCCCAACTGGGCCACGAGTCCAGATGCCAACGGCTGCCCCAACCCCGTCATGTACACCACGCCCTTTATCGATCTCTCCAACGTGTACGGAGTGAATGCCACCTTCTTGGCAACTCGACTGCGAGACGGCAGCGGAGGACTGATGCGTCTCGACGCCACGGACAGTCTACTCCCCTACAGCAGTCTGGGAAGTGCCTTTCTCATGGCAGACCCACGGGATGGATACACAGCTGATCTGGTGGCCCTGCACACTCTGCTTGTGCTCAATCACAACTCTTGGGCTCAGCGTGTGGCCAGCCTGCATGCTGAATGGAACGATGACCAGCTTTTTTGGAAGGCTCGTCAACTCAACGTGGCCGAGTGGCAACATGTTGTGTTTCGCGAGTGGCTGCCCGCTTTGCTAGG
>Ga0181528_10002663_pt1 | contig 11037 bp, 12 predicted proteins | sample PEATcosm2014_Bin_47_FD_119742 | JGI IMG/M metagenome (GOLD analysis project Ga0181528, IMG submission 119742) | Peatland microbial communities from MTU Mesocosm Facility, Houghton, MI, USA - PEATcosm2014_Bin10_10_metaG | ecosystem: Environmental > Terrestrial > Soil > Wetlands > Peat | place... | reverse complement strand
CACGCATGCGGTAAGAGTCATTCTACGTTTGTTTGGTTGCGGAATCTCCTCAGCTTTTTGGAAACTCGGTGCGTGGCACGGTAGAGTGTTCACTGGTCGGACGAATCCGATTCCCTATGAAATCGTCACACGGCAGGATGTTGAGGGTCATTGCGGTGTTCAAATTTCTGAAGGCGGGGGTGCTGATTGTGGCGTCCCTGGGCGCTTTACGCCTGCTGCACAAAGATGTGGGTGCACTCGCCGAACATTGGATTCGCATCCTGCACATGGATCCTGGAAATCGATTTGTCGAGACCGGACTTGCCAAAGTTTCGCGTTTGAGTCCTGCGCAAATCAGGAATCTGGGATTAGGCGGATTGTTCTATGCTGCTTTGTTTCTGACTGAGGGGACCGGTCTCTGGCTGCGGAAGAGGTGGGCGGAGTGGCTGACGACAATCATCACGAGCACTCTGATACCGCTGGAAATCTACGAAATCTGGCACCGTCCGACAGCCATGAAGGTCGTCGCGACCGTGATCAATGTGGCGATCGTTGGATATCTCATCTACCGGATTCGTCACGACGACGGCTCACGGTAGCGCGGTGTGACGGATATAATGAGCCCCGCCTCACATGTCTCTTTCCAGCGGCAGCAAACTCGGGCCATATGAAATCCAATCGGCGCTCGGCGCGGGCGGGATGGGCGAAGTCTACCGAGCGCGCGATACCCGGCTCGATCGAACCGTCGCCATCAAAGTCCTTCCGATTCATCTTTCCTCGAATGCCGAGTTGAATGCGCGCTTCGAGCGCGAGGCGCGAGCTGTTTCATCGCTGAATCATCCCAACATCTGCCATCTCTACGACGTCGGGACGCAGGATGGAACTGCGTTTCTCGTCATGGAATATCTCGACGGGGAGACGCTGGCGGACCGTTTGCGCAAAGGTCCGATGCCGCTGAAGCAGGCGCTCGAATATGGGATTCAGATCTGCGAAGCGCTGGCGACGGCGCACCGGGCGGGCATTCTGCATCGGGACTTGAAGCCGCAGAACGTGATGCTGACGGCCAGCGGAGCGAAGCTGCTGGATTTCGGGCTAGCCAAATCGACTCCCGGGATCCCGGGCAGTTCTGCAGCAATCAGCGCGATGACTCCTTCGACGCCGACCATGACGATCGCGGAATTGAGTTCTCCCGCGAAGCCGCTGACACGACAGGGAACTGTGGTCGGAACATTTCATTACATGGCTCCGGAAACTTTGCAGGGCGCCGAGGCCGATGCGCGCAGCGATATCTTCAGCCTGGGATGCGTGCTCTACGAAATGGTGACGGGACGGCGCGCGTTTGAAGGCAAGAGCCAGTTGAGTGTGATGACCGGAATCCTGGAGAAAGATCCGGAACCGATGAGCTCGATCGTGCAGACTTCGCCGGCTGCGCTGGATTATCTGGTGAAGACGTGCCTGGAGAAGAATCCGGAGGAGCGGTTCCAGACGGCGCAAGATGTGAAGCTGCAGTTGGCGTGGATTGCGGCGGGAGGCGGCGCGCAGGTAACAACCGCAGCCGCGCCAGCGAAATCGTCGCGTGTTGCGTGGATTGTTGCCGGCGTCGCCCTCGCGGCAGCGTTGGTCGCGGCGGGCGCCTATGTGAAGTTGGCGTCGCATCCGAGTGCGGTGGTGCGGTCGTCGATTCTGCCGCCCGCCGGGACATCGTTTATTACGATGGCGCCGGCTTCGGGTCCGGCAGTGCTTTCGCCAGACGGCACCCGAATGGCGTTTACAGCGCGCGATGACCAGGGGAAAGTCGCTCTTTATATCCGTCCCCTGGACTCAGTGACCGCGCAAGCCTTGCCCGGAACCGATGAGGCGATGTATCCGTTCTGGTCGCCGGACGGCCGGGAGATCGGATTCTTCGCACAAGGAAAGCTAAAGAGAATCAGCGCCACCGGAGGGCCCGCGCAAATTACCTGCGATGCCAGCAGCGGCCGCGGTGGAGCATGGAACAAAGACGGCGTGATCCTGTTCTCCGCGTCCGTTTCGTCAGGGCTTTTTCGCGTGCCGGCCAGTGGAGGTACACCGGAGCCTGCCTCCAAGCTCGATCCCGCGAAATTCGAAAACAGCCACCGCTGGCCCTACTTCCTGCCTGATAACGAGCATTTCCTGTACTGGTCGCGAAACTCCAGGGGACTCGGAGAGCAAACGTTGTACGTCGGCACCTTGGGATCGTTGCAGGCAACTGTCGTGTTGAAGGGTCTCACCGCGGCGACTTACGCATCCGGGTATCTGATTTTTCAGCGAGACCAGACGCTGCTGGCGCAGCCGTTCGATCCGGGACGGTTGAAGCTGAACGGCGATGCGACTCCGATTGCAGAGCACATTGCGCTCAACGATGCGACGAGTGTTCCCGAGTTTTCGGCTTCGAATACCGGTGTTCTGGTTTACGAGACCGGAGACGCCAAGGGCGCATGGGACTTGCTTTGGTATACACGGGACGGGAAGCAGATTGGCTCCGTGGCGGAACAGGAGCGCTATTACTACCCGGCGATTTCGCCCGATCAAAGCCGGCTGGCGGTTTCTCTGTTCAACGGTTCGCAGGGGACCGCTAATATATGGATCCTCGATCTGAAGCGCGGCACGAAATCGCGCCTCACATTTGCGAACGGAACCCAGCTGGGATCCGAATGGTCGCCGGACGGAAAGACTTTGTACTACACGTCGGACGCGAGCGGAGGCCGGCACATATTTTCACGACCGGCGGATGGCAGCGGATCTGAGCAGGTTGTATTAAACAGTCCCGAAGCCTCAACCGAAAGTCTGACCGCCGTTTCGCAGGACGGGAAATATCTCGTATACCATCGCCAATTGATCAACGACCCTCACAAAAATTCGGATATATGGGCGCTTCCGACATTTGGAGATCGCAAGCCGTTCCCCGTGGTTGCGACCCAGTTTGATGACTTGAATGCAGTGCTGTCGCCTGCTGGAAAGTGGATGGCGTATCAGAATAACGAGTCTGGGCGTCAGGAAGTTTACCTGACGGCATTTCCGGGCGGAGGAGCCAAGTGGCAGGTTTCGACCAATGGCGGCGCAGACGCGAGATGGCGGGGTGATGGGAAAGAATTGTTCTTTCTGGATCCCTCGGACAATCTGATGGCAGTGGATGTGGATTCTGGCGGGGATGCTCCGCAACTGGGAGTTCCGCACAAACTGTTTCAGGCGCCCGGAATTCAGCGCCAGGTGGGAAGTTACATCGTCATGCCAGACGGGAATAGATTTCTGATTAACTCCGGCAATACGAAGCAGGGAACTGAGCCGCTGACGCTGGTGACGAATTGGACGGCGGAGCTGAAGAAGTAAAGAGTCTGCGCTCCCGTCTTTCATCACTGTGCTATTTTGGACGCGGCTTCCTCGCCGGTCCGAAGATAGGCTTGTGGAGTGGTTCCCAGCATAGTCCGGAACATTTGAATGAAGGCGCTGACGCTGTCATAGCCCACCGCAATGGCTGTGTCGGTGACAGAGTTTCCCTCGGCAAGCATTTCGAGTCCCGCGAATAATCTCGCTTGCTGACGCCAGCGGCCGAAGGGCATCCCCAAATCAGAAAGAAAAGCGCGCATGAAAGTTCGGCGCGCCATTCCTGCGAAGCGTCCCCACTCGTCCAGAGTGCGACGGTCGGAAACATCCTCAAGAAGCGCACGAGCGACCTTCACCAATCTCGGATCGCGCGGGAGCTGCAGGCGAAGAGGCTGTTGTTCGGGACGACCGATCTCATCGCGAAGAATGGAAACCAAGCGAGTGCGCGCCGGAGTGAGCGGCTGATACGGGTCCCAGTCGCGAATCCGGTGGACGATGGCGAACAGTAAATCCGATGAATTGATGAGGCATGGTTCTTTTGGCAGCCCGCGACATGCTTTCGGCGAGAGATAAACCATGGAGCCCGCGGCCTTTCCCACCGAACGAGCGGCGTGCAGGCAATCCGGAGGAATCCAGGCGCAACGATGGGAAGGAAACATCCAGCGTTCGTGCCCGGCTTCGATGATCAGCAGACCCGCAGTCAAGGCGAAAAGCTGACCCCGGGCGTGGCTGTGAGGAGGCGCCCAATTTTCCGTCTTGCCGCGGTTGAAGGCGAAGGCGAGCACGGGCACGTTGCTCTCTACCAGACGGCGCAGTTCGTCCAGCCGATTAGTGGCTGAACCCTTGCGGCAGTTAGTTTGGCCCTTTTTCGTCATAAATCGCCATGATCCCGTTAGCAGGCAACAACGACTGCCGCTAGAGTACGAGGCACGGTATGAGAAAAGCAAGATTGAAAAGGGGTGAAGATCATGAAAGCAGCCGTGCTTCACGCGACGGGAGAGCCGCCGCGATTCGAACAGTTTCCCGATCCGATTGCGCAGGAAAACGAGGCGGTGGTGACGGTCCGCGCGGCCTCGCTGAAGCCGATCGACAAGCAGATGGCAAACGGCTCCCATTACGCAAGCTTCCAGGAATTGCCGGTCGTGTGCGGGTTGGATGGAGTCGGTTGCATGGACGATGGCAGCAGAGTGTTCTTCGCCCGGCCACGGCTGCCCTTTGGCGGGATGGCGGAGAAGACGGTCGTGCCAAAAATGCAATGCTTTCCGCTGCCCGATTCTATCGACGACGCGACGGCGGCGGCCGTGTTCAATCCCGGGCTGTCGGCATGGGGAACGTTAGCATGGCGGGCGCAGTTAGCAGCCGGGGAAAGTGTGCTGATTCTCGGCGCGACCGGGGTGACTGGAAAGCTGGCGATCCAGACGGCAAAGCTTCTCGGTGCGGGCCGAGTTGTGGCGGCAGGACGAAACGAAGAACAGTTGAGCAAACTGCATGAACTCGGCGCAGATGCGACCATCCAGATCGGCGAGTCGATGGAGAAACTCACCGAGGCTCTCGTGCGTGAGACGGGAGAGCGAGGGTTTGACGTGATTGTCGACTATCTTTGGGGACGTCCGACCGAAGCGCTGCTGGCGGCGATTATGCGGAACGACTTCAAAGCGGCGTCCTCTCGAGTGCGTCTGCTGCAAGTGGGCGAGAGTGCTGGTGCAACGATTTCCCTTCCGGCTGCAGCACTACGTAGCTCTCGGCTGGAGATTCTGGGGGCGGGAAGTGGAAGTGCTCCGGCATCCCCGGAAATGTGGAAGGATGCTATTGGGCGGCTGATCACAAATGTCGCAAGCGGCGCGCTGCGAATGGAGGTAGAGCAGGTTCCGCTGGCTGATGTGAACGATACGTGGTCGCGTCGGACGCCAGGAAGAAGAATTGTTCTGATCCCGTAGCTTCAGTGCACTTTCTGAACCCTGGTGCGGAGAATGTCTTGGGCGAGTGCTGCTTACGACTTGGTCGCCAAGTACTGGCAGACGCGCTCGATGGTGTCGCGCTGGCCGTCGTTGAGAGTGAGGAATTCGAATCCGTAGCGGAGACCCTGACGGTAACGAACGATGGCGCGCACCTTGATGGGATAAGGGGTCAAGGGCAGCGGAATTTCAAGAGTGACGATCTCTCCGGGCTCGAGGCTTCCAGTGAGCGTGGCGCCGATTCCGTCCTGGCCCATTTCGGTTGAACGTCCCCAGCACGAGCGAAATTCTCCGGCCTGAAACATCTTGACCTGAAGGCGGACGTCGATCGTGAAGCGTGGAAAGCGGCGCGTGTAAGTAACTTTGGAGGACGAGGACGAACTTGACGATGCATTGGATGCGTTGTCGGCACCCGCGCCTGCGGCCGCAGCTTGAGCTTTCTGATCTTTACTCATTACTCATTCCGATATCGACTCGCGTAAGTCTTCACTCAAACGTCCGCTCTGCAATGTTGATCTGTTAATTGCCGTGCAGCAGGTATCCGGGTTCCAGAGGCAGCTTGCCGCCAATCTTTACGACAGCGACGCTGCTGTTGATGGCGTAAACGTCGACGACCCCAACGGCGCCGGGGATGGAGGCTACTTTGTTGACCAAGTCCTCGTCAGAGTCCACGATCATGATGGCAGGGTGCCCCATCCGGCCATGATTCGCGTTGCTAATGATATCTTTCACGTCGCCTTCGGACAGTTCGTAAACCTTTTCCAGCAGCAGCTTCATTTCCGGAGTCGCCGGAGCGCGCATGATGAAGGTGACGGATTTCCCATCGGGCCACCGGCTCGTCTGGCCTTTTGAAACCTTCACCAGATCGGGCACCGTGATGGCAGAGACGCCGTTGGCCTTGTTGGAAACGAGCGCAAGGTCGCGCGCCGCCGCCAATGAAACAGCGGACGCTACAAATAAGGAGACGATAAGAATTCGACGGTAGAACACACTCGCTCCCCACAACAGGAAATCTGCTATGTCATTTTCATGGAAGTTGGTCATCGGCTCAACGTAACTAAGGTCATGTACTCAGGGGGCGAGGCATGGATCGACGATTGAGGGGCGCGCGTCGCCGACCCTTGACGGGACTCGATGTTTCTCGCGGACTTTTCCCGCCAGTTAAGTGACGGGCTAGCGAATTTCGCCCGCCCCAGGTTTTGGTGTCGACAAAATCCCTATTTTTCCCGATTTTGGGCAAATTCTGTGGGTTCGCGCATCCAGTTTTTGGGGGATTGGCAAGCAGCGGAGGATGGGGTAGGCTAGTGCTTCTCACTCCTACGAGGATCATCCCCCAATGACGAATCGTGTCGCCTACGCTCCGCAAGATTTCCAAAGAATGTGCAAGCAGGCTGAACGAGACCATGAGTCAAAGAAGTTGATTGTGTTGATGGATCGCGTGAAGCGGCAGATTGCCGAGCGCGAACATCCAGGTCTCAACCTCGACGGGCCGAAGCATTCAGCGACCAACCGAGAGTCCAGCATTTTGCGGTTGCCCAGTCGCTCGGTTCCATTCGAGAGATAGCAATCGGACGATTCCTGTAGGGCCATCCGTTTTTCAAATGCAAGCGAGGAAAACTTTTCTCTTCTCCTACTGCAATTTGCGCTAGAATAGCCCAGCCGCGGTATCGAAATTCGCCTTGAAGTAGGCGAGTGCGGGATTTCGCGTTGCCTTCCCCCAGGAGGTAGTAGATGTACCGGCCTTACTCAGGTTCTCAGGCGGATTTCCGACCGCTTGTGGATGTTCAATCTCAGCTGCGCGACCTCACCCAGGATTTCACAACCTCTTTCAACACCGGCAACTACGATCAGGCTGCAACGTTATTCGCCACGGACGGCGTCCTGATGGCTCCGCAGTACGAGGGCGCCTACGGCCAGAAGTCTGTGGAGCGGTTGTTACGTCAGATGGGAGAGGCGGGATATAGCGACTTGCGCCTGGAAACGACACGGGTGGATCATTCCGGGGATATGGCGATGGAACTGGGGCGCTTTTCCCTGGTGGTGCACAAAGCCGATGGAACATTGATTCCGGAGCGGGGGAAGTACGTGAAAGTTTGGCGGCGGCTGGGGGCGTGGTTAATCCTGGCAGACTGCTGGAGCCGTACCGCGCAGGCCGTGAACGATCGCGCGGCATAGCGGAACTCCGCGCTTCGGAAGATCGGGCAATGAGAATGGAACAGGGCCAACGGGCGATGCCCGCAAACGAGGGCGCGCATGGGGCGGGAGCGAAGGCCGCGGATCCCGGGCAGTATTGTCCGAATTGCTCGGAGAAACTGCGCGAGAACCGCTGCAAATTGAAGTGTCCGCAGTGCGGATTTTATCTGAGCTGCTCGGATTTCTACTGAGAAGAGCAGCTATCGGCTGTCAGCTTTCAGCTGTCGGCAAATCTACAATTCTGGACTGATGGTGGAGGCGAACGATCCCGCCTGCGCGACAGCTCTGACTTTTTCCGTCTACAATGGATTGAAACTCAAGTGAAATCATAACGAGGAGAACGTCATGCAACGCAAGGCGAGCGCAGTTTGGAAGGGTGGACTGAAAGACGGCAAGGGAACGATGTCGGCTCCGGGCGGAGCGCTGAATAATACGCAATATTCCTTTACGACAAGGTTTGAGAATGCACCGGGAACGAATCCCGAGGAGCTGATTGCGGCCGCGCATGCGGGATGTTTTTCAATGGCACTTTCGGCGCAACTAGGCAGCGCGAACCTGACTCCGGAAAGCATTTCGACGACGGTGACGCTGTCGTTTGAGAAGCTGGATTCCGGATGGACGATCACGGAGAGCCACATCGACGTCGTGGGAAAAGTTCCGGGCGCAGACGAAGCGACGTTTCAGAAGTATGCGGAAGCGGCGGAGAAGGGCTGTCCCGTGTCGAAAGTGCTGAACGCGAAGATCACGATGACCGCTAAACTTGGGTAGTCGAGTGGAAGCGCTAAACAAGTCGTTCAAAGCCAGGCTGCAGAAGAGCAGTGCAAAGGGCGGCTGGACGTTCGTTATCTGGCCGGAGTCCGTTCGCTTTTTCGGAACTCGTGGATTGGTGAAAGTCCGCGGCACGATCGATGGTCATCCTTTTACGAGTTCGTTCATGGCATTGGGCGACGGCCGCCACAAACTTCCGGTGAAGACGGATATTCGTAAAGCGATCGGCAAAGAAGTGGGCGATACAGTGGCGGTGGTGCTGAAAGAGCGAATTTCGAGCAAGTGATAATCGGTTCACAGTGAGAGAAATTGACCGCGCGGCCCTGGTGCTGGTTTGACACAGCCCATCGTCTCTGTAGAATAGAGATCGCAGGTCTTCCTGATAAGGCGGCCTTAGGGTCGCCGCTGCAATAAAGTCCACTTGCCATCGTGGCGGAATTGGCAGACGCGCATGGTTCAGGTCCATGTACTCGCAAGGGTGTGGGGGTTCGAGTCCCTTCGATGGCACCAAAAGCAGTGAGTAGTGACGAGTGAGTAGTTTACGACTCGCGCGGCTTTCTCCTTCCTCTTTGCCTCCTTCTTCGCACTTCCCCTGTGCTTCTCGAGATATCTGGCTAGCGACCCTCCTGCCAGTTCGCACTGATCACTAATCACTCCCCACTGCATTTTCGTACCGTACTATCTCTATGCAGAAACGCGGAAATGGGGCACAATGCAGGCGGAGTACGGAGGCGGGCTGATTGAAGATTTCTCAAAAGGGGCTGTACGCGCTGCAGGCGATGATGACACTGGCGCGGCGGCATAACCAGGGGGCGATCAAGATTCGGGAAATTGCGGCGGAGAGCGACCTGCCGGAAAAGTTTCTGGAATTGATCCTGCTGGAGTTGAAGAATGCTCGTATTGTCGATAGCGTGCGCGGGGCCAGAGGCGGATATCAGCTGCGCCGCGATCCGGCCGACATTCCTTTGAGCGATATCATCCGGCTGGTAGATGGTCCGCTGGCTCCCATGGGCGACGCCGAGCAACTACGCAGTCTGATCGCCAAGGATGCCGATCACAGGGCGCTTTACGAAGTGTTTCTCGCGGTGCGGGACGCCGCAGCCAAGATTCTCGAGAACACGACCATTGCCGACATTATTCAGGGTCGAGGGCCGAAGGGCGTTCGGAAGCGCGCACAGCCGGAAGAAAAGAAGAAAAGAGCGGAGTCCTAGCGAAGCCGGTTACGGATTCAGCTTGGCACTCCAGTTCAGAATCACCGACATGGGTGTCGCTTCCGTCTTGAGTTGCGTATTGATCAGGAATCTCTGACCATCGCTGCTGACGTCGTACGAAAACAACTCGGACGTCGCGACCATCTCACGCGGATTTGCCTGGAAGAGCGGTACCGGCGCACCGGCATCAAAGTTAGTTCCGGTTTTCACCGGCACTGCCATGATCTTGCTGTCGGCGGACAGATAGAAGAGTTCTTTGCCGTCAGCGCGCCATCGTGGCTGATCTCCACCTGTGTTCGACACTTGCCACTTGCCCTTTGCGTCGGGGAAGGAACTTACATAAATTTCCCATCGTCCGCTCTCGTTCGAAGAGTATGCGACCCATTTTCCATCCGGTGAGAAGCGGGCGCTCTTCAACGTAGAACTTGCTTTCAGAAACTGGGTTGCCTTGAGTTCCGGAAACGACAAGTACCACAGATCAGGTCCGCGTCCGTACAGCACGTACTTCCCATCGCGCGACCAATCGCTCGGAAATCGATCGGGGCCATCCTGAGCAATTATCTTTTCGTCTTGTGCGCCGTTAGCATCCTTCAAATACAAGTCAAACTTGAGGTCGCGATTGGAGGCGAAGATGATTCGATTTCCATCCGGGCTCCATATCGCTAAAGAGTCAAGCGAGGGATCGAATGTGAGCCGCCTCGCGCTCCGGTTTTCGAGATCATACGTCCAGATGTCCGTGTTCTGGCTGGCCGGATCCGTTGTATCCGATGCCAACGCCTTTCCATTGGGAGACAGCATGACATTGCCGTAGATGCCGGGGTTCAGTGCGACCCCAATCTGTTGGCCCTTCCGGTCAAACCACAGCACTTGAGACGCGCCCGAATCTGCATTCCGCTGGGCTACCAGCAAGCCGGCGCTGGATGAGGAAAACACCGCTTGCGAAATTCGCGGAAAGAATTGGACATCGGTAAGGAGAGGGACAGCTTCTCCGGTCAATTGGAATTTGTTGGTGTCGAAGCGTTGCGCGAAGAGAGTCTGGTCCCTGTAAAAAAGAAGATATCCCGGGGCGGCATAGGCTGCGTTGCCCTTGGCTTTGACGACGAACCGCTTCTCGTTCGAATTCAGTGAGCCAACATAGATCGAATAGAGATCCGTCCGTCCTGAGAGGTTGATCGCCGAATATAAGTAGTGGGCTCCATCGGGAAGGAAGATGGGCCAGCGGTGGCTGTCCTCGGACAAGTTCTTATCCGGAACCGTGACCTGCGTTGGTGTTCCGCCTGCGGCCGAAATCTTGTAGAGGCCGACGCCTAGCGTTCCACTTGGAGTGAAAAGGATAACGCCGTCTTTGTTCCAAGTGCCGCCGCGACCCGTGGATGCGTCACAGAGTGTCTGCACCGGTCCGCCCGACAAACTGAGCTTCTTCAGTTTTCCATTGGCGAAGAATGCGATCGACCCTCCGTCGGGAGACCAGAAGGGAAAATTAGCGCCTTCGGTGTTGGCAAGTGCGGTCGCTTCCGGCGAGCCCGGTTCATAAATCCACAGCACGTTATTTCGGTCAGACTCTTTGTGCCCGGCAATCGCTACGGTAT
>Ga0181528_10002661_pt1 | contig 11040 bp, 3 predicted proteins | sample PEATcosm2014_Bin_47_FD_119742 | JGI IMG/M metagenome (GOLD analysis project Ga0181528, IMG submission 119742) | Peatland microbial communities from MTU Mesocosm Facility, Houghton, MI, USA - PEATcosm2014_Bin10_10_metaG | ecosystem: Environmental > Terrestrial > Soil > Wetlands > Peat | place... | reverse complement strand
CAGTTCCTCAGCGGAAACCGGCGTGAAGCGGATCCGGTCGAAGAAGCGCAGCAGCCAGGGCGTGCCCTGCCCGTACGTATTCCACATCTGCACCGTGCGTCCCACGAACTGATATCCGCCCGGGCCCTCCATGCCGTAAACGCACATATACGCCCCACCGATGCCGACGGCGTTCTCCGGCGTCCAAGTGCGCGCCGGATTGTACTTGGTGGTCACCAGGCGATGGCGCGGATCGGTGGGCGTGGCGACTGGCGCCCCGAGGTAGACGTCGCCCAGGCCGAGCACCAGATAGCTGGCGTCGAAAACGATGCGGCGGACATCGTCGATGGAATCGAGCCCGTTGATGCGGCGGATGAATTCGATATTGCTGGGGCACCAGGGCGCGTCCGGCCGTACCGATTGCATGTATTTGCGGATGGCGAGCTGCGTCGCCGGATCGTCCCATGAGAGCGGCAGGTGCACGATGCGCGAGGGCACCACAATGTCGTCAAGCTCGGGAATGCGGCGCTCGCAATCGGCCAGCGCTTCCAGCAGCGCCTCGCGGCGCACGCGTTTGCCGTCGAAATGGATGTGCAGGGAGCGCACGCCGGGGGTGATGTCGAGCACACCCGCGAGGTTCGCCGCGCGCAGCCGCGCTTCCAGCGCGTGCACGCGGAAGCGCAGATTGAGATCGAGCACGTTGGGGCCATACTCCACGAGGAGATATTTGTCGCCGTCGGCACGATAGATTGTGAGGCATGCTTTAGCTTGCCCGCCGCATTCCAGGACCGCCTCCTCCCTTCGTGGTTCTTCCGGCAACCCCGGCCAGTCCCCTGACAGCGCCGCGATCGCGGCGTCCAGATCGCGCTCGAGCACACGCGCCTGATCGAGCGAAATCGCCTGGAAGCGCACCAGATCGCCCGGGCGCAGCTGGCCGATTTTCCAAAGCTCGCCATCGACGATCGTCGCCGGGCAGACGAATCCGCCCAGGCTGGGACCATCCGGCCCGAGGATCACCGGCATATCGCCGGTGAAATCGACCGTCCCGATGGCGTAGGCGTTGTCGTGAATGTTGGAAGGGTGCAGTCCCGCCTCGCCGCCGTCTTTCCGCGCCCACGTGGGCTTGGGACCGATCAGCCGGACGCCGGTGCGGTCGGAATTGTAGTGCACCTTCCACCAGGTGGCGAAAAACATCTCGATATCGCCATCGGTGAAGAAATCGGGCGCGCCGTGCGGACCGTAAAGTACGCCGATTTCCCAGCGGTTGGAATATTCGGGCGGCGTGACACGCTGGCAGGGAGAAGCCAAAACATGGCCTACGTGCAACACATCGCCGGCGGCCAGAACCCGGCCCGCGTGGCCGCCAAATCGGCCGAGGATGAACGTGCTTCGGCTGCCGAGGTAATCCGGAACATCGAACCCGCCGGCAATCGCGACATACGCCCGGCTGCCCGCGGCCTGCGCATGCGACATCTCCAGCACGTCCCCAGCTTTCACCGCAACGGCGCACCACGTGGGCAGCGAGGCGCCGAAATCCGCGCCCGTGATGGCGATTACCGCATCGCAGGCGAATCGCAGCGTCGGACCGGTGACCGCGATTTCGAGCCCGGCAGCCGATTCCGGATTGCCCACCAGCCGGTTCGCCACCCGCAGCGCCAGCGCGTCCATTGGGCCCGAAGGCGGCACGCCCACATGCCAATACCCGATGCGGCCCGGATAATCCTGGATGGTGGTCTGCGTCCCCGGCTCGATCACATCCACAGCGTGACGACTATACGGAAAGTCGCGGAGATATGAGGTAAGGATGCCGCCGGCTGCGAACGCCGCGCCGGCGCACACCTGCCGCAGATACTCGAGATTGGTCTCAATGCCCGCCACCCGGCATTCCGCCAGCGCGGACCGCATGCGCCCGATGGCGGCGGCGCGATCCTCCCCATGCACGATAATCTTTGCCAGCATCGGGTCGTAGTAAGGCGTCACTTCCGATCCCGACTCCACCCACGTCTCCACGCGAGCATCGCGCGGCCAGACCACTTGCGACAGCCGGCCCGCACAAGGCTGGAAATTTCTGGCGGGATCTTCCGCGTACAACCGCGCCTGGATCGCAGACCCCTTCGGCGATATGCGCATCTCGCCGAGCGCGCTCATTTCGCCCGCGGCCTGCCGGACCATCCATTCCACCAGGTCGATGCCGGTAACTTCCTCCGTGACCCCGTGCTCCACTTGCAGGCGGGTATTCACTTCCAGGAAATAGAAAGCCCCGCTGGCGCCGTCATATATGAACTCGACTGTACCGGCATTGCGATACCGCACCGCCTCCCCGAGCCGGACGGCGCAGGCTAACAGCATGGCGCGCGATTCCGGCGAGATCCCCGGCGCCGGCGTCTCCTCGATAACCTTTTGGTTCCTCCGCTGCACGGAGCAATCGCGCTCGCCGAGAGCGATCACGCTGCCCGCGCCATCGCCGAAAATCTGCACTTCAATATGGCGGGCCTGCGTGACGAACTTTTCGAGGTACAGGCCGGCCGTTCCGAAGCTCGATCGGCTCAGGCGCTCGACAACTTCGTACGCCTCCGCCAGTTCGGCGCGCGACCCGCACAGGCGCATGCCGATTCCACCGCCGCCGGCCGTGCTCTTGAGCATCACCGGGTACCCGATGAGTTCGGCGGCATCGAGGCCGGCGGCGGCGTTCTCGAGCAATTCGGTGCCCGGCAGCATGGGCAGGCCATTCTGTGCCGCGATGGCGCGGGCGGTGTGTTTGAGGCCGAAGGCGCGCAGGTGCCCGGGCGTGGGTCCGATGAAGACGATGCCCGCCTGCTCGCACGCCTCCGCGAACGCGGCGTTTTCACTCAGGAATCCATAGCCCGGATGGATGGCTTGGGCGCCCGTCGAACGAGCAGCCTCCAGGATCGCCGGGATCGACAGGTAGCTTTGCGCCGGCGGCGCGGGCCCGATGCATACCGCTTCATCCGCCTGCCGGACATGCAATGAATGGCGATCGGGCTCGGAATACACCGCTACCGAGCCGACGCCCATATGCCGCAGGGTGCGAATCATGCGGCAGGCGATAGCGCCGCGATTGGCCACCAGGACCTTAGTGAACACTCAGGACTTCCCCGTGGCGCAAACTTCAGTCTGCTGGGTCGAGACTTTCCAGAAACCTCGCCGCCTGCGAATCCGCTTGCTCACGCGCGCGGCTCGGAAACGCAATCCGCCGATACCGAGCCGCGACCGTGAGGGAGCGGTCCCTATCACGAACTTGGTTTCTGCCGCCAGAAACGTTCTCGGGCAAGAGCGCCTGGGCCACATCTTCACAGCGCGCCGTCCCAGATCAGCACCTGCACCGGCGTGGGATTATACGCGTTGCAGGGATTATTCAGCTGCGGGCAATTGCTGATGGCCGCCAGCACATCCGTCTCGGCGCGCATTTCCACGTATTTGCCGGGGTCGGAAATGCCGTCCTCAAACGTCAGCTTACCCTCCGGCGTCACCGGAACGTTCATGAAGAAATTGATATTGCACGTGATGTCGCGCTTCTCCAATCCGCGGCCCCATTCCGTCACGCCTTTCAGGAAGCTGTTCCGGCAGGCGTGCATGAAACGCTTCTCGATGGCGTACCGCACCATATTGCTTTCCGTGGCGCAGGCCCCGCCGAGCGTGTCGTGCCTGCCGCAGGTATCGGCCACGATGGTCAGCAGCGCCGTTCCGCCAGTCGACATCAGCTTGGTCCCGGTGGTGAGATAAATATTGCGTTGCTCGCGGATGGTGTCCTGCGCGCTGTAGCGGTCGGAATAATCGTGCGCGTTGTAGAACAGCGTGTCGACCGCCTGATTCCCTTTGAGATCGACAATGCGGAAATACTGGCCCTTTCGAACCTCGTGCAGCCACGGCTCGCCGGCCGGAATCTCGAAACTATAGACCGCCGTCGCGGGATCGAGGCGGCTTTCCACGACACGGATTCCGCTCATAGGAAGTACCTCTCTGTCAGAGTGAAACCGCGGCCGTTCTCCGGCCTCGAAAGGCGGCACGGATCGCCCGCACCCGGCGGGGTGCCTCGCCGGATCGCCAGGTGCACCGGCTTGGGAGCGTATTTCGGGTTCGGATCGAGCGGATGCGGGCAGGTATTGAGCACCGTCAGAACATTCATCTCGGCGCGCAATTCCACGTACATTCCCGGCCTCGAATTGCCCTCAAGAAACTCCATGCCGCCATCTTCCCCGACCGAAACCCGGCTGAAGAAATTTACGTTAGGCACGAGGTCGCGCGGCCCCAGCCCCCACTTTCCCAGTTCCACCAGAAAGCTGTCGCGGCCGTTGCGATGGCACTGGTTACGAGCCTCCTGGTAGCGGCTCTCGCCATATTTTGCCGTCACCAGCGCGGCGCTCGAGCAGCCGCCGAGGGGATCGTGCCAGCCCACCGAATCGGCCACCACCGAGCACAGGATGCGGCCCATATCGGAATAAAGAACGAAGCCCTCGGTCAGCCGTGCGATGTGCTGCGCCTTGAGAGTGTCGGCCATGTTATACCGTTCCACGGGACACTCGAAGTTATAAAAGAGCGCGCCCACGTTGGCGCCGCCCTCGATATCAATAATGCGCAGCACCGTGCCGCGCTTGAGCACATGCGACCAGCTCGCGCCGGCTTCGACAGTCTCTTCCCAAAGGACGGATGCGGGGTCCATCGATACACCTCACCTTCTTGAGATTTTGACAACGCTCGGGAGAGTTACCAGGTGTGAGGAGGGCCGCAGCAAACGTCCATGGCCGTCAGGCGCAGGAACACGCGAATGGAAATGTGCGCGCGCACTGTGCTGGGGAGCAACATCAGGCTACAAGTATGGCAGAAAGCTGGCGCGCACCCTCAGTAATAATTTTGATGACGGCGATTAACGGCATAGGAGCGAGCTCCGCTGGCTTGGACAAGCTGATGAGGCTTATCCCACAGAATCGCCGGCCCCTAGTTCGATGACCGCATAGAAAGCTCCTGTGGGGCAGACTGTAGCGGTAGTTGCAGAACTGCCCGGTTCGGTCCAATCCCGGAGCCGCTCCCTCACGGTCGCGGCTCTGTAACACATGCAGCATCAGGGTGCGCCTACAGAGCCGCGCGCGTCAGCAAGCGGTTTTCGGGAATTTTGCAACTCCCTCTTTAGGCTGAAGCCTGCCCCACCGAGTTTGCCTCAATTCTCGCGGTCACCGTACTAGTTGTGTACCGCCAACGACAAGGTCGGCGAAGTTACCCCGTTCTCGCTCACCTGAATCGGGTAGGTCCCGTTCGCCAGACCTGCCGGAATGGTAACGGCCATCTGGTACAGACCCGCGTCACCGGGCGTCAGGATGGCGTTGTTGTTGATTACCGTAATCGGCGCGTTATTCAAGAGCACAACCACATTCTGGGTGGTGGCGAACGGCCCGCCGGCCGATGGAATCGCGACGCCAAACGGATTCGCCGGCGACGTAGCGCCGAACCCAGCGCCCCAAAGCGTGATCGTCTCGCCTGGCTTTGCCGGAACGGAGGGCGTAGTTCCGAAAGTGCCGTTTGCCGCGGCGTACGAATAATCCGAGTGGGTCGCTACCGGCTGCTGCGAGCTGTCTCCCGGAGTTTGCCCGGACGGATTGGGCCATTCGAAGAAGCCCGGTTCCTGCCCCTGCGACGTGGCCATCACTACGTTGCTGCTGCCGGTCCCGTTGGTAATCATTATGGCCAGCGGCCCGAACCCGATATTCGCGGTGAGTACATTGATTTGGGTGGGGCTGATGTAGTAAATGTAGGCCGGCACCCCGCCCACCATCACGCTCACGTTGTCGAGTATGGTGGGCAGTGCACCGGTGGCACTGTTCTTGATGGCGTTGCTCCAGGTGTCGGTGAAATTGGCCGGCGTAAAACCGGTCCCGTAAAGGGAGATCCACATATTGGGCCCGATGAACTGTTGCCCGCCTGCTGACGTGGATACGCTGGTGATCGTCGGCGATCCGGAAGGTTGATTCACCATCAGCGTATAGGTTTTGCTGGCCGTGTTGGAACTGGTGTCGGTAACCGTGACCACCACTGTCGCCGTGCCGGAAGTTGTCCCCGTCGGCGTCCCGGTGATGGCGCCGGTCCCAGCGCCGATGGAAAGTCCCGCCGGAAGCCCGGTGGCCGACCAGGTGTAGGTACCGCTACCGCCAGCCGCCGTGATGGTGGTGGACGGATAGGCCGCGCCCAGCGTGGCCGCCGGTAAGGAAGCCGGTCCAGTGATTGTGACGCCGGTGCCCACCGTCAGGCTGTAAGTCATCGACGCCTTCGCGCCGGTACTGTCCTCAACGGTCACGGTGACGCTGTAAGGACTCCCGGACGCGGAAGTTGGCGTCCCGGAAATGACGCCGGTCGCTACGCCGATGCTTAACCCCGCCGGCAGCCCCGTGGCTGCCCATGTGTACGGCGACAATCCGCCGCCGGCTGTCACCGTGGTGGGTGTGTAGGGCGCGTTCAACGTTGCCGCCGGTAGAGTCGCCGGCCCAACAATCGTGAGAACGTTGCTGATTGCCAGAGAGAAGGTTCGGGTAACGGTTTTCTGCGTCGCATCGGTCACGCTGACAACCACGCTAAACGGGCTGCCCGTGGCCGTGGTCGGAGTGCCCGAAATGTCCCCGTTGCCATCGGTAGTGAGCCCCGGGGGCAAACCGGTGACCGACCAGGAGTAGTTCCCGACACCGCCTTGCGCCTCGATCGATGTGAAGGGATAAGGCGCATTCACCACGCCAGGGGGCAGAAGTCCCGTAATAATCTGCAGCGGAAGTGCGGCAATCGGAATGGAGTAAGTCACCGATGCGGTGGTTCCATTGGCGTCGGTAACCGTCACTACCACGCTGTACGGACTCCCGGCGAGCGCGGTTGGAGTTCCGCCGATGACACCGTTTCCGTTTAGAGTCGTTATACTCAGCCCAGGCGGTAGATTGGTCGCCGACCAGTTATACGGCGGCGTTCCGCCAGCGGCGGCAATCGTAAATCCGACATAGGCCACCTTCACGGTTCCCGCCGGCGGTGTAGCCATTGTGGAAATCGTGAGTGGAGGAGCTACCGCCAAAGTGTAGTTAAAGGTGGCGCTCGCCAGGGTGTTGTCGCTGAGCGTGGCCACCACCTTATACGGGCTGTTGGCGGCCGCCGCGGCTGCCGGAGTCCCGCTGATCGTGCCACCGCTAAAGGACAAGCCCGACGGCAACCCCGCCACACCGAGCGTATACCCAACTCCACTGCCGCCGCCAGGCGTCAGTTTCTGCGAGTAGGCCACCCCCGGAATGGCCACCGGAAGGGTGGCCGGCGTGAGCGTCAGGGCCGGGTCTACCGGCAGAGTGAAGTTCTGGAAGGAGGAGGCGCTGTTGGCATCGGTCGCCGTCACCTTGACGGTGTACGGCGAAGCGGCATTGGTAGCCGGCGTGCCGCTGATCACGCCGCTGCTGTTGATGCTCAATCCGTTGGGCAGACCGGTAGTGGTCCATACGATGGGCGCGGTGCCGCCAGTCAGCGTAATGTTGTTTCCGGTGGTATAGGCCGAACCCACGGTCGCCGTGGGTAGAGTCCCCGGGCCGCCCACAACCGGACGAGCATTCACGGTGAGGGAGAACGTCTTGCTAATGGACGCCGTGTTAACATCCTTAACCGTAATCATGATGTTCGACGTCGTGCCGGTGGCGGAGGGCGAACCGCTAATCGCCCCGGCCGCGCTCAGGCTCAATCCAGCGGGCAGATTCTGCTGCGTCCAGGTCAGAGTACCGGTGCCCCCGGATGCGGCGAAGGTCAGTGGATAGGCTGTGCTGATGGTAGCTCCGGGGAGGGGGGTTGCGGTGGTGATGGAGAGCGCCGCATTCACGGTGATGGAGAAAGTCTTACTGACGGACGCACCGGTGCTATCCGTCAGGGTGATGCTCACATTGTTGGCGCTGCCGCCGGTGGGAGTGCCGGTAATAACGCCGGTACTGGAATTGATGCCCAATCCGGCCGGCAGATTCTGCTCCGTCCAGCTGTACCCGGTGCCCGAACCTCCCGACCCGGCCAGCGTTACCGCGGGAGTGGGCGCGTACGGGCCGTTCAGCGTGGCCGCCGGCAATGGACTCGCGGTAGTAATCACCAGCGCCGGATCGACCGTAAGGGTCGGGCTCGCGGTCGCGACCGCTCCGTTGGCATCGGTCACCTTGATATTCACGGTGTAGGGACTGCCGCTATTGGTCGTCGGCGTGCCCGAAATGACACCGTTGCTGGCGTTGATGCCCAATCCCGCCGGCAGTCCTGACACGACGGACCAGGTGACCGTGGGTGCGCCCCCGGTAAGAGTAAACGGATTGGTGGCGGCCGTGTTATACGCCGATCCCACGGTCGCTATGGGGAGCGAAGCGGGACCGCTGAGCGATGGCGCAGCGTAAACCGTGATGCTGTACTGGCGCGTTGCCGTCACGCCGTTGGCGTCTTTGGCTTGCACCGTGAATGTGCTCATACCGGGCGAGCCCGTCGGCGTGCCGGTGATGGTTCCGGTAGCGTTGTTGGCCCCGGTGCTGCCGAGCGTCAATCCCGTTGGCAGAGACCCGACGCTGATCGACCACGTTATGGTCCCGGCGCCGCCCGCGCTGGTGATGCTCACGCCGTTAGGCCCGTCGTAAACCAAATTAACGGTGGCATTCGGCAGGGGGCCGGCCGCGGGCGCGGTAATCGCGATGCCGGTGATGGTAAGAGTCACGTTACCAGTGAAAGTCGCTCCATTCACGTCCGTCACCTTCACCGGGATGCTCAGGTTGGTGACACCCGAGCTGGCGGTGCCGCTGATGGTGGCGGCGGCGGCTGGACCGGCGCTCAATGTGAGTCCGTAGTTTGCCAGATTGGCGGTGGTCGAGAAAGTGTACGGTGAAGTGCCTCCTGTCACGGTGATGTTGCCGGACGCATACGCCGCCCCCACTGTGCCGTTCGGCAGAGTGGCTGGCAAGACGGCGGTAATGGCGGGATTCACCGTCAGACTGTAGGTCGCATTGGCAACTTCCTGGACATTGCTGCTGTCCTTGGCAGTCACACCGAGGGTGTTGGTGTAAGTCGTGGCAGCCGGAAACGTGCCGGTGATCGTGCCCGTGGTGCCCGTGCCGCTAATGCCGAACCCTGCCGGCCAACCGCTGAGCGAATAGCTGATTGGCGCAGTGCCCCCGGAAGTCGTGATGGCCTGCGTGAATGCCTGGCCGGCGGTCGCGGCCGGCAGCGTGGCGCCCGTGGTTGGCGAGGTAATCGACAGGACGACAGGGACGGTCACCACCTGGGCGGCACCTTCGGTGGTGGCGACAGCGTTACTTTGATACGAAGCCTGGGCAGGTTGCGAACCCCAATTCACCGTATAAGTCTGTCCACCGACGGCCGTGGCGGGAATCGTAAACTTGAAGGTAGCTGTGGTTACGGTAATCGGGCCGGCCAGCACCGGGCTCAAGCCGCTCCATACCGCGGACTCGTAGTTCGAGCCGCCGCTCTTCAGGACGCCGTTGTTAGCGTCATAAGCGCCCAAGCCGTCGGTTAGACCAATACCGGTTGCAGCGGGAGCGCCCGAGCTCGGGGTGACATTTACGTTGTAGCTCAGGGTGTCGACGTCGACACTCGCTGCCAGCGTCAGGTTAATATTGCAGGAAACCGCTGTCCCGGGCGACGACTGGGCCGGGCAACTTATGGCAAACGAGTTCTGAGCAGACAACGGCGCCGCCGCGCACATGCAGGCCGCAAATCCCAGCATCCACGTTCGAAGTTTCGATGACATTTTTATTGATTCCTCCGGGGTTCTCATTTTGGAGTTAGAACGTCGCTGGACTTTTACCGCCGCACCGAACGGCCTCCAAAATCGATGCCGAACACTTCAAGGTCATTCAAACCGGTGGCCTGCGTTCCGAAAACCTTCAGATTCGCTCCGGAGCCAGCCGGTCCCACGACATAACCCAACAAGGTTTGATTGCCGGCGCGAGCGTCCATGCCCTGCAGAAACGCCACGGCGACAAAACCCGGCTGAGAGTTGTACAGCAACGACGGCGACATGCCAGCCGCTGCGTCGAACTGCAACTGCGACTTCTCGTCGCCCACGCTGAATGCAATGGCCACCCGCGCCAGATCCCGCCCGGCCCGCAGATATAGCGGGGTCCGCTCCCCCGAACTTCCGGCTCCTTCCGTCGGTCCGAGCTCCAGCGTGCCTCGCACCTCCGGAGCCGGACGAACGCTGCTCTGCACGCTGGACGTGCAGGCCAGGCCGCGCGCCGTTCTCACCGGGAAGGCGGAATAGCCTGGGGCACCGGTCTCCCGCAGCAGTTCCAGAATCAGGTCATTCAGATTGACCAAGCCGTCGCCGCCGCGGGTCGTGGCAGTGTCCGCCGGGGAGACGTCCATGGCGTCAAAGTAATCGGTACAAGCCGCCGGCAGAGTGTAGCCCGGAGCGCCAGTCTCATACAAAAGCTCGAGGATCAGGTCGGCGAGTTTGACTTGCCCGCTGCCGAAGCCCCCGGCGCTGGTGGAAGTCATCGGGGAGATGCCACCCTCCAGATAAATGCTTTTCAAGCTTAATTGTCCAGTCCCGTTGGGATCGTTCGAACCCTTACCGACACTCAGCGGGATCGCCTGCGCCGCGGTGTTCTGCCCCCCGGCGGTGGTCGCCGCCAAATACGCGGCGGGCAAGGTCAAAGTCAGGTTGTTTGGTGTCGAGGTCGCCTGCACCGTCAACACCGCCACCGCGCCATCGGAAATCAGATTGGAAGTGACTGGGTATTGGCTGGAATTGTTTACCTGGTTTTGCGAACAGCAGCCGATGACAATCGCTCGCTGGCCTGCCGTACTATCCTGGGCGACCTTGCTGGACGGGTTGAATTGCGCGTACGTCGAGCACCCGGTGAAATTCGTCAGACACACCGTGTCGATTTGCTGGTTCGCGGTCTGCGCACCCAGGCCGATGGTCACCTTGAGTGAAGTAGGATCGTAATTCAGATCGAACTGCAGCCCGGCAACCAGGCCCGAATATTGCGTGTTGGCTGTCGACAATACCAGGTTCACGTTGTAGGTCGGCGGGGTCGTCGCTGGAGT